>Ga0307940_1002234_pt1 | contig 9790 bp, 12 predicted proteins | sample OrgLakmetagen124_FD_201835 | JGI IMG/M metagenome (GOLD analysis project Ga0307940, IMG submission 201835) | Saline water microbial communities from Organic Lake, Antarctica - #124 | ecosystem: Environmental > Aquatic > Non-marine Saline and Alkaline > Saline | place: Antarctica: Organic Lake... | reverse complement strand
TTATGTCAACAATATATAACAGTTTAACAAATTTCGGGCGTGTTCGGTACGGAAAATCCTATTTTTGGCCAACTTCCGGAGCAATTATCCGAAATTTGGAGCCATATTATGGACAGACACTAATTACAACAAAGCTTTAAAAAAGCTATTGGAAGGGATAAACGATCTTGGTGATGATCCGCCGGATATTGTAAAAGAAGGAATTATACAACGGTTTGAATTTACCCACGAGCTGGCCTGGAAGGTGATGAAAGATTATCTTATTTATGAAGGCATTCAAAATATTACAGGTTCCAGAAGTGCAGCGCGTGAAGCGTTTAATATAGGCTTAATTGATCAGTGTCAGCTTTGGATGGACATGATCGAAAGCCGGAATACTACCGTGCATACTTATCGTGAAGATATTCTTGAAAAAGAATATCAAAAAATTATTCATGATTACGCTCCGCTTCTGCAACGTTTCTTTGAAAACATGAATACTCATCTGTAATGTTTGGCTTAAGTAAAGATACAATCGATGCCATTCATGCTGTTTTTGGCAAATACGCTGAGATTAAAAAAGTCATTATCTACGGCTCAAGAGCTAAAGGCAGTTACAGAGAAGGGTCTGATATTGATCTTACGTTGATGGGAAAAAACCTAAATACTGATCATTTGTATCGAATTAAAACAGCCATTGATGATCTGAATACGCCATATCTTTTTGATATTTCCATCTATCATCAACTGGATTCAAAACCATTAAGGCAGCATATATTGACAGGGCTGGAAAAGTATTTTATTCCCGTGAATAAAGTGCTTACCGATTATTCAGTTAAAATAATTGATTCGCGGCCAAGTCGATCGTTGTCTGTTGCATAAGGTTTACCGTCAGACCTGTTTTATTGGTTTTGGATATTATCCTAAATATTTTCAGCATCAGCACCTTCTGCTACTATGACAATTTTGTTGAACAGCTTCCGCAGATTTCCTGAACAAAGGAGCGATGCTGTTGTTGGGTAATCAAAATTTAAAATAATAAACTTAATTCATGGAAGCACATACAGTAAATATTCTTGAGATAGAAGAGCTCACACACGATGTCAGACGTATCGTAACGGAGAAGCCGGCAGGGTATTCTTTTAACCCCGGCCAGGCCACGGAAATGGCCGTCAATGTCCCCGACATGAAAGAGGAGCGGCGGCCGTTTACTTTTACCTCGCTCAACAGCGACGAACGCCTTGAATTCATCATCAAAGTATATCATACCGACGGGGTAACAGACATCATCGGCAAACTAAAAGTGGGTGATGACTTGAATATCCATGATGTATGGGGCGCTATAGAATATAAAGGCCCGGGCTACTTCCTGGCCGGCGGCGCCGGGATCACACCATTTCTGGCCATCCTGCGACAATTATCTTCTGAAGGGAACCTTGACGGCAACATGCTGTTTTTCTCCAACAAAACCAAACGCGATATCATTGCTGAACAGGAGCTGAAAAACATGCTGGGAGACCATGCTGTTATGACGCTTACGAGGGAAAACCACAGCAATTACGAATACGGTCATATCGACATGGACTTTTTAGAAAAACATAATGTGGATTTCAGCCGCTATTTTTATGTCTGCGGAACAGCGAAAATGACTGAAAAGCTTGTTGAAGCGCTGAAGCAAAAAGGAGTAAGCGAAGACAAAATCGTCTACGAACATTAAATATCCAACAGCATTACAGCAAAAAACCGGAAGCGCCATCCTCTAAAAGGACGCTCTTCCGGTTTTCTTTTTTAGAATATCTTGCATTACTCCACCGTAGCGCTGGACGTTTTCACATCACGTTTCACCTTTTTTATCAGGCCCTGCAACACATTGCCGGGACCTACCTCAATAAATTCATAGGCTCCGTTGGCAATCATATTCTGCACTGTCTGCGTCCATTTCACCGGAGAGGTGAGCTGCGCCACCAGATTCGACTTGATCACATCCGGATTTTTTACCGATTGCGCATTCACGTTCTGGTAGATCGGGCATAAGGGCTCCACGAATCTTGTTTTGTTGATGGCCTTTTCGAGCTCAGCGCGCGCCGGCTCCATCAGTGGTGAATGGAAAGCTCCGCCTACTTTGAGGGGAAGGGCACGCTTTGCCCCGGCTTCCCTGAGCTTCTCTATAGCCACCGCTATCCCCTTTTCAGAACCGGAGATCACGATCTGTCCCGGACTGTTATAGTTGGCAGGAACCACTATTTCCTCTATAGCTCTCAGCTTTTCCCTTACCACTTCATCGTCTAACCCAAGGATAGCCGCCATAGTAGAGGGCTCTTTTTCGCAGGCTTTTTGCATAGCCTGGGCACGTTTGCTCACCAGCCTGAGGCCATCCTCGAAAGAGAGGGCTTTGTTGGCCACCAGTGCCGAAAACTCCCCTAAGGAGTGCCCTGCCACCATATCCGGCCTGAAGTCATCCTTCAGCATACGCGCCAGGATAACAGAGTGCAGGAAGATCGCCGGCTGGGTCACTTTAGTTTGCCTTAGCTCCTCATCCGTACCTTCGAACATAATGTCCGTAATGCGGAATCCGAGAATGGTGTTGGCTTTTTCGAACATCTCTTTGGCAGCAGCAAATTGCCTGTACAAATCAGCTCCCATACCCACATATTGCGCTCCCTGTCCGGGAAAAACATAAGCTTTCATAAAAAGTACTCTTTTGTTAAAATTATATTAAGGATGACGTTATCTTCTGTCACCTAAAAAGCGCAGCAAAAATAAGAATAAATTAATAAAGTCAAGATATAATGTCAGGGCTCCCATAATGGTGGCTTTCTTTGCCATTTCGGCCTGTCCTTCCACGCCGGCGCTGATGCGCTTGAGCTTTTGCACATCATAAGCTGTCAAACCAGTAAAGATCAATACGCCAAGAAAGCTGATAATGTATTCTAACGTACCGCTGGCCAGAAACCAGTTGATAACGGAAGCCAGGATAATGCCTACCAGGCCCATCATCATAATCGATCCAAACTTAGTAAGGTCTGTTTTGGTGGTATATCCTACCACGGCCATCGTCCCGAACATGCCGGCGGTAACTATAAACGTCTGAAACACCGAAGCAGCGGTATATATCAACAGGATAAAGCTAAGGCTCATCCCCATCAATATGGCATAGACGCCAAACAGAAGAGTCAGCGTCCCCGAAGAGAGCTTCTGAAAGCCAAAAGACATGAGTAAGACAAACCCAAGCGGTGCAAGCATCACCACCCATCCCAGCATAGTCATCCCCCCTTCCTGGGTAATCAATGACTGCATCAGGGCTTCGCTGCTGCTAAACTGGTAAGCCACAAAAGCTGTAATAGCCATAGCAATGCCCATCCATTTAAAAACACCACGCATAAATATGCTGGTATATGCTGTAGTTTCTGCTGAATGTCTGTATGCAGCAGAAGGAGTGATGTAGTTATTATTCTGAAGAAAATTCATAGCAATTTCTTTTTGGGAAACGTTTATCAAAATCTGTACCAATATTTATTTTGTCAGGCTATCCCAGGTCGCTGCCAATAAGGTGGATAAACTCTGCCCGCGTCTCATTACGCTTAAAAGCACCGGTAAAATCGCTGGTGGTCGTCACAGAGTTTTGTTTTTGTACCCCCCGCATAGCCATACACAGGTGTTTTGCTTCTATCACCACAGCCACCCCCAGCGGATCGAGGGTATTTTGTATGCACTCCTTTATTTGTGTGGTGAGTCGTTCCTGCACCTGCAGGCGGCGCGCATAAGCATCCACCACACGGGCTATCTTACTGAGTCCGGTGATATATCCGTTAGGAATATAGCCTACATGCGCCTTGCCCACAAAGGGAATCATGTGGTGCTCGCACATCGAATAAATTTCGATGTCTTTAACAATAACCATTTCCCGGTAATCTTCCTTAAACTTTGCCGAGCGTAACATCTCTTCGGGGTTCAGATCATAACCGTGGGTGAGGAACTGCATTGCCTTGGCCACCCTCACCGGGGAGTCTTTAAGCCCTTCCCGTTCAGTATTTTCGCCTATCAGCTGCAAAATAGCCTGATAATGTTCGGCAAGCTTTTCTATTGTTTCCGGATTAAAGCGCTCCATGCGTTCATACCCGTTAATATCGGTAACGTATTCCTCATGGGATCCGTTTTTTAATTCCATAGCCTGGTATTTTGACGACAAAATTAGCTATTTTTTTAGGTTATCATTTTAATTTTGCTGAAAATCATAACATAACCCCGCAAAATACTGTAAAAATGAGGAAAAACGTATTTTACAGTGCCGGGTAACCACCAAAGTGATGCATCCCGTTAAGGGTGCATGCTGAAAAAAGCAAAGGCTCAGAAAAAACATAAGTGTGTATGATTGACGCTGAGTTGCTGATATAATTCCCGGCAATTGGTATGATAAGCAAGCGCCTCATCCATAATACTCCACAAAGTTATTTTCTGTTTCCGAAATTTTAACGCAATGGAGCATTGCTCCCAGGGCTTTTACAGGCTGTTCCAGTTCATTCCAGACAGCTATTGCCAGGTTTTCTGTAGATGCCAGCCTGCCCTGCATAAAATCTACCTCCAGGTTCATATTTTTATGGTCTATTTTATCTGTTACACGCGTCTTAAGTATCCTGCTGAGCTCTTTCAGGTTAACCAGGAAGCCGGTTTCCGGATTCAGCTCGCCTTTAATAGTTACCCACAACTCATAGTTGTGGCCGTGCCAGTTCGGGTTGCTGCAGGGGCCAAAAACCTCGAGGTTTTTCTCCTCATCGAAGTCCTCCCTGAACAGGCGGTGTGCTGCATTAAATCGCTCGCGGCGGGTAATGTGTATCATAGCATGCTGTTTTAATTGTTTCGAAGGATAATAACTCTGGTTTCGCACTTAAAAATCGGAATAGTGGAATGTTGTATCTCAATAAGTTAACATCATCTAATATATAACGTTGTGTTTCTTTGAGTCTTCGTGCCTTAGTGGCAGGCTTTCCAGAAGGCCCCCAAGACCCAAAGACACCAAGTTTCACCAAGATAGTCGTATAGCAAAACTGGAAAAGATTAGAATTTGATATAGCGATATTTATAAAAACAGTCATTTAGTAAAAAATTAATATTCATGATTTTAAAAGAAATGCGAAACTTGAGATAATAATAAAAGGCACCTTAATGTTCAATGGCTGGAATGAACTTCTTTGCTTTGCTTTAAAAACACCACTACTTCAAAGGAAGTGTACATCAGGTAATAGATAAAAAAGGCGATAACAAACTTCAGGGCCGTATCGCGAAATACCAGCACATACACCAGCAAGGTAGCCATATACAGCAACAGCTTAAAAGTGGTGGTGCCCATAAACCGGGTAACAAATTTTCTGGCATTGCCCTGCGCCCGGCTTTTCAGCAGATAGTAGTGCACACCACCACTCACAATAATAAAGTAGGGGATAATCAAAGCCTGATCGATGATAACATACTCAGGCAGCAGCAGCAGGGCAATACCGTAAAGCATGAGTGCCCCCGCCGACAGCAGCCCCAGTTTTATCATATATTTTTTAAAAAGCTGAATTTGTTGCATCATTTGTCCATTTTTATAAAATCTTTCACTGCATGATATATCGCCATGCCCACAGCCAGGATGGCGCCCAGTATGGTAAAAAGCGGGTTGGTGTTTAGCGCCTTGTCTGCTTCAATACCTCCCCATATGCCCAGCCCGATGATTGCCATCATCTGCATGCCAATAGCGGTATATTTAACGAAATTATTGGCTTTGTTTAGGTCGTCCTTGTTTAGTTTCATTTTTCTGCCCCGTATTTTCCATGCTGCAGTTGGCCGAGAAGTTGGCACCCTCTTCAATCGAGAGCCTGGTAGTGACTACTTCGCCTTTCACCCGGGCTGTTTCTTTAAGCATTAACAGCGCCTCCACTTTCAGGTTGCCGTTCACCGACCCGGAAATATCAGCATTCTGGCAATTAATTTTGCCCTCCACTTTACCGGTTTCCCCCACAATCACTTTGCCTTTAGAGTGTATTGACCCGTTAAGGAAACCATCGATACGAAAATCGCTCTCGGTTTGCACATCCCCTTTCAAGGTGGTGCCGTTAGCTATAATATTCACTGCCAATGCATTGTTGTCATTGTTTTTCATCTTCGCCATTTTCATTGTTTTTTTTCGCTTAAACATCCTTTCCCCTGCTTGCGAAGGTACAATTTTTCTCCTGAGTACCTCTCCTATTTCAGGCCTCCCATTTTAGGATATTCGTCTTCAGAAAGATAGGCCGATTCGAAGAAGATCTGGTAGTCGACCATATTCTTCTGTTTGTACATCTTCGGGTAATTCTGGGAAGAAATCGCATAATGCTTAAAATGGCGATCTTTAATGTTCGAGAAGATATAATCGCTGCGGGCTACCGACCGGAAATAGGTCATGGCTTCCGTACTGTTTCTGAAATCGCTAACGGTAATCATATGCTTGTTGCCGGAATATATTACGCTGGACACTTTCAGGTTTTCATTTTTAAAGAATTTCTTGTTATGATCCGAGAGCCGCACTTTGGTGGCGCTGACATTCACGCTGTCGGCATTTACTATCATAATATAAAAATGATTTTCCCGCGGGCCTTCCACAAAGGTCTTGCGTGCCTGCTCCAGCTGCTCCTCCCGCTCCTTCAACGCCTTTTGCTCATCAGAGATTGTGTCGGCATCTTTCTCCATCTTTTTCAGGATGTTCTGTGCCAGGCTGAATACTTCGCTCTGGGGATACTCTTTCACGATTTCCTGCAGCTCATAGCGCAGCGTATCTTTACTATCCTCCAGTTTCCGCAGTGCGATGGCACGCAAAAACCTGAATCGCGGGGTAATCTCTGTTTCCTCATAGTTGTTGATGGCGTCTTCGCTAATAAGCTTTGTAGTGAGGTACGATCCCTGTTCGTAGGCATTGTATGTTTCGTTATACATGGCCGCCAGTTTTTTGCGGTCGCTCTGCATCCTGTCGAAATAGGCGGGGTCTTCCAGGATAATGGCGTAGTCTGTATCCGGGTAATCAGTAAGTATTTTTTGCTTAGCCTCTTCGGCCTTAGCAGTCATCCCTTGCTTGTTATACAACTGATAGAGCTGATACCACACCTTCACAGCATCGGGATATTCCGGGAAACGGGACACGTATTCTTCGAAGGCGCTGACAGCCTCTTTGTCGTCGGTAAGCTGTATTTTATAGATAAAGCCTGTTTTATAAAGCGCTTCCGCGATAAGCGTATCCGATTCGCTGAGTTGCTCCTCCTGCAGCGGGATGCCCTGCAGGTATGTCTCCCGTTTCACCGGATCGGTGGATACGGCCTGTACGACTGAGTCCCCCTCAGCCCCTTGTTGGGCTACTCCTTCTTCCTGCTCTTCGCCAAAGCTAAAGGAAGGTGCGGAGCTTTTGTTGCTCAGGCGCCAGTTATCTTCCAGCTTGCGACGCCCCCAACTGCTTATAAACTCATTATAACCCATACTTTTGGCACGGTTATTATAAAAATACCACTTGCCGCCGGCACTGCCTACACCAGAATTCTGACTCCTCATCCGGCTCTGCTGCATCGATGCGGCCATCTGCCGCTGTTGGCGCTCCTGCTCCTGCACCCTGCGCTGTCCGTCCTGATAAGCCTTAATGATGGAGTCGATCACCTGGTTACGCTGTGCTTCACTCATTTGGGCCAGCTGTTGCAGGCTGTCCTGTAAATGGATGGTATTAAGATTATCCACCAGTCGCGAGAGGGTATACGATTTGCGCTGCAACTGCATCAGGTTGGGATAGTCGGCCGGGAGCACCTGCAGGGCCGTGTCGTAATAACTCTTGGCCAGGGGGTATTGCTTTTTGTCGAAATAGATATCCGCCACTTTCAGTGCCGATTGCGACCGCTGGAAATCATTATCGATGCTGTGAGCCACTGATGCACGGTAGCGGGAAATGGCAGCAGAATCCTGCCCCTTTTTCAGGGCTATCTCCGCCAGGGCGTAATATATCTGGTCATGGAACTCATCATTTTTACTGTCCTTCAGCATCTTCTGCAGCTCTTCTATCACCTCCGCCGAGCGTTCACTGTCAACATCAATAGAAGTAGCCAGCCGGATATGGGCATTGAAGGCCATCTCATACTGTGGGTTGCGCTTAATCACATCGCGCAGATAATCGGCAGCCAGCTGGTCACGCTCTTGCTCCTGATACACCTGCGCCACAATAAACATCAGGCGTGTTTTCAGGTCGCTGTCTGTCACCAGCGTAATACCATTCAAAAGGTGGGGCACTGCCACATCGTACCGTTCCTGCCTAAGGGCCAATTCGGCATACATCAGGGGAAGGTGCGTCCGCGTATAACGGTTGACCTCCTCTTCGTCGTTACGAATAATTTTTTTCAGCTGATCGAGCCTGCTGGCAGCCCTGTCATAATATTCGAGCTGCGTAAACGTACGTCCCAGCCACAGCATGGCTTCCGTTTTTTCGGGGCCGTCATATTCGCGGATAACATACTCAAATTTGCGGCGTGCTTTCAGGTATTCGTGCTTGTAAAAAAGCGCCTTGCCATGCATCAGGTGGGCATCATCAATCCACCTCACTTGCTCCTGCCCTCCAAACTCCATAGAGTGCTTACGCACCACTTTCCGGCTTTTCTCTATGGCACGGTCCATATGTGGTGCCAGGGCTGTGCCGTCTTCCCGGGTGCCGTATTTAAACACCGGTAAAATCCGGGCATAATTGTCCTTTACCATATCATCCAGCTCACGGATACCTTCCTTCAGACTTTCGTTACCGTTCCAGTAGGCATTGTAGTGGGCTGTCAGGTTATGATAAACCCGGCGGGTAAAGGTGTTTTTTTTAGTAGAACAGCTCCCCATCAATAAAGTGGCCGCAGCCAAAAGAAATAAAAAGTTTTTGTAGCACGTTCCAGTCAATGTTATCTTCCTTTTCAATTACCGATTTTGAAAATGCAATATTAACCAATTAATTCAGACAATATTAAACAGGGTAACGATTAATTAAGGGGGATTAGTATGGAAAAGCGAAAATACACTATTATGCCGATTACATGCCAATGGGAAATGGGTAATATTTGTGGTAATACTAAAATTTAAGTGCCCATATTAAAACAATAGAAGTAGATATCTTAAACGAAAAGGCCGTAAAGCTTTTTACAAGAACTGGAGCCTTTAAAACTGATAAGGGTTCGCATAAAAAAGCCTCTAAAGGACGAATCTGCCAGCATAACAAAATACAAAGGGGCTATGCAAAAGCAACCACTTAACGAAGTTGACGACCCACTAAATGATTTGCGCAGCTCATGGGACCAAAATATTTATGGGATACAAACACGGCAATCTATTACCTGTAGCAGCAATTTCCACCAGAATATAAATCCGGAAAGAAATAGTAGCTGAAGGTTGTGGCCGGGTGTTTACCATTGTTTGTTGCTTCAGGTTTTGTGGGTTAAAGGCAAGAAATTTTTTTTGCCGTGGAGATGCACGGCTTGTCGAGACGCACGGCCGTGCGTCTGTACTATTATTTTGGTAATGGAATAAAATCCCTGAAAAGGAATGCTTTACATTGATCTTTTTCAGTATCGGGCAGCGCCGAACGTGAGCGCTCTGATAACTTCGATTCGTTAAAAAAGATTTTTGGGGTTATGTTATAATCTATTAGATGCAAGAACAATAAAAAGTTTTAGAGGTCACTATTTAGCTACATATTAATTGAGCGTGAGTAATATTTTTAGTGGTAACCATTCTCCTTATTAAATTGTTGAAAATAGTTTCCTTGCTTTGAGAACGATTAATGCGATAGGAA
>Ga0307940_1002228_pt1 | contig 9809 bp, 11 predicted proteins | sample OrgLakmetagen124_FD_201835 | JGI IMG/M metagenome (GOLD analysis project Ga0307940, IMG submission 201835) | Saline water microbial communities from Organic Lake, Antarctica - #124 | ecosystem: Environmental > Aquatic > Non-marine Saline and Alkaline > Saline | place: Antarctica: Organic Lake... | reverse complement strand
GGCGTCTCAGTCTCGACGATATTTTAACAGAACTTGGAGCCCGCACATGAAACGCAAAGGCATTATTCTGGCGGGCGGATCTGGAACGCGCCTCTGGCCGATCACGATGGGCGTGTCGAAACAGCTCCTGCCGATCTACGACAAGCCGATGATTTACTACCCGCTTTCCGTTTTAATGCTCAGTGGGATCCGCGAAATAGCGATCATCACCACGCCCGACGACCAGCAGCAATTCCAACGCTTGATGGGCGACGGCAGTCAGTGGGGAGTTCAATTCACCTGGATCGTTCAGCCCTCGCCGGATGGCCTGGCACAGGCCTATCTGCTTGCGCGCGATTTTCTCTCAGGCTCGCCATCAGCGATGGTTCTGGGTGACAACATCTTTTTTGGCCACGGTTTGCCCGAACTTCTGGCCGCTGCTGACGCGCGGCCACAGGGTGGTACGGTGTTCGGGTATCACGTGATGGATCCAGAACGTTACGGCGTGGTGGACTTCGATGCTGATGGCAATGTGAAAGCGATTGTCGAAAAACCGGCGGTGCCGCCGTCCAACTATGCCGTCACGGGTCTTTACTTTCTGGACGGCCGTGCCCCCGATCTTGCAGCACAGGTGCAGCCATCCGCGCGCGGAGAGCTGGAGATCACCGAGCTTCTGGAGCTGTACCGTGCTGAGGGCGCCCTCCACGTCGAGCAGATGGGGCGTGGCTTCGCTTGGCTTGATACGGGGACGCATGGCAGCCTTCTTGATGCGGGAAACTTCGTGCGCACGCTGACAGAGCGCCAAGGGCTGCAGGTCGGATCACCCGATGAAATTGCCTATCGGGCGGGATGGATTGACCGCGACCAGCTTGCGGAGCGGGCGGATGTGTTCAAGAAAAACGGATATGGCACGCATCTCAAGGGAATCCTTGGATAAGGAGCAGGGTCTTCTTGTAAGCGCGGGAACGAAACATGAACGATGCTACATACAAGCTCGCACCTGCGCCCGCAATACGGCGTAATCCATCAGCCACTCCACGATCACCCCACCTTCGGGCAACGCGGCGATCTCATCCGCCACCTGACTTTGTTCGTCTGGGCCATATTCCACCAGTGGCGGACAGGCGCTGAGCAAAGTGTCAAAACCCGCCATTCCGCAGCCGCTCAAGCAGATCATCACGGTTACGAGGGCGCCCGGCCGCTGCCTCCAGCATTTGCCGCTGAATATCATGATGTCGCTCCAAATGTTGCAGCCGCACGGTAGCGCGCCCAGCGCGCTCACCCGCACGGCGAAGATTGATAATAAACAAAGCGACGGTGAGGGCGGCAAGCGCCACCCCCGCCGCCCAGCGCGCCCAAGGCCGGGCGAGGATCCCGACCAGAATGGTGCCCCACATCATCGCGTGCTCTTGCGCCAGTCATCGACCCTCGCCCAAACCGCAACAGCAATCCCCGCGAGCGCCAGCGCGATAAACACCCAGCGCAGAGTGTCGAGATAGGGCACAAGCGGCAGGATGGCGGATTGGGTTTCTGCCAGAACGTCCTGCGCCACTTCCACACCTGCTGCGCCGATGGTTGCCACCCCGGCCGTCCCAGTCCCACGCAATGTCCGGCTCTCTGACAGGACTTCGCGGGCAGGGGCCACCTCCGGCACAAAGGGTGTTGCGCGAACGGGGAACCGCTCGCCCCAGCTCCGCGCGGGCCCAAGATCGATGTGCATGAAGCCAGAGCGGGGGTAGGTGCCGAAGCCAAGAAACCCCACGGCGCGTGCAGCCTCAGTGAAAGCGGCGGGATTGTGGTTCGCCATCGCGATATCAAACGCGATCCCGTCCATGTGTTTGGAGGCCTTCGCCCCACCCACGGCCCTGTTGTGGCTGGGGCTGCGATAGCCAGACCGCACAATCAGCGGCTTGCCGAGGCGGTTGCGCAGGGACTGCAATTTATCCATGGCGTCGGTGTTGATCTTGATAGCACCGGTGCCGCGGCAAGCGATCTCAGCGGGCGAAAAGCTCGGCCAGCGCCAGGCGCTTTCGGGCACGTCACGGAAATGGGCATATGTCGTGGTCGGCATGGTGGTCTCCAAAATTGCAAAACCCGCCTCTGGGGCGGGTCGGGTGGGTTGGATCGGTGGTGTGGTCTTGCGTCAGTCTGTTCGGCCGCGCTGGAAGGCCTCGAACATCACATCGCGCATCGCACGGATATCGGTTTCAATGCGCTCCAGCCGGTCTGCGTCGACCTTGCGGTCTTCGGCGCGCTGGGCATCGACGCGGGTGCGTTCGGCGGTGAGCTCGCGGTCAAGCCGCTCTAGCAGGGCTTCATTGGTAAAGGCGCGACGGGTGATGGCGGCAATCAGGGCGAGGAAGCCACCGATCAGCGCGGTGATGGCGGCGGTCAGTCCGTGATCGCGGAAAGCTTGCCCAACTTCGGCAAAGCGGCTTGGGGTGTCATCGCTCATAATGGAGCTCCCAGTGTGAGGTAATGAATGGCTAGGAGCACCGCGCCGCCGGTGAAGCTGCCGCCTTGGGCGGTCAGCACGATGGGGGTATCAGCATAGAAAGCCTCCGGGCCAACAACACCGACGTTTGCGCTTCCTGAGGCGATGCTGAGCGCGCTGCCAAATTTGCTCGTCTCACCGGCTACTCCACAGTCAAAGGCGGAGGCCCCGGTGATCGCTGTCACAACCCGCGTCGAAACACCAAGCACGATGGACCGATCCGGGATTCTAATCGAGGACGTTACAGACGCCCCCGAAAGCCCGGAAAGCGTCTGCTCCAGCACCGCCATGCCGGTGGTACTTCCCATCGCACCCTTCGCAACATTGACGCTGGCTGCTTGAGACAGCAGCCCCATGGCGTCGTCCAGCGGTGTCCACACTAAACCGATCCGCACAAACAGCCGCGCCTCGTTCTGCACCCAGACCACCCAGCCGGTCCGTGCTGGCAGGCGCAGCCACGCCCCTCCTGCGTAAAACGCCACATCTCCGTCCCATCCAGCCCACAGGCCGGTGGCACCGCTGGCCACGATGAAGCGCGCGCCCTCTGCCGAGATGCCAGGTGGTGTTGCAAGATTACGGTCCAGCACAGAAATCTGTGTCAGCCCATCAAGCAGACGCAGCGCCTCGTTGTGGGTGATATGCTTTTGGGCCTGCGCCGCCTGGATAAAGGGCAGCAGCAGGTTTGCGGTGGTGTCGGTCATTAGGGTGTCCTTTAGAAGATCAGGGTTTGTGTCGTCACAGCACCGCGCCCGGCGGCTGCGGATATCTGGACCACGCGAATGTCGAGGGTGTCGCCGGGCTCCAGCGTGGATCCCCAATCCGCGATCTGCTGCGCGGCGGTGTAGAGTGCCATCGGTGAGGGAACGCGCAAGGTGCGCTTGACGGTTGCGCCGTCGAGAATATCGACCTCGTAAGCCTCGGAGGCTTCCGAGATTGGCACCTCGACCGCCTCCCAGCTGTCTGCGCCGAGATCACGATCACGCCGGATCCAGCTGATGGTGTAATCCCCGGGCTCGCGCCCGCGCAGATAAGGCTGGTCAATGTGAACCGGAGAGAAGGGACGCAGGCCCTCTGCCGTTGGCGTGTACTGAACGCTGACCATCTTGGGGTCCGCGAAGTCGAGCCCGATTGGCCCTAGCCGCCAGTTCCAAGCGATCCCGAAATCCGTTGTGGCCAGCGGCACCGGCAGCAGCGCCGAGTTGATTACGATCACCCGCGCCCCTGAAGGTTTGACCGGCGTGATGTGTGCTTCACTACCACGGACGCCGCGTAGGAGGCCGCGCAGCCGGTAGCGACGCGGACCGATCAACTCGACATCGCGCGCCTGCACAATCTCCCAGGCCCCGTCGTCGGTTTGCACCGCAAAGCTGTTGCTGCCCGCAAAGAGCTGCAAATCCGTGACGCTCGACAGCTCGCCATCGACCAGTTCCACGTCCACCACATTGCCATTGTCAAACACTGCCGAGGGTCCGGGATCAAGGGCGCTGAGCAAGGTGCCAAAGCTGGCCCGCGTATCGATTGAGCCGATCTGCGTAAACGCATCTGTCGCGGCCGAGCGCCAGACAGCCAAAGCCCCCGGCCATGGGGAGGCATAAACCGCAAGTAGCGGCTGAAAGGACGGGTCGTCGTCAAACATCTGCGGCAGATCCAGAAACTGCACCAGCGCGCCCCCAAAGGGCGAGATCAGCGCAAGCGAGGTGCAGCGTGCACCGCCGACCGGCAGATCGTAGACCAGCCGGTCAGAACGGACCGCGTCGATCCTCTTGTCCTCGCCATCGCTGACCTGCACCACGCGGTACTCCACGCCGCGTCCGTCATGGCGCAGGGTGAGCACATCGCCCGCATCTACAGCTACGCGAGACGGTGGCAGCCTGAAGGACGCGCCCTCGCGACCCACCCACGTCTCTTGCAACGCGCGATTGGCCTGGCGCTCGGACATTTCCGGGGGCGCCGCAATGGGAAAACCCTCCGCCAGAATGCGGGTGGAGTCGACCACTGTGCGGCGGGCCTCAACCATGACCGCGTCATAATCCTGATCAGCGCGGGCCAGCTGCCATTTCAGCGCCAAGGGCAGCTCGGTCTCTTGCCCCCGGGTGAGCTCGATGACCTCACCGTTTCCGCTCTGGCCAAGGACCATATCGTCCAGCGTGACCTCTGCCACGGGACCAGCACCGCGCATCACGAACCGCAGGCGGCCTTGGCTCTCGATCGCGTCAAAGGCGAAATGGCGCTGCAAAACAGCAATGGAGGCGCGCGGCGCCTCAATGGCGCCGATCACATAGCCCTCGACCGCACCCCAGAGCCCGGAGACGTCTATGAGGTCCCCTGGCATTCCGGCGCGCAGACATAGCTCGCGCACCAGGGCTGCCAGGGACACAGAGCCAAGGCGGCCAGACAGCCAATGCCCAAGCCGCCAGCTTTCGGTATCATTCCACACTTCGCTCAAAGCCGGAAAGTAAGGATATGGCCGTGCGTCCCAGCCCCAAGCTGCGCATTCGGGAAGGTGCACCATTTGACCGGCATAGAGCGCGGAGGCGGGGTTGTTTGCCCCGCTTCCCCAATAGGTCAGCGTGGCCTCAAGAGCAGCGCGCTGGATCGTGTCGTCACGCCAGCCGCGCGAGAGGTAGGGCGTGAGGCTCTTGGAGGACTTCGTGTCGTAGAATACGTTGGGCTGGTTGGTGCCCCGGTCGACAGCGGGGCAGCCGAACGCGGTGAACCAGAAGGGCTTGGATTGCGGCGCCCATGCGGTGGGCGTGGCGCTCTCGACGCCGCCGGGGCGGTTGAAATGTGGGTTTGACCACCAGCTGCGCAGGTCTTTGTTGCGATAGACCCAAGGCTTGCCCGCGCCGCCAGTGTCAATGATCGGCGTGCGCAGCTGGGCCAGCCGGTGCCCGTTGCTGGCATAATACCAATCGAAGCCTTCGCCGCCCTCGATGTTGGACTGCAGATAGCTTTGATCATAAATCGCGGTCCAGCCCTGCGCGTCAAGGTGTTCATAGCCACCGCGCCAGTCCGACAGCGGGACATAGTTGTCGATCCCGATGAAGTCGATATTGGCATCTGCCCAGAGCGGATCGAGGTGGAAATAGACGTCGCCACTATCATCTTCGGGGCGATGCCCGAAATACTCGGTCCAATCGGCGGCGTAGCTGATCTTGGTGCCCGCACCGAGGATCCCGCGCACGTCGGCTGCAAGATTGCGCAGCTGCTGGATTGCTGGATAGGTCCCCGCAGCAGAGCGCACCTGCGTTAGCCCGCTCAGTTCGGACCCGATGAGGAACGCATTCACGCCACCGGCGGCTTTGCACAGATGCGCGTAGTGCAGGACCATGCGGCGCAGTCCCCACTCGCTGGCGGGTCCGGTGAAGGAGACATTTGTGCCGGAGACCGAGAACTGCCCGGGCGTGGCCGATCCGAACAGGGCTGCGATCTGGGACGCGGCGGACGCCGTCTTGTCTGGCGTTCCTGCAAAGCCCGCAGCCGGGCTGCAGGTAATTCGCCCGCGCCATGGATACGCGGGCTGCCCCAGCGTCGCTGCATTGTCCGAGTAAGGATCCAGCAGACTGTTGCCTGCGGGGATATCCATCAGCAGGGACGGATAGAACGTCACCCGCAGCCCGCGCGCTTTGCAGTCTTTGATCGCATCGACAATCGATTGATCGGCGGGTGTGCCGCCATAGGTCGGGCGACCGTCCGTCTGGCTCACGCGGTACGCCGCTGCGCGGCTGACGCCATTCACCGTCCATTCATATGGCGACGTGTTTCTGACCGCAACTTCGACACCCGGGCGCAGCTTGCATTGGCCTGCGCGCAGGTCAGTGCCAAACCACGCAACCACCAGGGAGGTGCTTTTGACGCTGGGCACCATGGCCTGCAAGTTATCCAGCGACAGCGTGAAGTTGGATTTGGTCGTGCTGGCGACAGCATTCATAGCGGATTGGAGACCTTCTGTTGCGTCGCCGAATAGTCCGAACGAGATGCCTTGGATGCCGCCTTCCTGCGCCATGACGATTCCCGGTGCGTAGGCAAACTCGCCCGATCCCGGAATGATCGTGACGGCCGGAACCAGGCCCTCGGCCACGTCGGCGTCCGGCAGTGGGCGGAATACTTCGAAGGTCAGCTGCGGCAATCGGTTGCCGAAGTCCTGAAGATCAAGCTCGTCAAACACGACATAGGCAAGTCCGCGGTAGGCTGGCGACAGACCAGCGCCCATCCGGGCCACAATGGTGGGATCAGGCATTTGCGATTCATCGCCAAGGTAGATCCGCACGCCATCGCCGGTGATATCGAGCGGCTTGCCATCGGCCCAGACGCGCCCGATGCCCGTGATCGGCCCTTCGCAAAGGCCAACCGCGAAGCTGGCAGTATAGAAATAGTTGACTGTCGTTGCCGTAGCGCGCGGCCCGAACAGACCATAGCGGCGCGGCCCACGCACGGTGGTCGTGACCTCGCGCTCTTTGAAATCCGTCGACCAGATGATGTTGCCCGCAACACGCATGCGCCCGAACAAGCGACTGACCACGGCCCCCTCGGTGGAGCTGGAAACCCGCAAGGCGTCGATCCGCGCGCCCTCAAACTTCTGGCTTTGGTTGCCCGCCACCAGACCTGCGTCGATCATGCCGCCGAGGCTGGATCCGACAAAGCCGCCGATTGTGGCCGCCGATACGCCAAGAATGGTGCCGCCAAGGCTGCCGCCGATGGCGGTACCAATTGCGCCCAAGACCAAAGTTGCCATGATTCAGATATCTCCACCGTCCGGGAACCGGAACACAAATGCCTTGCGCGCCCACCAAGCTGCGGTGATCGCCTGCTCAACGACGCCGTGCACCGAATGCCCGTGCACCATCCGGTCCGGGGCCACCAAAATGCCCGCGTGCTTGGCAATGGCCCAGGACCGCATCCGAAACAGCACCACATCGCCGGGTTGTGCCGCATCCTCAACTTTGATCATGCAGCCAGCACAGCCATCCCGCAGAACCTCCTCTGCCCGTACTTCGCCCCAATCGGGGGAATAGGGCGGCAAGCCGGGTGCCTCCAAGCCCACCACATCACGCCAGACCCCGCGCAAAAGCCCGAGGCAATCGCAGCCCACGCCGAGAAGCGAGGCCTGATGATGGTACGGCGTGCCGATCCACGCCCGCGCCGCCGCGATCACGCGGTCAGGATCTGCGGCGCGTCTCACAACACGCGCCCATCATGACCACCGCCCTGCGTGGCATAGCGCAGGATGGCGTCTTGTCCGGGGATGCTCGGAAACCCGCGGAAATTGACCACATTGTTGAACCGCGCAGCACAGGTCTCGATCCGCTTGTCGCAGCCTGCAAAGGCGACAAACGCGTCGCCCTGCGCGATGTCATTCACGGATTCCGCAAATAGCGTCAGCCGGGCCCCGCTGCCAGACAGCTCGTGCAGCATGAGCTCGGCGCGCCGCCCGGCATTTGCGCCACTGGTCCATTCAATCGTGCCTGCATCAAACCAGCCAGCAGCAAAGCCGCCCAGATCGAAGCTGGAGATCACCCGGCCGCGCAGGACGCTGCCCACCGTGCCTTCGCCCCGAAAAGTCGGATTGCTGAGATCGACACCGCAGCGCGCATCTCCCAATGTTGCGTCGCATTGCGCCTGATAGGCCCGCCCGACCTGCTGGTTGAGCACATGCGCCATGCTGCGCACTTCCGCCACGAAGGCGATCCGCCCGCGTCTGATCTGGCCGATGGAGCCGCGCCGCAACAGCACGCGCTGGCCCGTGTCCTGCCAGTTGACGCGCCAGACCTCGACCGAGGCGTTGTCCCAGCGCCCGTCGGATATGTCAGTCTCGGTGATCCGGTCCGAGGACAGCACGCCCTCTGCGTCTTGCGCATCGACCGAGAGATCAGACCCTTGTCGCAGCTCTGACGGGATCAGCCCGGCTTCGCTTTCAAAGCTGGTGCCGTCAAAACTCAGCATCCGGTCGTGGTCGGTAAAGCCAAAGACCGCGCCATCGGCCCGGGTGATGCGCCAGCACCAGGCCAGCGTGGTGGTCCCGGATGCGAAATGCGCCTGCAGGTCATCCGTCAAGGTCTTCATTTGCGGGCCTCGATCTCATCCATGACGGCGAGCAGCCCTGCGAACACGGCACGCGCGCCGTCTGCCAAGTCAGCACGATCCCGCAGGGATTTGACCAACGTCTCGACCTCAGCAGGCAGCGGATAGATCACATGCGCGGTCGGCAGCCCTGCTTTGCCCATTGTGGACGCCAGCACCCGACCGCCGCGCCGGTGTGCGCCGTGCAGGACGTAGGCAGCGGCTGCGATGCTGGTCGGGGTGGTAAGGGTTGCCGCAAGGATATCTGCCGCATTTCCAACACGCGGCGCAGGCAGCAACGCCAGATCAGCGTCCAGCAGCGCCACGCGTGCCATATGGGCTGGGTGATGTGGATCAATCACCACATGGACTGCGCGGAACGCGGCCAGCCAGTCGGCCCACTCTTGGTGCGAAACTGAGCCTGCGGTCATGCGCTGGCCCACGGGGTGTGCTTCGCAGGCATGGTGCAGATCGCGCGTGGCCTCGTACAGACCGCCCATCATTGGGTGGCACCATCTGGATTGCCACCAAGGGCGATGACGCGCGTCCGCCAAGGCAGGCGGCGGGGAAAGGTCTCGAAGCTGGCCTGTCCGGAGGAGAGGCTTTCCCCGGGTGCCAGTACCCCGAAATGCAATGCCGGGCCATGGGCAATCCAGAAGGTCCGGGTTGTGGCGGTGAAGCTGTGGGTGGTCAGATCATGTGTCATGCGGGGGTGTCTCCGATAAGTGTCCAAGCGGCGCCTGCGATCAGCAGCGTTGCGGTTGAAAGCAAGTCGGTCCAGCTGGTGACACTCCAGGGATCGGCACCAGTGCCGGTTGCCTGCGCGCTGTCGTCGGGGTCGTAGAGGGTCCAGTCGGGGCCGGTCTTGAGGAAATACCAGCCGTCTACGTTGAGATAGACGCTGGTGGCGGCGTCAAAGGGATAGGGACCGCTTGCTTCGGGCGTGGTGGCCCCTGCGACACTCAGGCTGCGCGCCGTCGTGAGAAACGCACGCCCGGCCACCGCGTTGGTAAATCGCGATCCCGGTTGATAGGCGGTGGTGTTGAAACGGCGGGCCTCAAAAAGTGCTGCAATATTGAGTGGCCCGCTGATGGTGGCAACGCGGTTGGCCCAGCCAGTCAGAAGGCGCGAATAATTTGCCTCCGAGAAGGCGCGCTCGACATCAACGGCCATGAAATCTGAAAGATCAACGCCGAGTGCGCGCAGCGGCCATTGGGAAATATCCTGATCAAAGCTCTGGCGGCAGCCGCGAAACATGTCGCGCAGGGTGGTGACA
>Ga0307940_1002202_pt1 | contig 9883 bp, 10 predicted proteins | sample OrgLakmetagen124_FD_201835 | JGI IMG/M metagenome (GOLD analysis project Ga0307940, IMG submission 201835) | Saline water microbial communities from Organic Lake, Antarctica - #124 | ecosystem: Environmental > Aquatic > Non-marine Saline and Alkaline > Saline | place: Antarctica: Organic Lake... | reverse complement strand
AGCAGCGTTCACTGGGGATCACAAGTATATTACGATTATTCGCACAGGCACGAATCGCCGCTGTTGCGAGAAGACCGGCAACGAGAATGAGTGCAGTAATGAGGGTGCCTGCGGTGGAGTCAATCATTGGCCAAGTTAGACACGGAATGTGGCTCTACGTGATGAGTTGGTGAGCGCCTGCCAGTTGTCGAGCTCGGCTTAAGAGAGCACCTGCGCTGGTGCAGCATGTTCCCATAATGCGGCATGCTTTGGAAGCTTCCTACTACTCCCTCGGTAGTTACCAACTTTATTATCATGGAAATTGGCTTTTCTTCGGTTGATCGCCTTCAAAGTTACCAACTTTATTTATTTTTTAGAGTAATTTTGTGTTGTTAAATGGGGCCTGGAGAGGAGATTTGTTACCAACTTTATTATGATCCCACATCAGCAACATAAGCGGTCGACCCGGACCCACAAGTTGGATCCAGTACCAAATCACCTGGCTCGGTAGTCATTTGAATGCACCGCTGGATAACGGTCTGATTTGTTTGCACAACATACAGTGGATTCGCAGCCCCACCTAAGTTGTCCCATAAGTTGCTCAGGCCACGGTATGCAAAATCAGAAAAATATTTAACAAATCGTATTTCATTCTTTGTTGTAACAGTTCGCCCTTTATCAATCACTTTCTTAAGCGATTCTTTCGGTATTCCCCACCAACGCCTTCCTGAATCGAATACTTTTCCCCCATGCTCTATCTCATACTTCGATCCCGGACCGGGTTTAGAGAAGGTTACGGACATAAAAAACTTAGAGTCATCAGGGAATTGCACATCCTCGTCTTTTTCTTTCTTAGTAACCCGACGGCGAGTTCCATCCGGGAATTCGACCATATCAAATCCCGAATCCAACGCGTCATGCCTCTTCTCATAGAGCGGCTGGTATTTCGCCTCCGGCTTATTTTTTGCGTACCAAACTATGTAATCGACTCTAGCCGCAATGCGAGAAGTAGACTCAAGACCTCCGCCAGACTTTGCAAATGTGATAATGCTCATGAAGTTATCAGCGCCGAAAACTTCATCCATAACCTCTCGCACATGATGCAGATTTTCATCAGAAATCTGGACGAACATACTTCCACTGTTTGTAAGGAGGTCTCGGGCAATGAGTAGGCGATCTCGCAAATAGGTCAAATATGAATGTAGGCCTAGCTCCCAGGTATCGCGGTAAGCCTTTACCATCTCAGGCTCACGAATCATCTCATCATCTTTGCCATGCTTGACGTCGCGCTTTCGCACGAAAGGCTGAAAGTTAGATCCGAACTTAACCCCATACGGCGGATCCATATAGATCATCTGAACCTGACCACCCAGCCCCTCATATTCGAGCAGTGAATTCATCACTTGCAGCGAATCACCCAACACCAACCGGTTGGTCCATGGTCCTTTGTGTTCATAAGCGTCAAGCTTGTCAGTAACGTCCAAGTCAGGATCGCCAAACAGATCCAGCGTGCTACCGGCTGATTTGTAGCTCTCCAGTGTCTCCAGTATTGCTTGAGTGGAGTGGCGTTCATGGACAAACAGCGGGATCGTTGGAACCCTAATTTGCTGCCTTTCCGCCTTACCGGTCCAGTTGAGAAATGGCTTGGTCAAACTTCTCAGGCGGGCAATACACTCCGCCAGCGATCGAAACTTCTCTCCAGTGCCCAGCCACAGCTGTGGATCCTGAAATATGGCTTGCTCACCTTCTTCAGCGGCCTTCTCTACCAGCCCCAGCAACCATTCCGCCATATCTCGCTCGGCGCTCTCGTCCCAGACCAGTTCAGGTGCCAGTGACGAATCGTAGCGGTAAGATTTCGGCGGTTTTCTGGCATCAAACTCAGGTTGAACCCCGACGTCCGGGCGCTGAACGGCCTCTTGCTGATGACTGTAGGTACCCGACTGCTGTTCGTTATTTGAGTTGTGTTTTCCGTTTGCCATATACAACCTATGCAAATAGTTCCGGTTTATTGGTTGTCGCATCGATGCCATCAACCAATTGCTCAATCTGTTCTGTGGGTCTTACGCCAGCCAAGCGCCGGCTACCCACTGATTATTCTCTGGGTGCAAGTGAATATTGCTCACCGTTTCCAACCTCTTATCTGCAGCCAACTCAGCCTGCTTAAACAAGGCCTGATTCTCTTCTCTGCTGGGCGTCAGCGTTCCAGTGACACCGCTAGTTTTTAACCATTCGGCGAATGCATCTGGATTGGTCTGAACATCCCCATTGGATTTGACCCAGTAGGCCGTGTATTCCTGACGCATCCTGCTTCCCTGGTCGTTCTGCCACCTGAGGAGGCTGGTTAACAGCGCGCCACCTGTTAAAGAATGGTTCTCTATAACGGCACTCAAGCCCATAAAATCGTAGCTCTTCGCCTTTCTGAGCAGGTACTGCATCAAAAAGGAATCCAAGTCCAGCATATGAGTATTCGGGCGATTGACCACTAGGTCGCGATCCAGAGTGACTTCATAACGGCTCCGCTCTACGCCCAGTTCATGTTGAACCACTTCTGGGAGCCGAATATGAAAAAGTCGTCCTTCGTGAGTTGTCTCAACAATTTCTATGCTAAGCATACTAAACATACCCACAACAAACGCCACGCCGTGTTCGTGATCAATCCTCAAGTTATTGGCAGTTTCGTTCGGATCAAAGCCCGCTGCGTGTTCAAAAAGCTCTCGCTGCTTCTCGGTTGCCGCTTTTGCCATTTCCAACGCATCAGAAATGCGCTCCTGGGTTCGGGTAATTCCCTCTACGGTGGCTTGCTCAAGAATTTGGTTTACATCTAGCAAGTCCGCCAGCTCACCAAGGATGTCGTCGCGAAGCTGGTCGTTGTACTCTGAGCTAACTCCGGCTAGGTCATCTACAACCTGATCGATACGGGTGTACATTAGGTCCATCACCTGCTCATCGGCGGTATCTGGTGAATGAAGGTTAAAGACGACTACCCGCTTCTTTTGGCCATAACGATACAAACGACCAATTCGCTGAACTAATCGCATTGGGTTCCATGGAAGGTCAAAGTTCACCATGATGTGACACTTCCGCTGGAGGTTAATACCTTCACCACCTGCCTCTGTCGAAATAAGAAAATTCGTGTTTTCCTCGAAGCGGGCTATGGCATCGCGCCTCTGAGGATGCGGCATAGATCCATTGATTAGCCCTACACTCCCATCACCAAACCGGGCTTCCAGTGCCTCGCGAATATAGGCTTGAGTAGTGCGGTACTCGGTGAAGATCAATACCTTCTCGTTTGGGTTACCGCCCAGAATATTAGTGATCAGCTGATCAACGAACCCTAAAAGCTTTCTGTCATCATTACGCAACCCGTCAGCTTCAGCGATGAGTTCGTCTAGAAGCTCCAGCTCTCCCTCAAAAAATTCTTTGGCGTCTGTATACAACTGTTCTTCCCACTCGCCGAAAAAGCGCTGATCCTGGTTTTCGATTTCCTCAAATTTGATGCCGCTGAGCATCTCGCCTTCTAGGCGGGCCTTTCGGTTGATCAGGGCTTTATGAATCGCCGCAACGCTTGAGGCCGCGAGCTTTCGGTAGACCGTCATTACGAAGCCAATGGCATTACCCTTAAAACCCAGTGCCGCACCCGCGGCGTAACCCTTTTTCAGGTAATCCTGGAGTTTTTGATCGAATTTCTTTGCCTCATCGGACACATGTATGGGCAGGGAGGTGGTGGTTTTACCTTTGAACAGGAAGTTCCCCTCCGCATCCGTTACATCCGCTTTGATGTTGCGGAATACCATCTCTCCGATGATTTCGGGGTTTAAGGCCAACGTGGTGATTTCTTGCTTGCGCTCCGGATGGAGTAGCTCCAGGAGTGCCTGGAACTTGTCCTGCATGCCCTGATGGGGAGTAGCACTCAAAAGAATTAATGCATCTGTATTACGGCGTAGCTGCGCCGCCAGCTGAAAGCGTTGTGACGCATCCAGTTTCATTCCGTACTGCCGCCTGCTCAGTCTGTGGGCTTCGTCGAAAATGACAATATCCCACTTTCCGGCTTGTTGAATTTGTTCCAGGTTTTCGGGGCTCTTGAGTCGATCAATGGACGCAATAACAAAGTCGAACATTTTCCAGTGGCGAGGTTCGTTAATCATGAAGTCCTCGCCGTAAATCTGGAACTCACCCATTTTGAATTTGTGGTTGAGCTCTTCCTGCCACTGCTTGGTCAAACCTGCAGGTGTAATGAGCAGCACCCGCTTGAGGTGACCTCTTTGTTTGAGAGCGGCGAGGAGCATGCCTGTCTCGATTGTTTTTCCGAGACCGACATCATCGGCAATCAACCAATTCAAATGGCCAGATGCGAGGATGTGATGAACCAGGTGGATTTGATGAGGAAGTGGATCAATTTCCAGATTCGACAGGGAACCGGTGTTTTCATTCCACATTTCCAGAGCGTGCGCCAACGACTTGAGTCTGAAACGCTCCGCGCTATCCTCGGGCCCGGTGTCGCCTAAAACGAACCGATGTCTCGCGCCCTTTATCTGACGGAGGTTTTCGTACGGCAGCCATGCCTGGCTCCCCAACTGAAGGAAGTCGACCAGAGCCTGGTCTTTTCCGCCGATTGTTCTTACTCGCTGTATTATGCCCTCACCAAGAGACGACCTAACACGCGAATTAGGAAGGTCTTGTACCTCCATCTGGGGTTTGAGACCGCTGCGGAGGTTAACCAAAGATTCGCTAGAAACCTGACCGGTTTTTTGCCACCTAACGGTGACGAGCACATCGTCGCCTCGATCGACAGAGTCGACTACACGACCAAAAACTTCTTCACCCGACGACGAAATCTTTTTTACCCAACAGTTTTTTACGGGCAGAAGACGACAGCTACCTTGGTTCACTTTTTATCCTTCTCTTCGTCAAATGCTTCTTTCGGAAGAACCTTGAACTTATTCTCTATTCCACGAATGGCGAACCCGCTCTCTGCACCGAGTTCCTTGAGCTCACTTCTCATATCGGATATTTCGCTCAATGTCTCTGGGTTATCTACTCCCCAATCCGATTCTATCGGTGTGCCGAACAAATAGTTGATACTGCCAGGGAGAGTTCTTCTGCCCGCTCCAATTCGGTATTGAAGGTACTTAAGAAACGCATGAAAGTGGCGGCGTAAACGATTGCTGGAATACCACTCTTCAAAGATCTCATCGATATAGATTTCAATCTCAGCAATATCTGGAATCGAAGGAAAGCATCGAATAAGCCTCAAAGCCTCTGCCCAGCTGAAATTCTTATACGCTGCCTCAGCTTGCATAAACGGAGCGTTGGATTTCATTCGGAATGCAGTCCAGAGATATTCATTGCTAAACCAGATTGAACGAATATCTCTGGCCAGGGCAAGCTGCTCGGGCACGGTTCCTCGTTCGATCTGGCTCTCGATCGCGATACGAGTGGCACCCCACCCACTTTCCACAAAAATTGATTCAAGCAAAGGAAGATGTTCCCTATCCCATCCCACTCGTTCGAGAACATCTACAGCAGCCTGACGAGCTCGTTCTCCGCGGGAGATTCCAGTAAGCCCGAGAGATTCATCATCGTTTTCTCTACTCGCGTCTTCATCAAAATCGTCCAGGTCTTCCCAGCCGAAATCCTCCGACTCAAAATCGTCTCCGGGGAAGTCTTCAAATGACTCGGTGCTAAGATCACTCTCGTCTAAGTCATCCTCGAAGTTATCATCCACATCGAGGATGTCTGGGACAATTTCTATCTCCTCCGGCAGGTCGAGATCGCCTTCATCAAATTCGGATTCTTCATTGTCATCGAAGGTGAGGTCGAATTGTGTTTTAGAACAATCGGTTGTTTCTGGCGCTTTTGGGGCGGGCTCAATATCTGATTCGGCGTAGTCCGTTATTGCTGCACCGGTTTCTACCAACTCAGGCACGTCTGGCTCTGGTGCGTCGACACCTAAATCTAGTTCCCCAAGCTCGTCGGGTTTGAAATCAGTGTTTTGTTTCGGAGAAGGATCGAGCGCGAAATCATTTTTCGTTGATCGCCCCCTCCTTATGATCGTGATCTGCGGTTCCGAATCTTCCGGTGTGTGAGTATCGATTCTTCTATCGATCTTGCGTTTTAAATGCAGGGTGCCGGATCTTTGCTCATCCTCGCCCTTATAAATCGGCGTCTCAGTGCCCAGATCTTCCAATGGAGAAAACTCGTCGTTGGACGAATCCTCCGCTTGCTCTTCTATGTATTCTGAATCGGCATCCGTGAATGCTTCGGGAATGTACCCATCTTCCTGAACGGGATTAGAGCTCGATTGCGCGAGGGATCGTCGTAAATATACAACGGCTTTATCGGGCTGGCGATTTTGAAGGTAGACCCGACCCAGCGCACTCAACAGAGAGGTATTATTCGGCGAGTCAGATACAGCTTCTTCAAGAAGATCTATCGCTGCTTGCCGAAGCCCCTGAGAAACAAGTTTATTGACCTGAGTGAGGAGGCTTGTCGTCGACTCTTCGGCCTTACGACCTGGTTCACGTTGCTTGTTGGTCCCTAACACCAGACTTCCTTCTATTTCCTGCAAACCTATGCTTCATCGGTGACAATTTTGCTCCACCTTTTGAAAGAAACAGAGATTGCTAAAGCCGGCACGCTTGCCCTATCCTTCGTCCAGATCTTGATGAGAAAAAGGTAGGCTGCGTATTTTTATTGCTTCAATACTGCTTGATTTTTTCAAAGATTCCAAGACCTTGTTTAAGACAGTGGTTCCCGAACCATTTCAAATTTGGAGCCTCACTTTTTCGGTTCGGGGCTTAGGGCACCGTTTTTCACAAGGAAATCTTCGAGAGTTTCGCCTGGAACACTCGGACTACAATCCTCGCCCTCCATCGCATCGGCAATAAAACGCTTAATCAACTGCTCTACAGTAATACCAAGAGATTCAGCCTCAACGCGAAGCTGCTCCACCATAACCTCTCGCTCATCGAACGTCAGATTGAAACAGATCTTCTTCCCCATAGCTCCTTCCCTTTTTAGCAACCGATTTATACAAACTGAGAGACGACCCTATACCAGAACCGCTAACCTGACATTTGGACTGGGATAAATCTCCTGCCCGAACGGCAACGAGCGGCTGTTCAATGCAAGCTTTCACTTAGCGCTGGCGCCTCTCAAAAAAATCTCACTATCACCCAAAACGGCACAAGCACTGCACCAACAAGTAATGGCTTTGGCTGGGGATCCTCAGAGTAATCCGCTAGATCCAAGGCTATCAGGATCGAACCTAGCCCCAAAATGACATTCATCGGGAGTTCGAGAGCTTCACCCACCCAAGACCAGAAAAATACGCTGATTAAAAACAGTAGCAGCGCGTTGAGACTTTGATTCAGTACCGTCCACTCGTTCAATTCTCGCATCTCCAAATCACCTCTTTCCCAAAATGCTATTAAGAATATCTACATCGCCTCTCTGAGCAACTCATTGCTATTTGCTTGCATCGTCGGACTTTTATCGTAGGTTGAACAAAACAGTGGCGTTGTGGAGAGGGTTCGGATATGTCTTATTTTTTAATGATATTTTTTGGCGGATTTATGGGGTTGGTTTTTGCCGGTCCAGGCGGATCGATTATGGGCGCCATCACTGGGTTCGCTATTGCAGCGTTCCAAGAGGTAACTGGTGATGAAAGTTACGGCTCTGACTGTTACTTGTACGAATCGTCAAAACCAACTGATAGTGACGTGACTCATTTTTCAAACGTTGAGCCGATGCTGGCGTGGGATGATGATTTCTCCGATTTTACCTGTGGCACTTCACTTGATACTAGCATTGAGACAAATCCGGCAACTTGTCTTCCTATGATGGGCAGCGGTAACGGCGGACTCGATGTTGGTGGGAACCCGTATGGCGTGGATTTGGCTTTAGGCGATTCTGGCGTTGATTCTTGGTCGGACAGTTCCAGCATTTTTGATGATTAAAGGGTCGACTCAATCGCTTCTGGGTCAGCGCGCGGTAGTCTTTGATGCCTTAAGATTATATAAAAACCATTTAACATTAGAATTACGTCGGGGTAAATATAACATGGACACTATTAACGAACTCATTCAAAAAGTCATACAGCAGTCAGAATCGATTGAAGGCTTTTATGAGGTAGAAGTCACCGTTTTCATACGCAAAGACGGTGGATCAAAGTCGGATTTCTTCCGCGCACAATCACATTGGACGCCGGAGAGCTCCGATCAATCAGCAACAGCCATGAATGAAAAAAATCCTTTCGAATGGATGTAATTGTTTAAAATTTCACTTTTCGATAATAAATGGAACATAGATATGCTTATGAAAAGCTTCACGATATGGGCTCCAAATGAACACCTCCGTAAATTTATAGAGCGGCTGTTATTCAAAAATCATATGGAAGCATTTCTTTGGCCTGATCAGCTACCTGCTCATAAACGCTGGATTGAAATGAGGGAAAGCTCGGAGACTGCCAAATATGCCTATATTCCATCCACCTCCACTTCGGAATTTGAAGCGCTTCAGCAGCTCGACGTAACGTCGGTGTTTGTCATATCGGAAAATCATTTGCCCGCAATAGTTCCCCACCACGACATTCTGGTTTCAGGTGCAAATTCTTGCTCTGCATGCAAAAAAGCCGTCAAATTTATCGCGAACCAGTTACACGCTGTTCCTAGTCACCGAAGTAGATTAATCGTGCTCCCAAGCCCGAAGTTGGTTAATCGTGGAATCATAAGGCCTTGAAATTTATTACACGTCAAATGAGATAAGTCTGCATTCAAGTAGCCCTTTTATATTTATTCCAAATTCTGCCAGATGCTTGTTTAGCGCTCTAATTAACGATTTAGCTTAATTACAGCCATCACCACGAGGCTTGCTTTCGTTAAATTGGTAGTGCGGTGGCATAGCGAGTACCTCGGCACAATAGCCAAAGACCCTCGCATGTCACTGGCTATCAAACCTCATTGAACCTAAATATCCAGGACTTGTAAGGAAGCCATATGAATTCAACAACCGAATCTGTCAGTACGTCGACATTGCCACCTCTTAGCCCAGGACGCTGGGTTCGACCAAACCTTCTGCCCGCGCTCTTTGGTATCAACGCTGAACAAGCGAGAAAATATCGCGAACGCGGTCTCTGGTTGGAAGAGAAGCATTGGCGCTACGACCCCGTGCGCCGCGTTGTTTATAACCCGGAAGAAATCGCGAACTGGTTTGGGGGCAAGCTGTGACTAAAAAAGATCAACCGTTGGAGTTGCCCAAAGGCGTTGAAATCCATGGCAACAAGCTGCGTATCTCATTTCAGTATGGTGGCATGCGATGCCGGGAACCTATTCCCGGCATCGCGAAGATTACCAAGTCGAGCATCGCCTATGCTGAAAACAAACGTGCTTTGATACTGACTGAAATTAAAGAAAACCGCTTTGACTACGCCACGCATTTTCCCAAATCCAAAAACGCTAAGTTGTTCAGTGGGTGGGGTGGTCGGGACCTCGATAAATTGGTTTCAGATTGCATTGAAGAGTGGCTTCCAATGCAAAAAGTACGAAAGTCGCCGAGCACTTACAGAAATTACAAATCGAAATCAAAACACGTTAAAACTAAATGGCCGAGGCGCAAGATTGCGGACATTACAAAAACTGAGATAGAAATATTTCAAACTGAGCTTTTAAAAAAAGGGTTAGCACCGAAAACCGTGAACGATATTTTCACTGTTGTTCGCGGAATTTGGATGGATGCTTTCCATGACGGCATTGTCCAAACAAATCCGTTGGAGCGGATCCCAAACGTCGAGCGTGATGAGGATACAGACTTCGCGGATCCATTTACCCTGCAGGAATTGGAGCGTATTCAATCCGTCAAAACAATGCGGCAACAGGACATTAATTTGGTCATGTTCGCGAGCTGG
>Ga0307940_1002183_pt1 | contig 9938 bp, 9 predicted proteins | sample OrgLakmetagen124_FD_201835 | JGI IMG/M metagenome (GOLD analysis project Ga0307940, IMG submission 201835) | Saline water microbial communities from Organic Lake, Antarctica - #124 | ecosystem: Environmental > Aquatic > Non-marine Saline and Alkaline > Saline | place: Antarctica: Organic Lake... | reverse complement strand
AGGGAAGCCGAAGTAAATATTGCTATGCTAGATTATGAAGGAAGCGGAAGTGTAAACACAAGAGTACAATATTTATTAGATCGAGGCTGGACAGTTAGATTTTACGACGATAACGACAACTTAGTAACAACTTTATAATATAAAACATGAACACAATAAAATTTATTTCAAAACTTACAGACTATCAACTTAAAGACGATAGAAACTCAGTAATACAAAGCCCATTTATAGAGCCAAGTCTTACAAACATCAATTTTGAAAATAAAACCTTCTTAATTGAATTTGTAATGAGCATAATCAATGCAGAGGATCAAAAGGTTAGAATCTCAGAAGGCTCTGGACGCATGCATTTTAATTCTCAAAACATTGAGACCATAGTGAACTTCAATGGAAATGAAATGGAAGTTGAACAAGCCTTAATGAGTGGCTGGGCTTATAATATTGCGGAAGTTTTATCTTGGGGTAAACCAAGTTTTCAAAATGTTTTTGACTATGTAAATGTTACAGCTAATGGTTTAGTCTTTAAGGATGGGCCAGGAAAACAATTAGCAATAGATCTCATACTCAATACAGTAATGATTGAAGGAGAACCTTTAGGAATGCATTTTGAATTAGAAATAATATAATGAAAAAATTTATTTACATATTCTTATTATTTCCATTGTTATCTTTTGCACAAGGTATAAGTCTTAACATTTCACAAGATGCAAGGCTTGCTCTTGTAGGTGATGAAAGAGGTAATGAAGCTTTTACACCTAATATTAATGTAGCTGCCGAATTTAGAGGTTGGCAAAAAGGGAACTCATATTTTCTCATGCGCCCTGAAATAGAATACGCAGACTTAAAAGGTGGCGAGCTTTACAGAATGACAGCAAATTTCGGTTACACCTTCAATAAATGGTTTAATAATGTAGATTTTACTGCTACTATAGGTGGAGGCATGCTATCTAGGCACGGATTAGGCGGCTTGCATACACAGGCAAACCTTCAGACTACTTGGTATTTTTCCAAAGGCATTGGATTATTTCTTGACTCGGAATTTGTACAACGTGCGGATTTACCTAATAAGTTTTTGACGTACTCTGGCAAAATTGGAATAAAAATAATTTTAAGATGATTACACTTGAAAACATATCAAGTCTGCAAAAAGAATATAGTCTAATTTCTAAGACTAAGATTAGGGGAAACAATTCTAAACCACGTTATAGGCTAGATGTTGAACGGATTGTATAAGGTACGTTGCGACCTTGAATTAAGCGACAAAACTAATCAATAAATAGAAATTATGGGATACTTAAAATGGATTTTAAATCACTTATGGAAAAGAGATAAGCTCTACCATGCAATAGCGGGAATAGTTATTTACATTGTAGGAGCGTTATTATTTGAGCCTTACATCGGAGTTCTACTAGCTTTTGTAGCAGGAGCAGGGAAGGAAATTTATGATGAGTTTTATAGAAAAACAGGAGGCGATCCATGGGATTATTTTGCTACAATAACACCCGCAATAATAGCCTTCCTAATTAACCTTTTGTTCTAAAATAGCCTAACCCTATTTTTATCTATTTTTGTATAAATAAAATTTATTATTATGCAAACAGATATCAGAAAAATCTCAGTAGGGAAGAATTACCCTGAAGGGGTGATGCACTTTTTAGTAGGTAAGTCTATGAATTTACAGGGTGTACCTTATGTGATTTCAAAAATAGACTTAAACCAAACATACGCAACCAAAGACAAAATAGCTTATGATATATACCTTACCAACTACACAGGTACTGTATTATGGAAAACTATTTATGACCTACCAGTAGTAATTGAGAATAATATAAACTTCGAATAAATGCCGACACTTAACTATTTAATAGTAGAACAAGAGGAGGCCTATAATAATGAAGTTGAACTTTCAAGTGGAAAGTCTCTAATTGTAAATTCTACAATAGAAAGCGTTGATCATATCTCTAGGACAGCTAAGGTGATAGAGGTACCTGATTCTATTATTTTAAAGAGAGGAGATCAAGTTGTGGTACACCATAACATTTTCAGACAAAAGAATGATGTCAAGGGTAAAACTATAAAAAGTGACTACCACATAGGAGACAACAAGTATTACATACCTTTGACTGAGGTATTCCTCTACAAGCGTAATAGTGATTGGGTTGCGATAGACCCATATGTTTTTATAAAACCTATTCCACTCAGAGATGAAGGCAATCTATTATTAGGAACCAAAAAGGAGTATAAAGGCAGAGAACACCAAAAAGGCAAAATTTCTTTTATCAACGGAAGGCTTCAAGAACAGGGTCTGAAAGAAGGAGATGAAATATCATTTGCTAGATATAGTGAGTATGAGTTTGACATAGAAGGAGAACTTTACTATAAGATGAGGACCCAAGATATTATAGCAAAGTTATGAGAGGCCTCTCCAGTGAAATAAAGATAGCTCTAGAAACAATAGTTGAAGGACTCAAGTATGACTTCTTAGGCACACAAACCTTAGAGGAGGTTGAGCCAGAAAGGGTGCAATCTATTGCTAAATCTAAAACCAGCTCTCTGAGTGGAGCTAAGAAAATGATCGATAGGTGGATCGACTCTCCTAACAGGCCTTCAGATACCGTAATTAAGAAACACATTCAAAATGTAGTAGATGCAGCAGATACTTCCCTTGGAATACTAAGGAGAGCATTAAGCCTAAAGATTAATTTTGATAAATTAGAGGCTCATAAGCATGACTCTGCTATTAAGTCAAAGCCTATAGTCTTAGAGGCAATCCTAGATATTGATAAGGAAGCAAGAGAACTTCGAGATAAACTTGAATCCGGAGATCTCAATATGAAGGATAATGATTTTGATTTGGGATATCCAGAGAAGTTTGCTAAAGGAAATTTTGTAGACAGATCTGTTTACTATAAGAAGAGGCTAACTTTAAAGGGCGGGGTCATAATAGACCCGCATAGTACAGAAGGAGAGGAGATAACTATCGATGACCTTTCAATCATTTTACCAAAAAAACCCAAGAAAAAAGACATCCTTTATCACAATCTTAAGAAAGAAGATCAATACTGGAGAAGGCCAGAATTACCTAGGATAACAACCAGTAACGTTGATGAGTACCATGACTTTATTGTAGAGGAATTCCGCAGAAGAATGGAAGGGGTTTGGTTCTATAACAATGGAGTCCCAACTTATTTGACAGGACATCATTATTTTGCTCTCGCATACTGCAAGATGCTTGATGATGGAGGCTTTATGAATTATAGGGAATCACAGAGGGACCTCTTCTATTTTATGGAAGCATGTCTAGTTGATAGTAGGTCCCTTGGTCTATTGTTTGGTAAATCAAGGAGAACGGGTTTTACATATTGTGCTGTAGCAGCTCTAGTTAATAGAGCCACTTCAACCTCAAACACAAAGCATGGGCTTATGAGTAAGTCAGGTACCGATGGTGAGGAAGCATTTGCAAAGGAGTCCTATGCATTCCTTAACCTGCCATTCTGGTTCAGGCCAGTGGTAAGAGGAAAACTTGATTCACCAAAAGAGTTATATTTCAGTGCACCGTCCGACAACAGTAAATCCAAGAAAAAGTCTAGAGACATTAATATCTCGGAATACTTAAACACCAGTATGGACTGGAGGAACACTAAGAATGGCAGTTATGACTCTCTTAAGTTAGACACGTATATCCTTGATGAGGTGTTCAAGATAGAATCTCCCAACGATGTAATCACCCACCTTAGTATGGTTGCACCAACCATGATGCCTAATGGTAGAGTGGAGGGTAAAATGTTAGCTGGATCAACTATGGGTATACACTCAAAAGGAGGGGAACAAGGAGTGGAATTAATTACGAATTCATTTGTAAAGGAAAGGGATCCCAAGACTAAAAAAACTTCTACGGGCTTATACTTCCACTTTCTTCCGGCACAAAATAACATGGAGGAATTTACAGACAAATATGGTAAATGTTGGACTATAAAACCAGACAAAGAAGTCAAGAATGTTTTTGGTGAAGTAATAGAGCAAGGATCAATAGAGTTCCTTAAGGCCATTGAAGCACAGAAAAAGAAGCAGAGTGAGAAAGCATATAATGAGCAGGTGAGGACCTACCCTAGGACCCTAGAGCACATGATGCGAGATGAGTCCACAGAGTGCGTTTTCAATATGGAGAAAATTTTAGAACAAACTGATTATAACCAAACTCTTGCAGAGGATCAAAAATATACAGTTGGTAATTTTGAATGGAAAGATGGAATAATCGACAGTGATGTAGAGTTTCACCCAAGAGCTGACGGTAGATTCAAAGTAAGTTGGTTACCATCAAAAGCAGATGATACTTATGAATTACAGAACAGGGTTAGGGAGACAAACGGTAAATATTTTCCCCTTAACACAAATTGTGTAAGGTTTGGTTGTGACCCTTTTTCATACAAAAGTACACATGGTGAAGGCTCAAAAGGGAGTATACATGGAAAAACTGTAAATTTGCCAGACGGAGGAGCCCCTAGTAATAAATTCATTGTTGAGTATATAGCTAGACCTTCAGATGAAGTAATTTTCTTTGAGGATGTGATAAAATGTATAAGGTTCTACGGAGCACCTATCCTAGTTGAGTCAAACAGGCTTGATTTATTAAGACACATGTACAATAGAGGTTATAGGGGTTTTGCAATGGACCGTTTAGATAGACCTAAGCATAAATTTAATGATAATCAAAAGAAGTTTGGAGGGCAGATGATGAGCGGTCAAGATATCTTAGACTCTCACATAGGAGCAATAGGTACTTGGGTACAGGATTATGTAGGTGTTTATCACGATGAAGAGAAAAGGATAAGACCCCTAGGAGAAATGGGGGACATGCCGTTTAGAGATACTTTAAACGACTGGTTAAAATTTAACCCTGATAAAAGAACATCTTATGATGCTACCATATCATCAGGACTTTGTATAATGGCTTGTCAGAAAGAAAAGTATAGAGGTAAGGAGAGAGAAAAAAAGAAAATAGATATTGGAGGACTCGTTAAAAAGTACAACAATAAAGGTAATTTTGGACAACCTATAACTAACAGGTAATGAGTAAAACAAATTTTAAGAACGGGGAGGACTTATTTACAAATAAAGGTTTTCCGGATATTTTAGCACCAGATGAAGTTAAAGCAAAGGACGAGTATGGACTGCACTTTGCTAAGCAAATAGAGTATGAATGGTTCTTTAGACCGGAAAGAGGTGCTTCCTCTTATTATGATAAAAGAAACAAGTACCATAACCTAAGGCTATATGCCAGAGGTGAACAAGATACCAGTATATACAAGAAGCTTTTAGGAGGGGAGGAATCAACTTATACAAACTATGACTGGAGACCTCTCCAGATACTACCTAAGTTTGTAAAACTGATTGTCAATCAAATGTCAGAGAGACTTTTTGATATAAAGGCTGAAGCAGTAGATAAGTTTTCAACTGATTTAAAAGAAACCCACAGAAAGAACCTTGAAAAATTCATGTACTCTAAACCAGTCATGGAGAAAGTTAAGCAAGAATTAGGTGTGGACTTATTACCTAATGATGCCTCAGAATACCCAGATACACAAGAAGAGATAGATCTATTCATGAAACTTAAGTACAAGCCGGCTATCGAGATAGCAACGGAGGAAGCACTTAAGTATACTTTAGATCTTAACGATTATGATGAGACACAAAGCAGGGTTATTGAAGATATCACTACAATAGGACTTGGTGCTATAAAGCACACAACAGATCCATCTAAAGGGATCACTGTTGATTATGTAGACCCTGCTAACCTAGTGCACTCATATCCTACACACCGTAACTTTAAAGATGTAAACTATTATGGTGAGGTTAAAAGGATGACTATAAATGAGCTTAAGAGAACTTCTAACGGAAAGTTCACCGATGAAGAGATTCAAGGGGTAGCAGATACTACAGGAACATGGTCGAGGTACCATGGGAATGAAACCAGTAATAGTAACTTAAGAGAAGATGACATGGATAATATGATGGTCGATGTACTTCACTTTACTTTTAAGTCAACGAAAACAATCTCTTACAAAAAGAAGAATAACAAGAGTGGAGGATTTAAGATGATCAAAAAGGAAAGCACTTTTGATAAAAAAGACCCTTCTTACAAAGGTTACGAGGTATCCAAAAAAGTAATAGACGTTTGGTACGAAGGATCCTTGGTCCTTGGTACTGAAATGATCTATAACTACAAAATGTGTGAAAACATGATTAGGGAAGATGGGTACTTGAATATTACCCAACCTAATTATATTTTGTATGCACCAGACTTGTACCAGAACAGAACCTTAAGTACAGTTGAAAAAGTTATTCCTTATATCGATGAGATGCAACAAATCCACTTGAAGTTACAACAAATTATAGCTAAGGCAAGGCCGAATGGTATCTACATTGATGTAGCCGGCCTTAACGAAATTTCCATGGGTGAAGGTAATGTGCTTACTCCTCTTGAAGCAATAAAGATATATAATGAAACTGGTAACGTATTAGGGACCACTTCTACAGCAGAAGGGGAATATAATTATGGTAGGGAGCCGATACGAGAATTGAAGAATGGTGTTATAGACGGCCTCGATAGATTAATAGGTGCATATAACCATTATTTAAATTTAGTAAGAGATGCCATTGGTATAGCACAAGGAGCTGATGCAAGTATGCCTCACCCAGATACTTTAGTAGGAGTTCAAGAAATGGTAGCGGTAAATTCTAACACAGCAACCAGACACATCCTTGATGCAGGGCTAAATATGTCAAAAAGGTTAGGTAAGGGACTCTCCTTAAGACTGAAAGATATTTTTGAGTATTCGGACTTAAAGAACACTTATATAAATGCTATTGGTAAAATAAACGTAGAGGCACTTAAGGCCATTAAAAAATATCACTTACATGACCTAGGTATTAACATAGAACTTAAACCAGATGCTCAAGAGAGACAGTACCTAGAACAAAATATAAATCAAGCTCTATCCAAGGAAAGTATAACCTTAGATGATGCAATTGACATAAGGGCTTCCTCTAACATAAAACTTGCTAATGAACTTCTTAAGACTAGGAGAATAAGAAGAGAAAAAGACAAGAAACTTAACGAAAAAGAGATGATTAAAGCTCAGGGAGAATCTCAAGCGATGGCATCCGAGAAAGCAGCTCAGGCCAAGCAAATTGAAATTCAAGCTAAGAGTAAGAGTTCTCTAATGGAAATAGAAGCTAAATCTAAAGCTAAGATGATGGAGCTTGAGAAAGAAGCTCAGGTTAAATCGGTACTGATGGAAAAAGAGTTTGGCTACAACATGAAGATTCAAGGAATGCAAGGCGAGGTATCTAGGATGAACTTAAAAGAAAAAGAAGATAGGGAGGACCAAAGACTCGATAGAAATAACTCTCAAAAATCAGAGCTCATAGATCAAAAAACTAGAGACACTAGACCTAAGAACTTTGAGTCTTCTGAAGACAATATTTCAGGATCCGTTGAAATATCAGAGATGGATCCAAGTTAAAAATTAGTATAGTCTTATTTTATATATATTTGTAACATAATAAATAAAATATATTAAAATGTCAGGACTAAGCGCAGGTAATTTTAAAAAGAACCTCGGTGTGCAAGCAGGAGAGGAAGCTACACAAACTGAAGAGGCTTTAAAGGAACCGGAAGTAACACCGGATCAAAATCAAGAACCAGCACAAGAACCAGCACAAGAACCAGCACAAGAGCCAGTTCAAGAGCCAGTTCAAGGTGAAGAGCCTGCAGAAACAGAAGTGAATGAAGGTGGGGATGCCGAGCCGGCTGAAGCACCAGAAGATAATACAAGTCCAGAAGGTGGAGAACCATCTGGCAGTTCTTTGAAAGCTGAAAACCTTGATGAAGGTCAAGAAACTACGGAACAGATTGATGATGATGCAGTCTCTAAGTACCTAAGCGAGAAGCTAGGTAGAGAGGTAACCCTCGAAGAGTTAACTGCAGAAAAACCTGATCCTCTAGAATCTGATCCTTACATGAAGGAAGTGTTTGAGTGGAGAAAGAAAACAGGGAGACCTATTGAAGACTTCATTAAGTATCAACAAGATTTTGACAAAGTGTCAGATATGGACGTTGCAAGAGAGTTTCTGCAATTAGAATATCCAGATTCAACACCTAAAGAATTAAACTTGGAGCTTAAAAAGTTTATGGAGTCTGAAGATGACTTAGAAGAGGACCTAGAGCAAAAGCAATGGGAGCTTAAAAAGTACGCTATTAAAGGTAGAAAGGAACTTGATAAGCTTAAAACAGATTTAGGAGAACCTAATCAAAGTTCATTGTCACCTGAGATCAGAGAAAAGGTTGAATTAGCTGACAAAATTAAAAGTCAGGTAGAGACCAACACTAAAGCACAAGAGGATTACTTTAAGGGTATCAAGGACACAGCTAAGTCCGTTGATAAGATGACCTTGAATTTGGGGGAGGACAACAAGATAGACTTTGTTGTATCAGATCAAATCAAAAAGAGTATTCCAGATATGATAGACCAAATGCCTCATTGGAAGAATGAAGATGGGGGCTGGAATCATAAAGCAGTAGTTGAGGATGGTATCAAGATACAAAATTTTGATAAAATGATTCAATTAGCTTTTGAGCAAGGTCAGAACTCTGGGAAGGATAGTTTAATCCGTGAGACTAAGAATACAAATCTTAGTGACACAGGAAGTAACGCTCAGCCATCTAAGCCTACAAATAAACCTATTTATGAAAATGAAGGCAAGAAAAAAGAATTAAAAGTAGGATTCAAAAAGAGAAAATAACAACGTAATATAAAAACAAGATGGCATTAAATAACACACCAACTTTTTCAGTTAACCCTAGTTCTACTAAAGTAGCAACTAAAAATAACTACGTATCAAAATTTGACTATACCAGTCAATACGATGTAGACACACACGAGGAAATGGCAAACATTTTCGGTAACAGATCCGTAACAGGTATGTTGTACATGTTAGGAGCAGAATCGGCAATGGCCTCAGATAAGTTTATTTGGACAGAGGAAGGAAGACTCCACACTGTTTACAAAGATGTTACCAGAGCTGGTAATGTGTTCACAAAAGCAAATCACGTATTCAGAATTGGTGAAACAGTACACCTTTCTTCTGGAGCATCTAAGAGACGTGGTATTATTACTGCAGCAGATGCTAACACTTTCACAGTGGCAGCTTACAAGAATGCAGGTTTCACAGGATTAGCGACTACAGGGATTGTAGCGTTCATTGATGGCTCAGAGTTTAGAAAAGGAACTGGGGGTATGAAAGGCAATCTATCTACAGACTTCACAATCTTAGATAACAAACCAATCATCCTTAAAGATAACTTCGAGGTTAACGGATCAGACGTTGCTCAAATCTCTTGGATTAAGCACTCTGAAGGTGGATACTTATGGTACCTAAAAGACCAAGAAGACACAAGACGTAGATGGGAAGACCGTATGGAGTTAGCTTTACTACAAGCTGAAAAAGCTGATGCTGGATCAGATGCCGAAGCAAACGGAACAACTGGTACTGAAGGTCTTTTCGAGGCAATTCGTGAAAGAGGTAACACTTACCAAGGTATTGCAGATGCAGTAGCTGATTTTGATGACATCGTAAGAAGATTTGATGCTCAAGGTAAGATTCAAGACTACATGTTCTACGTAGACAGAGATCAGTCTCTTGCTATCGATGATATGCTAGGAGAATTGAACGCTGGATATGACGGAGGTATCTCTTACGGTATCTTTGACAATGATAAAGACATGGCTGTAAACCTTGGTTTCAAAGCGTTTACAAGAGGGACATACAACTTCCACAAAACTGATTACAAATTGCTAAACGATCCAACTCTTTTAGGAGCAGTTGATGCACAAGCAAAAGTAAGAGGTCTTTTAATCCCAGTTGGAACAAAAGAG
>Ga0307940_1002174_pt1 | contig 9992 bp, 7 predicted proteins | sample OrgLakmetagen124_FD_201835 | JGI IMG/M metagenome (GOLD analysis project Ga0307940, IMG submission 201835) | Saline water microbial communities from Organic Lake, Antarctica - #124 | ecosystem: Environmental > Aquatic > Non-marine Saline and Alkaline > Saline | place: Antarctica: Organic Lake... | reverse complement strand
TTCAATCGGCCTTCGCGTAAGGCTGTTGAGCGTTCGCCCACAAAAAAGCCGCCTACCCTGTGAAGAGAAAGCGGCTTTGTTGTGGGGCCGGAATACCGGCTGTGATTAGTCTTTGCTGAATCGCTTGTTCACGACTTCGCGGGCTTCATTCAGGTTCTGCTGTAGCTCCTTGATAGCTTCAGCGGAGCCCTGGGCCCTGTTGAGTTGCTGGGTATCCGGCAGGCGTTCCAGTTTGTCCCTGCATTCCTCCCGACGCTTGGCCAAGATTACCAGTAGGCGCTGGCCGTCCGGCGAGCTGGCGATTCTGGCCAGGGCTTTCCAGTCCTGCTCGTCCATTTGTAGGCTCCGGTTGCATCATTTTTAGGATTTCAGCCAGCATCTTTTTGGCTTCCAGCGGCGTCAGGGTCTGCGTTTTCTGGGTGTCGGCGCGGGTTTCGTCCACTTCGGCCATGGTCTTTTCAGCTTTGGCGGTCTTTTCCTGCATCTCGGCCTTCTTAATGGCTTGTTCCAACTGCTGCATCATCTGACCGGCTTCGTTTTGCGCGGCGGTGTTCTGCTCCATTTCGTCCTCGGTTGGGATAGAACCTGGCAGATCCAGCTTTTCAGCAATGGATTCCAGCAACTTGCGGCGCCCTTCCTGGCCAATGATCGCCAGATCGGTCGGGTTATTGGTCATTTGCAGGAATTGTGAGCGCATATTGTGTGTCTGTTCACGGATCAACATGGCCGATGAACCGCGAGGGATAACCGCCGCATCGCCTTTGATGCTGTTATCGTCCGAATACTGCATGTTGTGCAGCCACAAGGCTTCCACCACACGACGAACCACGCCCCGGTCAATGTGCCGGATGGCGTCCTTGATGCCCTTGTTAGCGCTCTCCATTAGCATCGACAGCCCGGAGGCGGTCTGGCCTGCCCCGCCTACGTTTTCGTTGCCGTAGGAATAACGTGGGATGTTGGTGGCGTCATCAGCGCGGATTTCAAACTTGTCGTACACGCCCATCAATTCAGCGGCGTTGCTGCTCGGCTGATAGAAGCGAACCGCGGGATTGTTACCGGTTACCGCCGAATCTTTGGTGCGCCACACCTTCCACGGATACATATCGGTCGGATCTTCAGCCGGGTCTAGCCGGTCTTCGTAGACTTCTACCTGTGGCCCGGATGAAATTGCCAAGTTGTTAATCAGGCTTCGCGCCGTGGCGTTGCACACATCTTGAATGTCGGCCATCAGCTCAGGGATGGCATGGCCCCAGAAGGAACCTGGCACCGGTTGAAAGCTCGCTTTGTGGTATGGGCGGCGCTCCAGTGGATCACGGTTGAACTTCACCCGAATAACGTGCTGACCAATCAGCGTAGCTTCTACTTCGTACTCGGCCAGCGGGTCTTCCACCTCTTTGGGATCAATGCCCCACTGCAATAAAGTCGTGCCTTGCGCCCCGCCACTATAGATCAATGCGTCGATGGTCTGGCCTCGGGTCAGCCATTCGTGGCCCCGGCCTTCGAGTTCAGCGCGTTCGCCGTCCGTCCACAGCCAGTCGCGCAATCCGCTTTGGCCGTGCTCACTCAAAACCTCACGGATGGATTCAGTGCTGTAGGACGGTACGCCAATCAGCTTGTTGAGATGTGCGCGTGTGAACCGGGCTCGTTCAATGATGTAGGCGCCATCATCAATAGTGGTAGCGTCTGCACTGGGGTAAATGTCGAACGGACTGACGCGATACCACTGAGGCTTAATCTCTTGCGTCTTAACCGCCTTCCAGCCTTCCATCCAGCCCAGGGATGAAACTCGGCGCAGGTTATGGCCTCGAACAAACCCTGCCGGGTAGGTGACAAAATCATCAATGAAGCCTTCAAACGCTTCATCCCACTCACCTTCGGCCATTTGATCGTTAATCAATTCTTCGTGGCGCTCAGCGGCCTCCCGCGCTTTTTCCTGCACGACCTTACGAATGTGCTTCTCAGCATCTTCCATCAGTTTTTCAGGGTCAGGCTGCTCGCCGGATTCTTGCGCCTGCTGCAGTGCCTGCTGCATGAACTGCTGGAATACAGGCTGCACAAATTCGGGCGGCACTTCGGCTAATGGGGTTGGATCTAATCCCCACGGCTTTTCGGTGGACGGCATCAGAATATCGCGCACCCACGCTGAAGCGGCACGGCACTTGGTGGTGGTCAGCATCATGTAAATGGCACTGCCGCCTTCGGCTTTGATAGCGGACAGCTTACTCGGGTCATATTCACCTTTTCGGCGGCGCAGGCAATCCAGCAAGCGATAATCCACTTCTTGCTTGGCCATCTTAGCCTCTTCCCACGAGCGCCGTATGTGAGAGCCCAGAGAGCTTTCTATCAATTCACGTTTGCGCGAGTCGGCATCGGACGTGCGCTGGGCTTCGTTTTCATCATCGGCCCGTAGATCACCGGCAGATTTGTACTGCATCAGCCCCAGACTAGCCATTCGCGGCAGCTCCCTTGGTCAGAAAGTCGTACATGGCTTGGTTTTCAATGCGCTTCTTGTCGCGCAGCTTCTGAACATTTCGCATCATCGGGTGTAGCTGATTGAACAGATCCTTCAGGTAATACACCGGGTTTTCTTCAAATTCTTCCAGGTTGACGTTCAACGAGACTCCGAATCCACCGGTGACCTCAAACTGCAGCCGGACGCCCTGCTTTGGTTGGGTTACGCGGGCTTCAATCACAATCGGGTCAATCTGAATGTGATCTACATCGTTGCGAAACTTGCCGCCAGGGATGGGTAATCCGGTTTTGGCCACGGCTTGCGCGACCACCACAGCAATCTCCCGTTGGGTCAAGCTAACGGGTTTGTTGGAATCAAGAATGGCCATGGTTGCTCCTAAGTGTGTGCTGCCCAGCTACCGCGCCGACTTGGCGGGCGTGACTTGGCAAAATCTTGTCGTGAAATGCGAGCGAAGAGGTCAGCCCTTGCGAGGGTTTCAAGCGCCTTTGCACCGTGAGATGCCCAATCGTGCCGTGGCTTGTCCTTGTAAACGCCGCGCTTGTCGTCCCATTCCTTCCGGTAGCTGTCCAGGCAGGCGACGCCCTGTGCGCAGGTTTCTTCATTGATCCAGCATGTAGGCAGGAACTGGCGAACCGCCTGTACCCCTTCCGCTTGATTGCTGATGCGAGGGATTACGTCGAAATTGATACCGAACTGCCTGGCCACATCGACACGTGACAATCCTGTGCCCAGCTCACGTACCGCCAGATCGTGCGGCCCGTAATGCCCGCCGTAGCGATAGCCCTTCTTGTTCAATTCGTTAGCGTAGTATTCAATCCCCTCGCCCTGACCTTCCATGTAGTCAATTAGGTGAACTTCTCGGCCCACAACTTGCGCAAACCAGATCACCATTGCGTCGTTCATGCCCAAGTCCCAGCCGGTGAATACGGGCAGTTGCGGATTAGGCTGAACCTCGGTCGTGAGTCGCTTGTTTGTGCGTAGGAAGCTCATCTGTGTGGTGTAATACGCGCCCTCTACAGACTGGCTGAACGCCTCTCCGGGCGTCGATGGGTATTCGCGCTGCATATCGTCTTGCAGTATCTGAGACTTCTTGGCGTACCAGGCTTGCTGGTCTGGCGTTGTGCTAATGCCGTGCATCTTCTCAAGATTCTCAAAATACTCGTGCAACCTGGCCGAAACCATGACCGTTTTGGCATCCATGGCGTAGGCTGGCTCTTGCCACCAAGGGAAGAAGTGGAACCGGAAATCCAGATCCGTTAGCGTCCGATCCAATTCTTGCAGGTGCTGAGCGTCCTGACAGTAATCGAAGAAGTAGCCTTCCCGCCCCTCTGCTGTAGATTCCAGCGTGATCTGATTGCCCAAGCCAACAGCTTCAAACGCGCCGGTCACAATCTCTTGCGCCTTGTGCGGGAACTGCTTGCAGATTTTGCCGAACTCCGACACATGAAGCCTTTGCAGCGTGCCGCCCCGGTAACTGGTGCTGACGTTGATGCTGGAGCCGTTGTCGAAGACGTAGGCGCCAGATCCACCCTTGTCACTTACTGGCCGGGGGAACCGTAACCCGATTTCCTCAAACAGTGCCAGCCAGGTGTCTGGAATGTGCCGATACGCGAACGTGATCTTGTTTCGGAAAATATCTTTGGCGTCGTCCAGGTTGTGACAAATGCACCCGGCGCTGAAGTTGTCCGTAAACAGGCAATCATCCAGTGCGTCGATCATCTCAAAGGTGGTAAAGCCAAGCTGTCTGGCCTTCAGGATAATGTTGCGTGAATGTCCGTTTACATAGCGCTCACGTTGCGCAGCGTTGGGATGGAACTTGATCTTCCGTCCGCCCTTGTCCTTGATGTAATACAGGATGTTAATGCGAAACCACTTCACCGATAAGGCTTCGATAATGTGAGCCTTCTCGGTAAGTTCGCCCTGCGCCAGCGCGGTCAGGTACGCATCCCCAAGCCGCACCTCCGCAGATTTCTTCATTCGTTGCTTCGCACTTCCTGTAACAGCTCGGTCAGCGACTTAGCCCTCTGGTCGTTGTCTTTCTCAAACATGCCCAGGTGCTTCATCAGCTTTTCAGCGGCAGTATTCTTGTCGGCCAACTTATACTCGTAGCGCGTCATTGCCGGGCTGTCTTCGTTGCCCAATACGGTTGTGACCTTCACGCCCACTATGGCTGCTGCAATGCCGTCTTCCAACTTGTTAATTGCTATAGGTTGGTTGTCGTCATCCACAAGCCTCCGCACGTCATAGAACGCAAGCCGCGCCACTTCGCGCAGCACTCGCTCCTGGGTAATGTCCGACTTACGCCCAATCGCATCCAGCGCTTCCTTTAGCCTTTCCTGCACAATCGGATGATTGAAGTATTCGCAGGCTTTCGGTCCCACTGACGATATTTTTTTGGAGCGCGGGTGGATTTCCCTGTAGCAAGCGGCCTTGTTGCCGCGAATATCGGGGTTAGGGCTGCCGCGGTACAGATCCGCAAAGCGAATCAGCTTCTCCTTTAGCGAGGGGCGGGGGTTCAAAGATCGCGTTTTGGACATTACTGCATCCGGTTAATGATTAGCACCCGGAACTGAAATACGGCTTGTCGGGCGCCGGTGGTCGTTATTGTGAGTTGTACCAGTGAGGATTCGGCCTCATTCACATCGTCAGCTTGCATCCAGACCTTGATTCGACTGGTGCCAGTCACCGCGCCGGAGTCCAGAATCGTCAAGCTGCTTGATAGCTCCATCGTTTGATGTGACCCAGACACAATCTGATCGCCTTCAGTGGCGAGCCAATTCGTCAGGTCATAATCGAAGTCCAGCACTTCGCCGGGCTGCAAGATCATAATTTTCATGGGCGGCTGGTACAGGGTGAAGCGATCCGCGATGACAGTGCGACGGGTTGGGGCTGGACTGTCGAACGGGTACACGACGACCGAAACAACCGTCACGGTGCGCGTAGCGGTTGCTGTATTCCCCGCTTGGTCGCTCACGGTGTAGGTGACTGTGTACGGCCCTGGCACGCTGGTATTTACGGCACCGGTTACGCTCACAGAGCCTGTCAGAATGCCATCCACCGCATCAAATGCGGTAAAGCCTGGCTCAATCCACGACTCCCCGGCATTCAACGTGATGTTGCCGCCGTCCAGAGTGATGACCGGTTTAACCTGGTCGTCGGGTATGGCAACCACCACCGTCACCGTGCGCGTAGTGCGCGCCACATTAAGCGACTGGTCCGTTGCCACATATTCCAGCGACTGCGGGCCGAGGGCATCCACGTCAATCGTGCCGTTAATCACCACGCCGGATACGGAAATATCGCCGTCTGCGGCATCAATGGCCGAGTAGCCACGTTCAACCCACGGCTGCCCTTGCGTGTGAGTCACGTTGCCGTCGGTCAGTGTAATCACAGGCGCGGTGGTATCGGCCAGTGTGGTCGTGATAAACGATCTGTCAGCGCCGGGAACGCTTAATGTCGTAGTGCGAACACCGTTATAGCCGCCGCTGGAATATTCATCGCTGGATGTATGGCGCAGTCGAATGCGGTGGTTGAGCCGCACGTTAGTGCCTGCCGAAGTCCAGCCGCCGTAAGTCGCGCCGTTGTCTGTCGATACCGAATACTCGCCGCCTGTTACCGTGACTGGAACATCGGTGGCCGCGTCCACTCCTTGGATGGTGACGGAAGCGGATACCTGTGGCACGCTGCGGGCCACATTGACCAGCGCCGGGAAAGAGAAAGGCGACGGCGTAATGTCAACGGCTGGAGAAGTGGTCACCGTTTGGGTTGTCGGGATGCCCGGTGCGCCAGCGGCACTCACAGGGCGCACGGCAACCACATACTCTGTCGCTGAAGTCAGGTCCGTAAATGTGGCAGGGCTTGAGGTTGTCGCCCAAGTGCCATCGTCTAGCCGGGCTTCAAAAGACTCTGCATCCACGCCGCTGTAGCTGAAGTTAACAGTGATCGTGGTACGCGTAGCCTCAACCGAATCAATAACGACGTTTTCATCGGGTAGCGATTGCAGGCTGCCGGTTGTAATCGTGCGCTCAAAAATGGCCCCAGCGTTATTGATATACCAGTACGGGAATGCGCCCTCTGCATCACCGCTCCAGTTTAACCCGCTGTCAAACGCGCCATCTGCGGTTAGCGTAAGCACTTGCTCGCCCGCTTCAGGTGGCGAAACAAAGTCAACGGCCAAATAGCCATCAATCGGGCCGGCCAATGTGGCCAGACTCATATTCGCAGGCGGCGAGTAGGTCGCAGTGCCTGTGCCCACTTCGGGTATCAAGGCCAGCACCACTTCAGCGCTTGATAGGATGTTTGACTGATCCCCCGCCGCATCTTCGTGTAATGCGTGAACGTACCAAGCACCAGGACTGAGCGTGAGAGTGTCGGACTGCGTGCCTGTTGCCGTAACTACTGGCGACTTTTGCGCGCCGGATATGATCGCGCTCTCAGTTTCGGTCGCGCTGGCAGAGGCAAAGAAGTGAGCCACGCCATTGTTTTTATCGGTATTGAAAGCGACTTCGATGGTATCAGGATCGGTACCAACGGCTGTCAGCGTGTCAATGGCTGGATTAACCGACTCAAGGATAATGGCCGAACTTACAAGAAGGTTCGACTGATTGCCTGCATCGTCCTCGTGCAGAGCGTGAATACGATACGTGCCGGTCGCAAGCGTTAGCGTAAGCGGCTGAGCGCCAGTTTCCGTGACTGTCGTGATGCCCTGAGCACCAGCACGAATAGTCGGCTTGTCTTCCGTGGCGTTGCCCGAAGCAAAATAGTAAACGCCGCCGTTGTCTTCGTTTGTATTGACGGATACTGCAATACTGTCAGGGTCAGTCCCCGCAGCCGTCAGCGTAGAAATGATAGGCGCAGTAGTGTCAGGCGTAGTTATCGCAAAGCTGTCTGCCTCGATAACGCCCGCCGTCGTGATGTGGTGGATCGCGTAGGTGCCGTCGGGGCCAGTGATTACACCGTCATCGCCAATCGTCAGGTCATCCGAGCCCTCGATCTGACTGCCAGCGGTTGGAGTAGTAGCAAATGCAGCGCTGCCCGCCCAGCTTGCCAGTGTGACCGCTTGACGCCCCGCTGCCGGTGCGTAGGTTGCCGTGACGGTAGCCATCAGGTAGACAGACTAATGCGTGTAGAACCAAACGGTATGCTGTTGCCTGCTGTTACTGCTTCAGCAAGCGTCGGCATTGTGCCTGTCGCTGTGTATGGTCCGCTGCCGGTGATCGTTACTGCGACCGTGATTGGCGTGATGCCTGTGATTACATCGCCGTTTGTGTCCAGCGGGATGAGCGTGACCGGTGATACTGGCGGCGCCGCAAAGTTTGTTGCGGTTAGGGTGAACTCTGTGCCTGGTTGAAGGGTGTCGGTGGTGGTGACGGATGCGCTATCAGGTAGAATAATTCGCATGGCGTTAGCGCGACAAAAACCGCCGCCCTTTGCAACCTCTACAAAGGCATCACCATTACCATCTGTTGTTGCAGAGAACGTCAGCACGTTAGTGGTGTTATTTAACTCTGACAGCGTCTGTACAGTAGATCCGTTGACCTTCCACTTCGGGGTTTCGTCCCGGTCCGAGCTAGAAAATGCTTCCAAAACAAAATCTGTATTTGCAGGGCCTGTTAGAAGTAATTTGTAAAAATAGTTTTCGTTTGCTGTAAGCGTGTATGCAAACTCCGCGGCAATATCGCTGACCCACGATGCATTAGAGGACGTTGGAGATTGCCCCAAGTTTGAATTTTCCGCCAAGCCTGCGTCTACTGTGTCGTCATTAGCTACAGTCCAGCCAGAATCAGACCCATCCGGGGCCGGGATGACTACAGCTGTGGTGCTGTCATTCACGAGGTTCGCCCAAGGGCTTGCAGCGTTGTTTCCGTTATTGGTTAAATTGATTAAAAGATCCATTAAATAAACTCCCCAGGCAGTGAGTTGCGCACTACAATATCGTCAATAGCGTACCAGTCTTCATACTTGTCAGCATTTGGAAAAGGGTGGAAGCTGTCGTTTCCGCCTATAGAGAAGTGATTCCATTTACTGACCGCATTTTCTGAGTTTGCAGGGCACCAGGGAACATCTGTTAAATGCCTGATTCTGTGGCCGTCAATATACTGACTCATAATCCCGTCTGTTGCGCCAGCGGACGAGTTCATTTTTACGTAAAACGCAACCTTAGTCCACTTGCTTGCCGGTCCAAAAATCATTTCGTGGGTAACAAGTGTGGTTGATTCTGCCAAGAGGCCGCCATTAACGAGGTCAGGTAACTGCGGATCTGCTCCGTCAACTTCTTGGCCTTCTAAGTCGAGTTGATTGTAATTTTGTGAGCCCGACATATTATCAAAGTCATCGACTTTGTAGTTGCTACCCACAATTGTTGAAGGCGGCGGCCCTCCGCGCATCGCGATGTTATTTCTTATACCAAAACTGTTTGCTTGATAATCCCAATAAAGCATCGGACCGAGGTCAGCAGAACCCCCGCCGCTGTAGATGTTGCCACCGGGAACAACGCTTGCGCACCTAAAAATTTTGCTCATCCAGCCATCAGGGATGTCTGAGCCGTTAGTAAATCTCCGGTAATACCAATCGGGAGAAAATTTCAGCCAAAACTCAACATAAAGCTCGTCTGTCCCACTTGGGTTACTGGTGTCAATCGGTGCTTTTATCAGCTGGCTATCAGACACAAACTGTTTTGTTCTCGCCCGCCATTCCCCGTTGTAGCCTACAATATCACCACCTACAACCGAAATTGTCGCCCCGGAAGGTATAGCTATTGCATTGGAAATAGTTGAAACAAATGTGTTTTTGTTTGTGACGCTATTAAACTGAGTGTCAACAGGGCCGAGCGTGTTGCTGTCTAGTGAGGGCGTTGTATCTTCAGTATACGTCGCACCGTTTGCGCCAGTGGTAGCCGAAAACGTGTAATCGGTCCCATTTACTGTCGCCGTTGCCGTTTTAGCCGTACTAAAATCAGGGCTTGTAGACATCCAGATTCTGATGTGGGACCAGCCTGAATCTGCAGTAATAGCGCCTTCATCCGGGCTGATAACTCGCTGAGTTGAAGACTCTCTGTAATGTATGCAGCACTTTCCAGACCCACCTCGTGCTATGGCGGAGTCTGCTGCCATTATTTCAAATGATCCGTGATTGTCTGCATCGCCTGTTTCTGGGGACCAGTTTGTGCCGTTATAAACCCCGCTCCAGTTATCCGGGATATTGCCTCCAGCAGCCAGCGAGCCACCACTGCCCGCTTGCTCAATGGTGTAGTCAGGCTGATTGTCAAAGTTTTCACTAAAAATCACCCCAGCCGGATCACCACCACCACCACCACCACCCGTATCATCCCCAGCCCGAAACCCACCACGCGCAGATGCCAGAGTATTAATCAGCGGAGGCAAGTTGCCTTTGATCGTTGCCGGAGTGCGGCCTGCAATCGTTATGTTCGCGGGGATTCCGGGCATTATATATCTCTCTTTTTATCAAGTGAGTCAGCCATCTGCTTTTTCAGGTCTACCAAAAACAGGTGCTCGTGCAA
>Ga0307940_1002172_pt1 | contig 9998 bp, 8 predicted proteins | sample OrgLakmetagen124_FD_201835 | JGI IMG/M metagenome (GOLD analysis project Ga0307940, IMG submission 201835) | Saline water microbial communities from Organic Lake, Antarctica - #124 | ecosystem: Environmental > Aquatic > Non-marine Saline and Alkaline > Saline | place: Antarctica: Organic Lake... | reverse complement strand
GTTTGAACCTATCATCAGCGATGCCCTTATGGACGCTTCAGGTCTGAAGCGTTCCCGTGTGCGGGTCTCGAAACCAAGGATGAACTCATGAAACTAGAAGTGAAGATGGCGAAGCAATCATTCCATCGCAGGTTTGAATCTGAGCGAAAGCGAGTGAGGCGCAAGTTTCGACTGACTCCATCTTGCCCCAGCTCTCCTTTAAGTGCGCGATAAGACCACAAGAATTACGGAACGACCCCTGCTTTTTCACGATCTTTCGACGCCCTGACTGAAATCATGGAGACGGACTACATCGGCGAGTGGCTTAAGGAAAACCCTCTAGTAATAGTCTTATCGACGCCGACGTGTAGCAGCAAAAAATAGTGCAGTAAGCCCACTGAAGACTGCGTAGATGGAAGGCTCTGGAACAGCACTCGTTCCAAAATTGAACGTGTCAGTTTTCCCTTCGCCTAAGTTTAGAATAGAACTGAAAGTGAAGTTTTCTGTAATACCCAAACTCGCAAGTGTCGCGTTGTTGAAAGTTATAGAGCCTTCAACACTACCAGAGGAGAAACCGGACGGTAGAATTATTCGATTTTGGTCCGTATCGAATTGCGCTCCAAACAGAGCGCCAGTCGTTGAATCCGCTGCACTAAAACCACCTGTTCCAAAATCAGTTATAACTGTATCAAAAACATCACTATAGAAAACTGCAGTGTTATCTGCGTTCTCGATAGCCGAAGTGGTGGGTATCACGTACGGACCATCATTAAAAGGGTAAGCAGTTGGGCTCAGAGAAGAAACGTCGATATCGCCCGACCAACTGGCAACTACATTACTACCCACTTCTGCTATCATTGCATTTATACCAGCAGAGGCTTGAGACAGAACACTAAATAAGGATAAGAATATTAATAATAATGATTTCATAATGGTTATTAACGATATCCTTGACTCATAGTCAAGCTAATAATTTTAAAGGGTCAGGGTATAGTAATTTTACGCCAGCTAAAGCAAAAGGACTGCGGTTTTATGCCTCCCGAGATCACTCGATATTTATCACACTGAGATCGATTGAAAATTTGCGATAAACGTAGTTTACGCTTCTAACGTGCTGCGTTGTTTAGGAATAATTCTGCTTATAAAGCCACCTCGAAGGAGGAGCGGCTTAAGGAACCGACCAGTCCACGTTTTCTTGATTTACTAGCTGGGTCTTTGAGCTTTAAGAGAGTCGCTTAGGCATCTTGCCTGAAATCGGATGGGATCAAATCGGATGGGGTCATCCCACGTATTCTAATATTTTTGGCGGAAGTGGAGGAGGAGGAACGGGAAGGCGAAGGGTCTCAATCGGACTCTAAGGAGGACTCGGGAAGATGATTAAAAAGTTATGGCTGGGGTTTTGCTTGGAGCCAGGCGATCCTAGGGTTTGAGCTCAGTTCTCTTTCCGCGTGATTCTGTGTGTTCCGTGGTTAAACCTAAAAGGAGTCGTTAGAAGGTAGTAGGTAGGAATTAGAGCCTCATGATTAGTGACTTACAGTAGATCGACTCCCCATCCTCGCCCGCAGGGCTCTTTATTATGCCCTTGGGTGCTAGCATAGCGGTTGTGAATCCTATCCATGCAGGAGAGCCGATCACTGGGGAGCGAATTTAATAGGCAATGGCATTGGGTTAGGGGCGTCGCCACTGTCCTCTGCCCTAGAAGGACTGCTTAGCCTTCTGTCAGGGGCAGATGAGACGGACTTCAGGAAAATAGGTTCGATAACGATTTGTGTCTCTGGTCATCAAAGAAAACTTAGCTGCGGCGGCATGTGCGCCGATATAGAAATCTGGAAGTGGCGATCGTTTTTGGCCTTGCCCAGTGGCGCGCTTGTATTTCAGAAAAGCTCTGCCCGCGAAAAATCCTGCTTGGTAAGGTAATTCGGTGCGGATCAAATTCAAGGGTGCCAACGCGGTTTCAAGTTTCATGGTTGTGTCGAAGGCGATTGAGATCTCAGCATAGATAATCGGATTGATGCCGAGTGTATCCCGACTCGCCTGCTCGACTAATTGATTAAACGACCAGTCTCCCCATTGGGGATCATCTGTAAACAGATCGATCAATATATTGGAATCGATTAAAACCATGGGAGTCTAATCGCGTGTCATTTGCATAATTTGATCTGTCGAAAAGTCACGATCTGCGATGCCTCGCATCTTAGCTAGAGCGTGACTCAGCCGCTCGGTCTCCCTCTCTGGCGCGGCACGAAGGAGAACGCCTTGCTCCGTCGCATCGAAGATCAACTCGCGGTCACGAGTAAAACCATAGCGCTTACGTAGATCGTGGGGGATTGTGATTTGGCCTTTTTGAGTTACCTTCATAGCCTTACAATTGGATTAAAGTATTACTTTGTCAAGGCGGCACCAGTCAAGGAGCCATGAAGAAAACTGGGGTCAAACGCAAAATATAAAGATTCCAGTCAAATCCCCCTAACCTCCCGTGGCAAATCCACTCAAAATGCCTCTGACGGCACGGTGGCTCGGACGGCCAAAATGCAGCTACGTTATAAATCGATCAAACTGCCCCTGCCAGACTCGACGCTTCATCGCAAAAAAGATCCGATTAATCTGTCGATGATTTAATGCGGATGTCCGTGCCCTCCATCATTTCCTGTGAGAAATAAAACAACCATGACAATAGCGACGATTAGAATCCCAATCCAAAAGAGTCCCGGGCCACCTATTTTAGTTATTAGCTTTTTCATATTACTTCATGTGTTTGATGTCTGTGTAGTCACCTTGGGTCGTTAATGTTACAGTGATCGTTTCTGAGGTGCGGTTACGCCAAAACCAACCATGGGAACCGTCAAATGCCGCCACGAGAACGCCTTGTTTTTCGACCTCCGAGCCTTTTTCATAGCTGTGGTAATTAATCCCCAACTTTTTGGAATCGGCGTGGGCATCAAAATTCGCTTTGCCGCCATCAGTAATCCATTCATAGTTGACGGAATCACCTTTGGCCATCGCTACTTTGATTTCAGTTCCTTCGTCAGGAGCGAGCGTGATCTGCATCGTATCACTGCGTGCAGTCGCACTTCCAGGCGTCTCAATTGTAACAGGTTCGGCGACTGCAACTAGCGCCGACTCTGCATTTAGTTCATCGGCGGCGGCTTCGGCTGCGAGTGATACTTTAATTTCACCCATACGCTTGAGACCAATCGCATTGCCGATGCCGGTCGGATCGATTCCATACTCTGCGGGTAGCACGACGGTGACGAGTAGAACGACGGCGGTGAGTGCCGCGATGATTGTTGATTTGATAAGTTTTGCGGACGAAGGAAGCTCGCGGGAAGATGGTATATTTGAATTATGCATATTAAATTTTGATTTAAGTTAAATGATTGATGATTGAACTATGCTTGGAAGTATCCGGCGATTTGGTAGCCCATTAGTAGAAATCCTAGCATCATAATGAAGGCGTTGGCAGTGTAAGCATGGTGCATGAAGCTGTCGGACTTTCGCCAATACGTCATCGCAATCAGAATCGCAGCGAGGGCCAGCACTTGACCGATTTCGACTCCGATATTGAAAGAAATGAGGTTGAACAGCAGTCCGTCTGTTGGGAGGTTGTAATCCAATATCTTGGTAGCGAGGCCGAAGCCGTGTATCAGTCCGAAGCCGAACGTGGCGGCTTTGGTGTTGGGCTGGAAACCAAACCAGCGTTGAAAGGCACCCATGTTATCCAGTGCTTTATAGACCACCGAAAATCCAATAATGGCGTCGATGAGATAGGCACTCACACTGATGTCCAATAATACACCGGAAAGGAGTGTGATGACGTGACCGACAGCAAAGAGTGTCACATAAATGGCGACATCCTTCAGGCGATATAAGAAGAAGATGACGCCACAGAGAAACAGCAAGTGGTCGTAACCTGTCATCATATGCTTCGCTCCCAAATAGATGAAGGGGATCGGCAAAGGCCCCGTGATTTCTTGGATATAGCCTTTATCGCCCGCGGTCACGGCATGGGCCAAAGCCTCATTGCCGGTCCCGAGAAACACGGCTAGAAACAAGGCGATCCAGAAGCCGTTAGATAGCCACTTGGGCATTTGTGAGTCTTTTAAATGATGATTCATAATTTTATTTTTTCGTAATCATGGAGCTAACCGATGATTAAATATTGGCTTCGTCGCTCGGCTTGGAGGGTCTTCCGAAAATTCGGAACAAGGCCGGGAGCACGATGAGCGTGAGCATCGTCGAGCTGATAATCCCACCGATAACAACAGTGGCTAGGGGGCGCTGAACTTCAGAGCCGATCCCTGTATTGAGCGCCATGGGGACAAATCCCAAACTGGCGACAAGTGCAGTCATCAAAACCGGACGCAGCCGCACAGCGGCTCCTTCAAGAATGGCATCATTGATTGATTTTCCTGAGTCATAGAGTGCCCGAATGAAGGAGATCAGCACAAGTCCGTTAAGCACGGCCACGCCCGAAAGAGCGATGAAGCCGACACCCGCCGAAATCGAAAGCGGAATATCGCGCAGAGCCAGAGCGGCAATGCCACCAGTGAGCGCTAGCGGCACTCCGGTGAAGACCATCAGCGAATCACGGACTGAGCCTAAAGAAATTAGCAGTAGTCCGAAGATCATGAAGAGTGCGACTGGCACGACAATTTGTAGCCGCTTGGTCGCGGACTCTAGCTGCTCGAACATACCTCCGAACTCCAGCCAATAACCTGCGGGAAGATCAATCTCACTGTAGATTTGTTTTTGAGTGGCCTCGATGAACGAACCTAAGTCGCGCCCACGCACATTCGAAGTGATGACGACACGGCGCTTGCCATTTTCTCGACTGATTTGGTTGGGACCTTCTGCAATCTCAAGCGTAGCCACTTCACGCAGCGGTATGTATCGGTCTTGAGTGTCCAGATCAACGATTTCATGGATCGGCGATTCAGCGGTATCTGGTAGTCGAATCGGCAGGGAGAGTATTTCATCGAAGTCCGTGCGCAGCGATTCAGGCAGGCGAACCACCAGTTCGAAACGGCGGTCTCCTTCATAAATCGTGCCTACACTACTGCCGCCGACGGCAGTTGTCACCACCTCTTGCACGTCTGCGACGTTCAGCCCAAAGCGGCGGATCGCGGGACGATCCAGGACGACGGTCATCATGGGAAGACCGGTCAGTTGCTCCATTTGCACATCAGCAGATCCTGGTATGGTGGTGAGGAGACTCTGGATCTGTTCTCCAGCTTCCAGCAGTTTATCGAGATCATCTCCGAAGATTTTGACCGCGACATCGGCACGGACGCCTGAGATCAACTCATTGAAACGCATTTGAATCGGCTGGGTGATCTCATACTTACTACCGGGCACTTTCTCGATGCCGATTCGTAGCTCCTCGATAAATTCTGCCTTCAATTTATCGGGATTTGGCCATTCTGACCGAGGCTTCATCATAACGAAGGTATCGGCCACACTGGGCGGCACTGGATCGGTCGCGATTTCAGGCGTCCCGATCTTGGAAAAGACCTTGTCTACTTCGGGGAAACTTCGCACCACCGACTCAAGTTCTTCCTGCATGGCGACGGCTTGCTCTAAGCCTGTGCCGGGAATGCGCAAGGCGTGTAAAGCGATGTCTCCTTCGTCCAGGCTAGGTATAAACTCACTTCCCATCCGCGTCGCACCCATGATCGATAATACAGCCAAGGCCGTCGCTGCGATCACGACTGCATAACGAAACTGCAAAGCAAACCGCAAGACAGGCCGATAGAGCCACCCCGCACCGCGGACAATGGGGTTTTCTTTTTCAGCGATCTTGCCGTTGAGAAAAATCGCAATGGCAGCGGGGACAAAAGTCACCGACAGGATCATCGCACCAACGAGTGCCATAATCACGGTGAGTGCCATCGGTTGAAACATTTTTCCTTCAACACCAGTCAAAGTAAGAATGGGCAGATACACGAGGATCACTATGATTTCGCCAAACAGAGCGGGCTTACGCACTTCCCGACTGGCTTCGAAAACGACTTCAAAACGTTCTTTGCGGGTGAGCAAACGCCCCATCTTTTTCTGCGCATCTCCAAGTCGTCGAATACAATTCTCAACGATAATCACAGTGCCATCCACAATGATACCGAAATCCAGAGCACCCAAGCTCATGAGATTAGCACTAGTCTTGGTAGATACCATCCCAGTGATCGTGAATAACATGGAGAGTGGAATCACGCAGGCCGTTATAAACGCGGCGCGAAAATTCCCAAGTAGAGCAAACAACACGACCACCACGAAGAGAGCTCCTTCAAAAAGATTCTTTTTTACCGTTTCGATGGTTTGATCAACCAGCCAGGTTCGATCATACACTGCACGCGCTACGACGCCGTCAGGTAAACTGCGATTGACTGCCTCCAACTTTTCGCCAGCAGCTTGAGCCACGGTTTGGCTGTTTTCGCCGGTCAGCATCATGACCGTTCCCAGCACGATTTCTTGACCGTTCTCGGTAGCCGCACCGGTGCGTAGCTCTTTGCCTATAATGACATCGGCAACATCGGTAACGAGTATCGGTTGTCCCGCCCGGTGCGCCACGATGATATTCTCGATCTCGGAAATTCCAGAGACCTGACCAGGAGCACGAACGAGATATTGTTCCCCGCGTTTTTCGATATAACCGGCCGCGTAATTCTCATTATTACGGGCTAACGCTTCCATCACATCACGCAGTGATAGATCGAAGGAGCGCAACTGATCCGGATAAGGAGTGACGTGGAATTGCTTCACAAAACCGCCTGCGGTATTCACCTCCGTCACACCCTTGATCTGACTCATCTGTGGGCGAATCACCCAATCTTGAATCTCACGCAAGTCAGTTGGCGAATAGGGAGTGCCATCCGCCTTGAGAATAGACTCGTTTTCCCGCTCAACCGTATACATAAAGATTTCAGCGAGACCCGTGGCGACGGGTCCCATCGTCGGCTCGAAACCTGCGGGCAACTGACTCTTTACCTGATTAATCCGCTCGGAGATCAATTGCCGCGCAAAATAAATGTCGGTGCCTTCTTCAAAAACCACCGTGACTTGCGATAAACCGTATCGCGAAATCGAACGAGTGTAATCGAGGCTAGGCATTCCTGCCATTGCAGTTTCCACGGGATAAGTGATCCGCTGCTCAGCCTCCAGAGGCGAATAGCCGGGCGCTTCCGTATTGATCTGCACCTGAACGTTAGTGATGTCCGGCACTGCATCAATCGGTAAGTTTTGGTAATTATAGATGCCCAAGGCACCGACAGCCGCAACGGCGACTAGAACCAGCCAGCGGTTGCGTATAGAAAAGGAGAGTATTAAATTTAACATAGTAATTGTTCCTTATAGATTAGTGGTCGTGTGAAGCGCCGCTTTTGAGAACGTCTGCCTTGAGCAGAAAGCTGTTCTCCGTGACATAGGTTTCTCCTGGCTTCAGGCCACCTACCACTTCAATGGTCTCGCCGTCTTCACGGCCAAACTCTAACATTCGCACTTCGTAAGTTTCGTCTACTTTGGCGAAAACAACTGTGAAGTCTCGAAACGTCTGGAGCCCTGATTTTAAGACGGCTAGCGGTGCTTCCTCTTTAGAGATTTCAATCGAAGCATTGATATAAAAGCCGGGCAACCACTGACCGTTTTCATTGTCCAATACGACGCGGGCGAGCTGAGTCTGGCTCGCGGAGGACGCTACCGGCGAGATGTAAGTGATCGTGCCGCTTGCAGCCTGTGTCCCATCTGGATTCGAGATGAATACAGTTTGTCCCTTTTCCACTGAAGAGCGGTCTCTGCTGTAAATACGCAGCTGAGCCCAGACAGTCGACAAGTCTGCGATCAAGATATAGCTGTTTTCGGACGCCCGTTCGCCGGGGCGCATTTGGATTTCGAGGACTTCGCCATCCATGGGCGCTGTCACTGAGAAGCTCACGCCCGTTTGCTGATTCTCCACCTGCGCCAACTCGTCGCCCGCTTTGACGAGTTGTCCAGGGTCAACCATCAGTCGCTCAACTGTGCCGCTGAACCGAGGAGCCACTCGAACCACTTTCTTGGGATCTGCTGTGATAAAGCCGTTGGTGCTCAATAGCTCTGAAATCTCCATTGGCCCAGCGACCGCCGTCTCGATTCCCGAACGCGCCGCGACATCATCGGGAATCGTCGTCCGGCCTTCGTGCGACTCGTAACTCCATTGATGCGTTTTACCCGCATAAGTCGCGGAGATATTGACGTCAAAAGAATGGGGCTCAGTCACAACCCCCTCCGCGCCCAAGTGGGTGCCTCTCGGCTCGAAAACAAAGCGGTCGATCTGATTACCCAAGCGTATCAGATCAAGCGTTGCCTTCACCGCTTCGGGGGGGAGCAATTCGCCCTGGTCGTAGGCAAAGAGTCGAAACTCAGGTGGAATCCCGGTTTCGAAGATAGTGACCTCCAGAGTGAAGTCCCCATCCTGCAAGAGTCGGCCACGATTTGGGCCTTTAACTTCTTCTTCGGCGGCTTCTCCAGCGTATTCCCCTGCTGTCGGAGGCGTTTCGCTTCGAAGGATATACCATCCTGTAGCGCCAGCACCTGCGGCAATAAGTAGGATCAATGAGAATTGTAAAAGTGTGTTTCGTTTCATTTTTTAAAGTTTCCAGATTAATTAATTGTTGATTGGCGTGTGATCGCGTTGATCGCACTCTGCGCTTCTGCGTAACGTGCCAGTGCTTCCAATTGGGACTCACGTATTTTGAATAATGTTTGCCTGCTTTCGAGGACAGCGAGCTGCCTAAACTGTCCGCGTTGATAGCCTTCTTCGGTATCCGCTAAGGTTTGCTCGGCGGCGGGGAGAAGTTCTGTCTGGATTGCAATCGCATCCGCATATGCATTGCCTAATCGGCTGAACTGATCGCTCAGCTCGACTAAAAGGGCACGATGGGCGGTAGCCCGATAGTGCCCGATTGAGCGCAGTTTCGCTCTGGCAGTCTGGATGTTGCCTTGGTTTTTATCGAACAAGGGCCAAGGGATTTCGATGCCTGCAACGAAGCCCATATCACCCTCGTTCTCGTTAAAATAGCGACCTCCCGCAAAGAGCTCGAAATCTGGCTTTGCTCGTGCTTTCTCCAAATCAAGCGCAGCTTCACGGCTTCGTGTCATTGCATTAAATTGCCCGAGCGTGGCGGTGCCAGAGAGCGAGGCAACTAGCTCCTCGAACGCGGGCAAGCTGTCTTCGAGAACAAGTTGACCAGTCACTGCGAACGCAGGCGCAGGGATCAACCCCCACCGCGAGGCCAATGCATTTCGAGCTGCTGACAGATGTCGCTCCGCCTGTTCCAACACGAATTGTTGTTGCCGTATTTCCAGCTGCGACCGTGTGAGATCGACTCTCGGTGAACGCGCTGCATCGACTAACTTCTGAACTTCTTCGTTGCTTCTCTGAGCCAGTTCCAACTGCTCCTTTCGAAGGGCGACGACCTTCTGCGCAAGTAAGACTTCGACAAAAGTAGTGTGCGTATCCGCCTCGATTTCAGCTCGCAAGCGTTCTTGCTGCCATGCGACTAAATCCAACTCCCGCCTAGCAAGCGACGTGCGTTTTGCGCGTTTGTTCCCCGTCTCAATCAGTTGTCGAATGCCCAGGGTCACTTCAACGCCCTGCACCCCGCTGAAAGGCCCAGTGCCGAGAACATTTTCGAATTCTGCGCCGACAACGGGATTTGGTTTCAGGCCAGCTTGAACGACTTCGCCCTCCGCCGCATCAAATGTGGCTTCTATGCCGTTGAGTCGCGGATCACGCTCGACCGCAATTTTTAGCGCAGTCGTGTAGCCAATCGGCGTGTTGAAATCGACTTCGGAAGCTGCCGGAGTTTGAGAAAAGAGGGTCCCACAGGGAGCTATGATACAAAAGAGAGTATGTTTTAGTTTTAGATAAGTGTGCATGAAAAAATCCTGATATTAGTTAGTCAGAAGCGAGCACGTCCTACATGCTGGCAAACAATTGGACGGGCCCAAGCGGGTCGCCCATTAACTTAATCAGGATTCTTAAAGCCTCA
>Ga0307940_1002164_pt1 | contig 10053 bp, 18 predicted proteins | sample OrgLakmetagen124_FD_201835 | JGI IMG/M metagenome (GOLD analysis project Ga0307940, IMG submission 201835) | Saline water microbial communities from Organic Lake, Antarctica - #124 | ecosystem: Environmental > Aquatic > Non-marine Saline and Alkaline > Saline | place: Antarctica: Organic Lake... | reverse complement strand
CATGTCGAGTTCATTGGCGGGCGTGTCTTCAAGCTGTATTTCGACCCATTGTCGAACAGCAGCTTGAAACTTTGCCTGGCTGAATTTTTTAATTGAACCGTATTTATCGCTGCTTTGTGCTTTTTCAGACCAGTACCTAGGGTTGATCCCTACGCCACCATCCCCACTGCGGAAAAACTGGAACATATCGGGCCGCCGCGCAAAGACATAACACCCCATATCGCCACTGATGCACAAGTAGCCCGGCCAGGTTGTTATGTTGTAGTGCTGGTCGCTGATGTTCGGCTTGTACAATGTTAGGTGGCGATGCAGGCCGTCGTCCTTCCGGACCGTAAGAACGTGGTTTTCAACATCTTTTAAGAAGGCTTGTACGGTGCTCATGGCTTAGACTCCTGCTGTTCGTAATAACCATCTAAAATCATTCCCAATTTTTCAATGACGTGCTCAGGTTTAACGTCTTCGAAATCCAACGGGTAAAAATTTGGGCTTGGTAGCGTCAAATCCCTGGCCAGTTCGTAAGGTATATCGAAATATTCTGCGACGGCGCTGGCTTCTAAGAGGCCGTTGAATGACGGGGCCCCTGTTATACTTACTGACCCGCCCGCTTTTTGGAACTCAGGGGACAGAGCGAGGTGCCCGGCGAAGCAGGCGGTGTTGCCACAGCCGTGCAGTTCGGATTCGGTTTGTGCTATCTGTATGATATGGCCATGTGGTTCGTTCTGCCAGTTGGTCATGTCGAAATGCCGGTGGGTGACGTCCTTCATCATAGCGATAGCGGCTTGGATACGTTCACGGTTCATAGTCTGGGCTCCATAGCTGTTGATTCTTTAATGGCCATGCGGTCAATGTTATTCATGGTTTGTCTCCAACTACTCGTAATAACCATCTAAAATCATTTCCAATTTTTCAATGACGTGCTCAGGTTTAACGTCTTCGAAATCCACCGGATAAAAATTTCGTCTTGGTAACGTCAAATCCCTGGCCATTTCGTAAGGTATATCGAAATATTCCGCGACGGCGAACGACCCTGAAAAGTTGTTGAATTTCGGGGCACCTGTTCCATATGCTAACCCCCCGGCCTTTTTGAACTCAGGGGACAGAGCGAGGTGCCCGGCGAAACAGGCTGTGTTACCACAGCCTTGTAGTTCGGATTCGGTTTGTGCTATCTGTATGATATGACCATGTGGTTCGTTCTGCCAGTTGGCCATGTCGAAATGCCGGTGGGTGACGTCCTTCATCATAGCGATAGCTGATTGGATACGTTCACGGTTCATAGTTTTACTCCTCTTTCAATTAGTGTTCTGGTCGTACCAACGCTGAGCCAAGTCTAAGGCCACAAAATAGTCATGGTCCGCACTGTACTTCTCAGCAATGGCTTGGCGCGCCTGTTCTATCGTTTCTCCTCGGTAGTCATTCAGGCAACCGATGACAATCACAAGTCCGTCATCGGACGTATGCGCAGTCATTCGTCTGGTTGTACCAATGCCGTTGATAACTAGCGTACGTGTGACGCCTTTTCGCCTTACTCCGATCACTGCGCCTCTTTCGATCCATGCGCATATTTCGATCTCTGCGCCGCTTTTGATCTGTGCGCCGCTTCCGATCCATGCGCCGCTTCCGATCCTTACGCCGCTTTCGATCACTGCGCCTCTTTCGATCCTTGCGAATATTCCGATCACTGCGTCAGGGAATTTTTCGTGGATTTCTTCTGGTGTCATATACATTGTGTTACCCCTCTGGGTGGCTGAACTCTTCGATCTCATCATAGGCGATGTCCCAGCAATCGCCTTCCATGTCTTCAACCGTAACGTATTCCTCCTCGACATTAATAATCGTGCCGGTAAAGCTGACATTATGAGGTGAGTCACTGTGCTGAGGGTCCATGACGTCAACCATTACACCTAGTCGTTGTAGTAGCATTTTCATTGTATTCTCCTCTTCATGAGATATAATAAACGCGGCCTTTTTCTGTCTCTTGAAAGCCGTGGTAACACCCGTACTCATGGAGTATTCTTTCTACAGATGTGTATGATCCATAGAGGAGCCCTTCGTAATAGTCGGCGCTCTTGTCTGATATCCAAGTGGGCACACTCGGGTCGCCTTCTATCATCCGCCGATGGATGTTGAACAGGTGCGGGACCTGATCTTCCTGAATGTCTTTGATGACTTTTTTAACGCCTTTCGGTAATTGTGCCATGATACTCTCCTATCGTCTCATTGTGTCTGGTAGTAACCCCAGAACCCGTCCGACCGCTGTTTTCTATACAGCGAAGAATTTTTAAAGCCACCCATAGCATAGAATTGTCGTTTTGTTACCCTCACAGACACCACTCCTCATACGATTTTTCGTAGTCTGGCCAACCATCTTGACCGCCACTCATTTTATACGCGCCAACCATCTCACAGTACCGGGATTCGGATTCGATGGCCGTCGCATAGTCGCCAGCCATCACCCAAAAAGCAGCCAACGTGGCTACTATCGCGACTAACACAAGTTTATTCATAAACTTACCCCTTACCCAATGAGCTTAATCGAGACGTCATACCGACCACCTACGACGTTGTGTCGACTTCTTCGTTCTTCGATGGCCGTCAATACTTGGTATCGTGACGTGATGTAGCCAGAAAATCGGTCATCTAGGCAGGGATGTTCGGGGTGAGTATACACGATAACCGCGTATCGACCTGCTCGGACTGGTGCAAACATGCGCCTAACTTCCCTTATCGTCGTTAAGCCGGGCACTGAGATAGTCGCACCGTTGCGGAGGGTGGCTGTATTCAGTTCTGGGGCATACTTGTGACTCGTAATTCTGATAATTTTCATAACATACTCCCGTACAGTGAATGGACACTAAAAAGCCCGCTTGCTAATAGTGATACCACCAATACAAAGTAGGCCCGTAATTGAACCGTGATCACAGCCTTGAGACCATAAACCCGAGCATCAATCTTGTGACCTACTGCGTCAGATAGTGACTTGTAAAAGAATATACCCCTCTTCATGCCACCACCACTACATGCTGGCCGGTACGCCCTATGATTTTATCGCCAAGTGTAACAGTAGTGCCAAACCCGTAAGCAATAGCTTCACGAGCGTGGTTGATCGCCTCATATGCTGACTTGTATACGAATGTGCCTTTTGTCATAACATACTCCCGTACAGTGAATGGACACTAAAAAGCCCGCTTGCTAATAGGCAAGCGGGCTTCATTGGTGCTCACTCCGCATACATCATGTCAGTATATGAACTCATAGTCTTGGGGAATTTACGCTGCTGTTTGTCTATGATCTTACACCGCTTACCAGCAAAGATACCCCGTATCAGTTTGGACGCCGCAGCATGGGATATGTCATGTATCAAGTGGTCTTTTTGGTGCGCCTTGCGTATGATTAGTATAGCCATGACTTTTTCCTTTTACAGAACACTTTTGTTATATTCTATCAGCACCTGGTTTTCGACGGCGCGTAGATGTTTAGCAATGTACTTCAGGGTTGCCTGGTCAATACGACCAGAGCGGTAGTCGTCTTTAGCTGACCCCAACTGATGGTTGATTGACGTTAACAGTATTGTCCGGGTTTCCTCAGACATAGCTGATGCGTGTTTATCTAATACCATAGAGCATCTTCCACTAGAGTGACCAACCCTTTTTCGACGTGGTGGTCACCTATTATCTCCCCGTCTCCTATATTCCCTGCGCCCGGAAAATGGCAGGGTGCTTGTCTTACAGACTTTATAATTACAAAGTCTCCGCGAGGATGGGAAGGCCAATCTTCATTCAAAAGGTACTTCTGACCTACTTCAATCATAACTTACTCCTGTTAAATTAAAGGTAGCCAGCAAAATGCCAGCTACCGTATAGTGAATGGACACTAAAAAGCCCGCTCGTCAAATAGCCAAGCGGGCTTCATTGGTGTTCACTCCCTCCTACCCACGTATCAATAAGGAGTATTCCGCGACAACGAACCGCCCATCCACGATGGACTCAAAAGGCTCTGTCGTGAACGGTTCAGATATAACGTCACCCGTGAACCAGGAGGCGTTGCCGTCTATGTGAGTAACACGGAGGGTGCGGGCGTTGTACTTATTCATCACCCAATCACCCACGTTGAAAGATGTATCTGTTGATATGGTCATGGTCATAACAAACTCCGGTGTAGTGTTGAATGGACACTAAAAAGCCCGCTTGCCAATAGACAAGCGGGCTTTATTGGTGCTCACTCCGGGGTGCTCACTTCGACTGGTACTACGGCGGGAGCAGGGACTTCGATACCGTTCAATTCGGCAAGAAAGTCGGACATGCTCACACCTTCCTTTTCTAGCTTTTTACGGACGTTCGCAGCATACTGTTTAGGGTTGAACACCGGAGTTTCTGTGTCCTCTTTCAACCAAAACGGTTCAGCTTCGGCTGTATCTACAATACTTTGCCAGTCTTCCGGGATGTCTCCGTTCTTTTTCCAGCCACCAGCATTGTTACGGGCCTTCTCAACCCACTTTACAGCGGCATTCTTCGTAACCCAATTCTTGAATGCGTTACCCCTTCCTGATTTGGGCATGGCAAGAACAAGGTCAGACAAGATGTCAAGGTCTCCCGAGTTAAAGAAGTGGTACAGGCCAGAGACAGCCACGGAGTGGATGCGTTCATCTAACTTTTTACCGGCACTAGCTACCAGCTTGATAGTGGCGCGGGCTTGCTTAATAGTTAAAATAGTCATGTTAATCCCCTTATGTATCATGTTATGCACACCGGAATTGATATACATACAAATAAACAAGACAAAGAAATTATGGCTAATGCCGGGTTGGATACCGCCGATAACCAGTTGTGACCCTGAATTATTACAGGGAGTGACTGGCCTTCGCCTTGCTATCGTTACGAGCTGCGCCAAAGTTTGATACACCGTTGCTAGTCTATCGCCAGCCGATCCCACAAAGGCGGGAGCGGTAACAGTCGCTAACAAAACACATATCATTGTCGCTTAAAAGAATGCAGCCTTCCGAAGATGCGAATGATAATCACTTGCGAGCGCGATATATCAACACAGTCAACACGGCCATCCTACAGCATGTTCCGCCTACACTTTTGCATGGTTATCGTACCACTGGCAGTAAGCACCGCGAACGTTTTCCGCTTTTTAGCGCAAGCGCAAAAAGCGGTATCGAATCTAATTTTAAATATTTCCTGATTCGATGACGCATTAAACCATGTTTTTTCAATTTTGTGTTAATTCATTCGATATTTTTTTATATCGAAATCATCTAAAAAACTTTTTTTTATAACTTATTGAACACCTGGCAATATTATGAAAAAATAAAATTTTATATAGTGAAACGGGCGCACGCGATTAACATTTTCTAACAGTGTTTGTCAATAGCGTTTAACATTTTGTTACAAACTTTTTTGCGCGGGCGCACGCGATTAACATTTTCTAACAGTGTTTGTCAATAGCGTTTAACATTTTGTTACAAACGGCTGTCGTTTCAGATGTCCGAAAAAAACCTGACACGTCCCCCCACCCAGCCAGACAGCGGGACAGACAGCGGGACAGACACCCAGACAGTCGATTCTGATGGGGTATGAAACGAAAAAACCCCGGAAGGCCGGGGTCGAAGTTATTTTATTTTAGTGGGTCTTGTTATATTACTTGATGTTCATGCTCTTACGTTTCCGTAAAGCCTTCCTACGCTTCTTCAGTGCCTTTCTTTGACCTCCAACGTCTCTACGTCGGGTCTTCGATGCTTTACGCGCAGAACGCTTCCTATCAGTTTTAGAGCGACCAGTCGTTTGGGTTGCTCGCCTGGATCTGACTTTCCGAGACTTCTTTCGAGTGACCTTGCCCTTCGAGTCTACATGCCGCTGAAGACCACCCGCTTCTTCCAGATTGTCTTCATCCAAACGATCCAGTTCTTCCTGGAGAAAATCTTCAAAGAAGAAATTCTCTTCACTCAGACTATCTTCATACTCCCACTCTTCTTCCAGATCGTCATCGTCGGTATACTCCAACGTACAACTTTCATCAAAGAGTGCTTTCTTTTCTTCATCAGTGAAAATGATGTGTGACATTGCGGGACTCCATACGTTACCTTCCTATTTAGGAAATCCCGTGTAACTTATCCAAGGCTGGAGGTTCGTAATTGATCCCCTTCAGAATCTTGTTACTTCCGGTTTCTATAACCGTCCCTCGCACCACTCCTTTATCATCAACCGATACGTTGTCATATCGAGGGTCGCTACTGTACTTTTCCATCGTAGCATGAGCATCGGATGAAATATATACGAACTTACTGTAGTTGCTGTCATTGATGAGTTGCAGTACACGTTCTGGGTTGTACCCCAATCGATATAGCATTCCGGCAACGACTACCAAGAGATCGCCGCACGCATCAACAACTTCCCGGCGATTGTTCATATCGAATCCATCCTCCATCAGTTCCCGGTACTCTTCCTGGATGAATGACTTCTGATCTAATATTTCGGAATCAGTAATCTCCCGATACTTTTTTTCTACTCCAGCTCGCTCATTCCACTGTGCCACTCGTTCAAGTTCTGTAAGCATATTAAGCCCTCCATTTAGCTTTGCCGTCTTTACTCTTCTTCATCGTTATGATCGTTCTTTTTCCGTTGGGGTACGTGACGATAAGACTATGACTCCACGAGCCCCCGCCTACATTATACCCCATCGACAACTTACCCATAACCCCAGCATAATACACTCCATCTTTAATGGTCGCTGAGTGACAATGCCCGACATTGTATCGACTTCCCATTCGACGAAACACGCCAACCCCACCACGACTTCCGTTTGCGCCGTTATGTCCATGTTGCCCGCACTCGATTCCCTCGCCGTCTCGATCGCATATTCGAAACGATTCGTCCGTTTTCAGAAATCTGACATGTTGCAAGTGTTCGGCATTCCGTTTGACCGCCCATTCGAAAATCGAAAAATCATCCTCTCCACGTTCAATCGCTTTGTATTTTTTCAACTGGCATTCAAGAAAGAAAATCGCGTTCTCTGGGTCAATTTTATAGTCCGCAGTTTTCAACCATTTTTCCAAAGCTAAATCGTGGTTTGACTCGACAATGATGATCTCACTAAAATCACGCGTCATTGAACTTATAGTACCAATCACGTCAAAGATGTTGCCCTTGACCGAATCCTCTCCCCGTATATGTTTTTCAAATCGGAAATATGGATCACCGATGTTATGATGATTCCGGCTGGTGAAATCCAACACATCATGCACGAATTGATACTTCGGTTTTAACTTATCCAGGATCGTGGTCTCTCCGGAAAAGCAGGCTTCATATACGGCATGATCCTTTTTCTCTGAGTGGAGATCCCCCCAATTAATTGCTTCTACGTAGGCGCAATCAGTTATCTCCTTCGGAGTATAGTACCGGTTGAGATCATAAAAGCACCCGGTATCCGAATCAGCACTCAACTGCCTGGCGAACCAATCGCCTTCTTCATCGATCTCAACATAAACAGCCCCATATATGTGATGGAATTCTGCTTTCTGTCCTGCTTTTTTCTGGATGTAGTTCCGTTGCGTAACGGCTCCGGTAGTGTACATAATTTTAACATCACTCGATTTATGATTAGGTATCGATTCGAGCTGCATTTTAGCATGAGGGACAATACCGGAAGCCCTTCCCGTGTAACTATGGAGGCCACTCAATGGATCGACTGCGGTTGGCAGGATGTTCAGCTCCCCGCAAAATACAAGATCCTCGCATATCTCTATTGGTTCGTTGACAATGTACTGTTTGATTGCAGGATCGAACCACAGATCATCATCGCTCTTCACTTGATTCTGGAATCCGTGCTTGTTATAAGTGAACGTGCTGACAATGATTTGTGCGTCATTGTGCTTAGCAAAGTTCTCGATGCTCTTCATGAAATCGCGATGAACGTGGGTGTTGTTCTGTGCAGCCAGAAATATGAACTTTTTACCATCGATCTTCTTGCGTTTTCTCTCGGGTGGTGAGATCTGGCCGGACGCAATTGGCTTGCTGTCCTCGTCATAATCGTCCCAGAATTCCTTGTAGCTGCGTTTGTTCATGAACTTCCGGATGGTGGTTTCATTACAGCCCATTACATCCGCAACATCTATAACTGAAACTCCCTGAGTTTCTATCATTGAGATGATGCTGAACATATCATGAGTCGTGAACTTTCGATTCTCTCGATAAGTCGGCGTTCCTTTTCGCTTACGCATATTACGGACTGCTGATCGTACCGACTCATACGATCGCCCTGTTGTATCTGCCATCGCGGCATTGGTGGTTCCCTGCTTTTTTAGTTCGGCTATCTCTTTTTGATAGTCCGAGTTCGCAAATGGTGTCAAGTCTTCCAAAGGATTTCCCCCTTATTTCAATATCGTGATGTGCTTCGATGCGCGAGTCACGGCTGTATATCTGAATTTTTTCTGATTCAAAAAGAACGAAACATTTTCGTCCAGGAACAGTACATTCTCAATGGAAGATCCCTGAACCTTATGGCAGGATATTCCGTAACCAAAAGTAAAGTCGCACAGTTCCCTGTCTGATTTATTGTCTTCTATTCGATTCTCGCTTGAGAACATCTCATCATCAACATCAACCGTGATAGTGTACTTACTGATACCTTCCATCTTTTTGATCGAGTATTTGTGACAGTTCTTCTTTGATGACTTATATACACCAACCACTTCGAATAGCTCGCCGTTATTGATGTTCTGGTTCGACTTCACCGTGTTCTTAAGACAAATTAGCTTCTCTCCTACCCCCGGAATCTCGTCATTGTACCCCATCGCAAAACGAACATGGCTGTTGATTTTTTTGCGGGTCTTGTTGGTGCCGCAGATAATGGCATCAAATTCCCGACAATGATTTCGAATAAACCCCGTGAATGCTGTAGACAGTTTTCCGAACTTTATGGTGTCGCCTGGGACAACTCCATTGGGTAGTGCTAAGAGGTTATTCTCGCGGATGTTCTTAGCCAGGTAATCGATCGGCGAATCCTCAGCCGTTCGCAGTATGTCGGATAAGAAAAATCCTCCCCACGATTCAGCAACGGGCATACTGAATACGTTTTCATCATTGATAGCTTCAAGCTGCTCATCGTCTCCCACAAAAATCACTGGGATATTCAGAGTCAGGAACGACTCTATCAAACTCCAGGGCATCATCCCCGCTTCCTCGACGAGTAAGAACCCCCCAACAGCTTCATACACTGCTGAAAGAGATCGTTTGGCAAAGTACTTGAGGTTACCTTTCTCGTCCAGCACAGGCTCCATGAGAAGCGCATGGGCGGTGCCTGTGTTAGGAACCCCATTACCGGCAAGGTGGGAAGCTGCTCTACCTGTGAAGGTGATGACTTTCCCATAGATTCCGGAAGCTGACAAATCAGTGATTAGTTTCTCGATGACTTTGGATTTACCGGTACCCGCATGTCCGGAAAGTACAAATCCGTTTTGATTGTAGGTTTTGGTACTCGTTATATTCGAGTTCAATCGACTGAAGTTGTACATCTGAATCAGGTTCATACAGTATGCATAGCCTTCCGTTTGTGGTTCGGTTAATCGCATCTTTACTCCTTCGACGTATATTTGAGTAAAGATACCATGATCCGTAGGATATTACAACAAAAAAGCCGCATAATGCGGCTTTTTAACTTACTTGGCGGGGTTTTTCTTCGGACGACCGGGGCGACGGCGTGGTTTCTCGGAAACCGGTGTGGTTGGCGGCTTCTTAGCTACCTCATCGGCCTTGGTCAAATCCACCCCCGTAGGTTCTGCCGTTGGCGTATTTACATGACCTTCCGGGCTGATGGGTTCCGCCGGTTGGTCAGCAAGATATACCGATGGCTTAGTCGCTTTGACTTCGTGCTTACGGGCAGTCTTGATAACCTCTCGATACAAATTGAGCCCGAGAACTCCATTGTCGAATCGGTGGGTCTTCATGGCTTCCAGTAGGTCAACATCAGTATCTTTTGTCAGTTGTTTCATACGATCGTAATCGACCCGATCGATGTGATGTAGTGAAATGTACACAAAATGCTGATCCGTTTCTC
>Ga0307940_1002162_pt1 | contig 10065 bp, 9 predicted proteins | sample OrgLakmetagen124_FD_201835 | JGI IMG/M metagenome (GOLD analysis project Ga0307940, IMG submission 201835) | Saline water microbial communities from Organic Lake, Antarctica - #124 | ecosystem: Environmental > Aquatic > Non-marine Saline and Alkaline > Saline | place: Antarctica: Organic Lake... | reverse complement strand
CTGCAGCCGAGGTTCTGCCAATCCGCGAACTGGACGACCGGATGATCGGCGCTGGCAAACGTGGTCCTCTGACGGAGCAGTTCCAGACCATGTACTTCGATGCGGTCAAGGGCAAAAGCGAAAAGCACTCGGAGTGGCTCACGCACGTCAAGGGCTGAAGGCCCTGGCGATCCCACTCAGACAGGACAGGAACTGACCATGGCAGACGTTATAAAAGTGCCGGTTTCTTTCGGCGAAGTGCTGGACAAGATCACCATTCTGGAGATCAAGTCGGAGCGCATCGCGGACCCGGGAAAAGTAAAGAACGTGCGGCTGGAACTGGAAGAACTGAACGACACCTGGAATGACGCCGTTCAGGATCAGGAGGCGATTGCCGGGCTGCGCAAACAGTTGAAAGACGTGAATGAAGCGCTCTGGGAAATCGAAGACGACATCCGGGATCAGGAAGCGGCTCAGGATTTCGGCCAGACGTTTATCGAGCTGGCACGTGCCGTTTATGTCACCAACGACAAGCGGGCGGCGATCAAGAAAGAAGTTAATCTGGCCCTGGGTTCACGCTTTGTGGAGGAAAAGTCGTATCAGGATTATACGGCCCGGAAATAACCGTAGCGCAGCGCCTGATCACACTGGATCCGGCGCCGTTTTCGCCTCCCCCGTCTGCTTGCCCTCAACCCAACTGTCCAGCATTCGGGTAACGTCCGCTACCGTCACCATTTCCATAGCGCCCTCAAATTCCGCCTTCGCACCCCAGCGAGCCTGATTAACGGTTTTGCCGGTAAACCGCTCAAGCGCTTCCGGATAGCGGTTTACGCACCACTCGAGCGAATTATAGGGCCCTGATCGATAGGGGTTGCTGGCAGCATAAACGCCCAGCACATCAGTACCCATCGCGCTGGCGATATGGGCCGGGCCTGTATCCGGAGCAACGGCAAGGTCCGCATGGCTGAGCAGGGCGGTCAACTGTTTGAGCGTGTCTTTACCACAGATGTTGTGGGCCTGCTCTTTCATGGCGCTTTCAATGGCGGCGCAGTATTCCGCTTCGAATGGCGCGGGACTACCCACCAGAATCACTTTCATACCGTGAACGCGAATGGCATGGTCCGCCAACTGTGCATAACGTTCGGCGGGCCAGTTGCGGAGCCTATGGCTGGCACAGGGGCTGATGACAAGATTTTTGCGATCAGAGGCCAATTGTTGGCGGGCAAACTCGTGATCACCCGGCTTGAGCGGTATGCTCCATTTTGGTGCGGCCGAGTCTAGCCCAAGGGGCTCCAGAAAACTGGCCAGGCAATCCCGCACATGTTGCTGCGGCGCGGGCGCGATACGCCGGTTGATGAACAGACTGTGGAGGTCTTTGCTGCGGGCCTTGTCGTAACCGATTTTGATCGTGGCCGGAATCATTGCTGCCGCCAGATTGGCGCGAAAGGCCACCTGCATATGCAGCAGTGCGTCGAACTTCCGGTTTTTAAGGGTGTTGCGCAAGTCAGCATACCCCTTTCGCCCGGCCTTCTTGTCGAAAATCACAAACTCGACACCGGGAAGGTCGCCCACCAGTTTCGCTTCGATCTTGCCGATCACCCAGGTGATCTTAACGCCGGGTAATTGGTCCTGAAGGCTCAATACGACGGGGATGACATGAGTGACGTCGCCAATGGCGGACAGGCGGAGTACGCAGATCGATTTCATTGGTAAAGATCCGTTGGGAGTTTGAAAGCCCGCTGGTGGAGCTTTGCGGTTAATCATTGGTAAACTGGTTGCCATTCTAACTTACTCGCCAGCAGACGTCGCAATCGCTGCATCGGCGGGCGACGGACTTAACATGCACTGTGCCCTGGAGAATAATGGACCAGTCTGAACCCAATAAACGTGTGAATAGCTCTGTATTGCTCACCCGACCGGACTTTAGTGGCCCGGTCACCATCGACTGGTTTGATCCACGATATTGGGGAAAACTGGCTCAGCCTGTTAGCAGTGGCGGCCGCGGTAGCGCCTGGTTTATTGATACAGGAAATGACCCACTTGTGCTGAGGGAGTATCGCAGAGGCGGTTTTGTATCAAGATTTGCACAGACAACCTATGTGTATACCGGTGAAGAGTCCGTTCGCTCAGTCGCAGAATTCAGGCTGTTAAATCAACTGGAGCGTCTGGGGCTGCCTGTGCCCAGGGCAATCGCAGCCTGCTACACCAAAGTATTCCCGTTCCGGTATCGGGCTTCCATTCTCATTGAGCGGCTCTGCGACACGGTGCCACTGGCAGACGTTATTCGTGACCTCCGGCAGTCAGATTGGTCTGAGCTGGGTCGAACAATTCGCTTATTTCATGATCAGGGCGTTCGCCATGCTGATCTGAACTGTTTTAATGTTCTGGTCAGGGACGCGACGTTCTTTTTGATTGATTTCGATAAAGGCCAACTCATGGCACCCGATGCTTCTCACGGCTGGAAGCGTCGCAACCTTGAACGGTTCGCCCGGTCCTTGAAAAAAGTTGCGGGTGATGCTGAACAGCATAGGGTTTGGGACTCTTTTATGACCGGATATAACGGGGGTCAGGCTGCGTGACCAATCAACGCGAAAAGCGGTCTTTGCCTTCCATTTTATGCCTGACGGATGCCTGTGATCGCCCTGAATCAGAGCTTTTCATTGGATTGAAGAACGCCGGTTTTGACGTCGATGTTATGTGCAATCCCAAAGGCAGAAACTATCAGCGACTCGCTGATGAGGGCATGGTCGCTCAGCCCATGGCCCTTAAAAGCCGTTTCGACAAGATCGGCATAGCCGCCATCAGGGAGCAGTTGGGCAAGAAAGACTATGAGATTATTCACGCATACAACCCCAGAGCGTTGGCATGTGGGCTTAAGGCGTCTAAGGGAACCGATATCAAGATCGTTGCCTATCGGGGTGTCATCGGCAATATCAGTTTTTTGAACCCGGAATCCTGGATCACGTTCCTGCATCCACGAGTCAGCAAAATCGTCTGCGTGTCGGATGCCGTGAAAGACTATCTGGCAAACCTGCATTTTCTGTGGATGCGAATTCCAGAATCGAAACTCCAGCGAATCTACAAAGGCCATGACCCAGCCTGGTATCAATCTGTACCAGCCGACTTGAGTGAGTTTGGTATTGGAGAGGACGATTTCGTGATCTGTTGTACCGGTCGGAATTCTCCACAGAAGGGCTTTGACGACGTTATAAATGCGATGGGCGAGCTGCCGGCGGAGTTAAGCGCGCATCTCCTGCTGGTCGGTGACATGGAAAAGAGTGATGAATTAAGACAGCTGGTCGCCGGGTCACCTTTTTCAAATCATATCCACTTCACTGGCTTTCGAACAGATGCGCCTGCCATTGCGGCTGCCAGCGATGTTTTTGTCCTGGCATCCAAAGAGCGTGAGGGTCTTCCGAGGGCCGTTATCGAATCTATGGTGTATGGTGTCACCCCTGTTGTAACTGCTGTTGGTGGAATGCCGGAGCTTGTTGAAGATGGTGTGAGTGGTCTGATCGTTCCGCCGAGGGATCCCGCGGCATTGTCTTCGGCCATTGAACGGCTTTACCGGGATCGGCGTCTGCTGTCGGAGATGGGTCGCGCAGCCAGCGACCGAATTGCCAGCCAGTTCCATACGTCTCGAACCATCGAGGAGACCGGAAAACTCTACCAGTCATTGACGGGCCGAATTTGAATGCGTCGATATCTGTTCTTTGTTAATCAGCCTTATTCTTATTCTATTCTTCGCCCACTGCAGGAACAGATTCGCCTGCGTGGCGATGAGGCGGCCTGGTTTGTCGCCGGCTGTACGGCAGCCCCCCTCCGACCAGATGAGTTGCACCTCAAGACCGTCAAAGAGGTTATGGAGTTTAAGGCTGACGCCACATTTGTGCCCGGAGATTGGGTCCCGTACTTCTTTCCCGGCATCAAGGTTGAAGTCTTTCATGGCATGGCCCGGAACAAACGCGGGCATAGCAGTGAGGACGAAAGCGACCATTATCGCATCCGTGGCTGGTTTGACCTTTATTGTACCCATGCCAGGAAAGATACGGCCAAGTTTCAGGAACTGGCCGAGATTCATCAGAACTTCGCGGTGGCCCATACTGGGTGGCCCAAGCTCGATCCACTATTGGCTACGCCGGCTCGTGGAAAACGGTCCAGGGATTCAGGCGAATTGCCCGTTGTGTTTTTTGCATCAACGTTCAGTCGATCCGTCACGGCAGCGCCCGCTCTGGTGGACAAAATAGCCGAACTGTCATCCAATGGTCGTTGGAAGTTCATCGTGACACTTCATCCCAAGATGGACCCAGTGGTAGTCAAGCAATATCGTGCATTGGCGGGGAGTAACCTTCGTTTTGTTGAGAGTGACGAAGACCTGTTGCCGATCCTGCCACAGGCAGATGTCATGCTTTGCGATACTTCCTCAATCATGTTCGAATTCATGTTTCTGGATCGGCCGGTGGTTACTTACAGGACTAAAATGCCTGGCCCTTATCTGATCGACGTGAGCAAGGTGGAGAGCCTAGAGGACGCTCTGGAAAAGGCTTTACAGTACCCTCAGGATCTCATGGCAGCCACCCGGGAGCTCTGTGACGACCTGCACAGTTTCAAGGATGGCCGCTCCAGCGAACGGGTTTTGGATGCGGTGGATGATTTTATTGATAACGGTCACCGGAAGCTAAAGAGCAAGCCCCTAAATCTTTTGAGAAAATTTAAAGTTCGGCGGCGCTTGATAAGAGAACTAAGATCAGGCTCTTAAATCGCTAGTTCCTTTTCTAAAAAGCCATATCGATAGAAAAAGTAGCATGCAAGTTCCTGAAATCTAAATAATTAGCCTGAAAGACGCTCATAAGCGACGAAAAAGTATTGCGTCACAGTTTTCCGGTTCCGGTCTGGGCCCTGAGTTCGTTGACGCAATTGATGGTCGTCAGGGTAGGTGGCATCCACTCTTTGACCACTACAACGAAAAGAAACGTATATTTTGGAAAGGGACGCCCCTCTCAGGTGGTCAATTGGGCTGTTTTGCCAGCCACTACTTGGTTTGGGAAATGTGCGCGGCTCGGGGCGAGCCAGTTGTCGTGCTGGAGGATGACGCGAGAATTGACATGGAGAGATTCAATCAGTTTCTCCAGCAGATTCAAGAAGCAAGGGGTTCATACGAATGTGTACGATTGTTTAAAAATAAGTCGAAAAGGCAGCGGGCTTATGTAGTCGAGACGCTCCGCGATGTCCGAATCTGTAAGTTCACCAAGGGGCACATGAGCACCACAGGTTATTTTCTGACGCCTTCGGGTGCGAGAAAATTGCTGCTGCATGCTGAAGAGTGGCTTCTCCCTGTCGATATGTACATGGACCAATTCTGGCGCAATGGTGTGGAGTGTTTCGGCTTAATACCCCCTTGCTTAACGAATGGCGATGAATTTGAATCTATGATCGGATATGTTTCCAAGGCTTCAAAAGCGAACAGGAATTCCTGGCAAAGGCTTAGACGAGAGCTTTATGCTTTGATCAATAATTTACTAAAGATACACCACAATATCTGCTTTAGGCTTGCCAACCGCCGTCTTCCTGAGTTCAAGGAATAGACATTGGCTTGCTCGGCTTCACAAGCGATCATTCCATGCTCTTGCGTTGTTGACAGCCTGAGCGTATGAATTCGCTACTTTGCAAAGTTCATCGGCTTCCCCTGTAAGCCATTTCTTTCGAAAACTGGCGATCTTTCCATAACTGTTATCTAGAACGATATTTGGTATTCCCATCATCGTCGACAGTATATGGCCATGCAATCGATCGGTAATAACGACACTTCCCGAGGCAAGAAAGCGACACCCGCGCCTCAATCTCAGCGTTGCTGCAGCGTCGTACGCTGCAATTCGGGTTCGACTGGATAGCTTGTGAGGAAAGAGTTTTCGTTCCAGCTTTGTTAGCAGCTTTATAGACCGTTTAATGAGTTTGTTCTCTTTTGTCCAATCTGCCGTGATAACGTCGGACGGTGATTCTGTCGTTTTAAAGTGCTTTTCGCGATCATTACGAAGTAAAGCGATTACTTTCCTTGTAGATGTTTGACTAACGGGGAGCTTTTCGAGATATAAGGCAATATCTGGAGCAAGGTAAGAGCGGTCTGGATTAATATATTGTGCCCACGCCAGAGAAATTTCGTCTCTGGTAATAATATGAAAGTCAGAATGTTGATTCAGCTTCTGAGAAAATGAGCGTGCATTTTCCTGGTGGTTAAAATGTATTGATTGCGGGAACTGAACAATCCTCTTGTCTGGGTAAGCACTGATCAGACGCTCACGCAAAGCCTGATGATTGAGATAGATATCACCAAAATTACCGCCGCCAGTGATCAGGATGATGGTTTTATCGGGAAGACTTGGCAGCTCATGTAGTTCGGGGCTCGCATCATCGACATGTATAGTCTTTATTTTATGCTGCTCCAGGAAAGATTTTTGGCCAAGCCAAATAGCGCTATCGCCGACATTACCGTAATTTGGAAAATCAAAAATTGCGACGTTTGATCCAGCTGGAATGATCGGCAATAAGACTTCATCCAGCTTTTTTCTAAAGGCAAGTACGTGATTCATTTCGTGTCAGTCCCAGAAACTCGTCCCAGTGTCCAAAGCCCCGCATATTTATTAAATGTCACCTGAGCATAAGTCACAGCCGTTAAATACCCAACCGCGCCATCGAGAAACCCGAACCTGATGAAGTAAACCTGAACGAACGTCATCAGGCCCCTCAAGGTCGGGTAAATCATCGTTCGTGTTCTCTTGCCGCGGCGCTTTTTCTCTTTTGCGCCCAGCCACGCGTATTTCGCGCTTTTCTCTAGTGAGTGACCAAAGTCCCGGTGGGTGTAATGGGTTAGTCGACCACGGAGGGTTTTTACCTTTCGGCCTTCTGGGATCAAAATCCGTTCGTGAACCAATGCATCGGAAAAGCTTACGCCTTCACGTCGGAACAGCCGCAAGGGCGCGCGGCCACTGCGACCAAAGTCGAGGCGTTTGCCGTAGATAGTAACGGCCCATGGCAGCTTATAGGCGTCGGCATCGGGGTCCGCCAGGTGGTGGTTGATCTCGCGGGCCAGTTCCTCTGTGATGCGCTCATCGGCGTCAAGTGATAGCACCCAGTCACCCGTGGCTTTTTCCAGTGCTCTTTGTTTCTGGATGCCAAACCCGGGCCAATCGGTGACTTCAACTATATCTGCATATTGTCGGGCTATTTCGGCGGTTCGATCAGAGCTGCCACTGTCGAGGACGATGATCTCATCGGCGACCAGTTTTGCTGATTGAAGGCACGCTGCGATGTGGTCTTCCTCATTCATGGTAATTACAGTCGCAGTCACCTTCCGGTTTCTTTGGCGTGTATAGGATGCTCGCAACTCATTGAACATGGCTGATGCCAGTCCGGCGGTTGCCAGCAGGTAAAACGTCAGGAACAGGCTTCGATTAAAGGTTGCTTCGGTTAACCCGAAGAAAAAGTAGCCCACTGATACGAGCGTGCCCGCGGCAGCCAGGTGGGAGGTGGCAAGGTGCGGACTGCGAATGTGTCGACTGAATAAAATCAAAGGAATAAAAATAATAAATAAGTAGCTCAGCAAGCCTGGGATGCCGCTGGTGGCAAGATTGTTGAACAAGTCGCTATGGGCGTGACCAAGACAACAGTCAAGGAGCGCAGGGGAAGCTGTGCCGTCGTCAACCGCTGCCTTGATCGAGTGGCCGAATCCACCGAGTCCGGCTCCGGTCCATGGGCTTTCCTTAAACATCTTCCAGGCATGCCCCCAGAGTTCCAGCCGTATTACGATGCCCGATTCTGGCTCAGTCTCTGCCAGTAGGGTTTCAGCCGACTGCGACATCCTGTCACTACTCATCACCGCTAACACTGTTATCAGAGGGATTACGGCAAGGCTTGCAACCTGAGCCTTTTTGCTGAAAAGAAGGGTTATGGTCAGCAACAAAAATGGTAAAGCGACCAGGTTGCTTCGGGTTTCGGACAGCATGGAAACCAGGATGGTTGTGATGCCTGCGATAAAGAGAGCAACAGCCGTTCCCGTGCGCTGGCTGCGGGCGAAATAAAGGCCGCCGACGAGGGTTAGCATGCCACCCAGGAGAGAGAGGTTTCCGAAACTTATCGGATTGATTCCTGCTCCGAATCGGTCTGCCACAACGTCCTGTATCGATGTGGCTAAAACGGCTTCTTTTGCGAGCAAGCCAATGGTTACAACGGAAATCAGTCCGATTGCCAGAAACACTTTGGTGGCGCCAATTTTCACCTGACTCAACGCGAAAATGAGAGGCCAGAACAGGATAAAGCGTGCGTGAGTACCCAGAGTTTTTCCGCCCTCGTAATCAAAACCTTCGAGCGTCCAGGCGTAAGCGCTGACCAACACGAAAAACCAGAACGCAAAATGCAGAAGTCGCAGTTCTTTTGGAGGCATCCATTCAGCCTCCAACCCAGAGCGCTTGGTGATAAGCACGATGCCTGTGATCGCCAGCAGAAGGGTTGCGGCGGCCAGGACGCTGGAGGATGCCAGTGCGCCTCCCAGGCCGATCATAAGAAGCAGGGGAGGAATTCTTTGGGAGAGAGAGGTCATTTTGGCAAAATTCTCTTTCTTCATGCATTTTGCTCTGTTAACGGTCCTAGCAGACGCGGTCGGGATTGTAAGGATTGATCTCACCCGGGGGACGATGCCGTAAGCGTTTATATTCCCACTGGTACTGCTCGGGAATTTCCAGAACGCAGTGTTCGATGGAACGGTTCATCGCAGTTGTCGCAATCACTGGATCCTTATCGCCCACCCCCGTCTCAGTTTTTCTGACAACGATTCGGAACCCTTTGGCGTCCGGCAGGCGCTCTGCGTAGGTTATTAGAGTATTGGCGCCTGTTCGTTGCGCCAGCTTGGAAACCAGCGTCATGGTTTTGACTTCCATTCCAAAGAAGGGAGCAAAGGCATTGCCTTTTCCTCTTGGGGATTGGTCAGGCAAGATGCCCGTAACGCCGCCCTCGCGGAGGAGAGTTGCCAATCGGGCCAGGCCGCGACGGTCTCCCCTTACAAGCTCTGAGCCCAGACGTCCGCGCACCTTGATCATGTACTCTTCAAATTCCGGCATGTTGGGAGGGCTGTACAGAGCGGCCATTTTGTACCGGGAAGAAAAAAAAAGGCCGGCGAGTTCCCAGTTGCCGAGATGAGGCGCTAACAGTATGAGTCCTTTGCCCTCAGACATTGCCTCGTCAATCAGTTCCAGCCCTTCTGTGTCTCTGACCAGTTCGAGGCATTGATCCACCGGCCATTCCCACATCAAAGGCACCTCAAGCATGGTCTGACCGGTCTGGATGAGAGAGGCCTTCGACATTGACTGCCGCTCAGTATCTGAGAGTTGCGGCAAGCAAATGGACAGGTTGATGTCAGTAACCTGGCGGGATTTGGTCGGAAATTTCCATAGCAGAAACCCAATCCACCTTCCTGTTTTCTGGGCGCTGGCCAGGGATAGCCAACTGGCTATTCTCAAGAGGCCAGCAATCACGAAATACTTTATTTTGCTCATTATTTGTTCTGTAAGTCCTTGAAGATTGCCATAACATCTTATTCCGGGTTAACGGTTTAGTGGCGAGTCATTGATTTTCGGGGTGCGCCACAACCCCTAGTTTTAAGAGGGCAAGTCTACCATAGGGGGCTTCTGCAACTATGTTATCCGGCATTGGCCGGGGTTTGCCCGCGCATTAGTATTCAGCGCTGATCCTTGCTGTAAAGATTGGGATCCTGTTCCGATGGCCGTGTCTTGAAACGGCGGTGCATCCAGAGGTACTGGTCCGGGTGCTTGCGAATTTCGCGCTCGAGGGTCTGGTTGACCAGGGTTGCATCCGCCAGATCATCGCCCGAGGGAAAGTTTTCCAATGCGGGGTGAAAATAGATGTCGTATCCGTGTTCGTTTTCCCGTCGGAAGTGGCTGAAAGGCACGACGGCACAGCCGCTGCGCTCGGCAATTCTTGAGGTGGCGGTGATAGAACCCGCCGACACGCCAAAAAATGGCGCAAAAACAATGCCCTTGCGCCCATAGTCCTGGTCTGTCGCGTACCAGACTGTGC
>Ga0307940_1002160_pt1 | contig 10068 bp, 11 predicted proteins | sample OrgLakmetagen124_FD_201835 | JGI IMG/M metagenome (GOLD analysis project Ga0307940, IMG submission 201835) | Saline water microbial communities from Organic Lake, Antarctica - #124 | ecosystem: Environmental > Aquatic > Non-marine Saline and Alkaline > Saline | place: Antarctica: Organic Lake... | reverse complement strand
CTGGTATTGTAATGGCAATATACATTTTCTTTTACGGATAAGCTGGTCAAAAGGAATCTTTTGACTGACTTCATATAACTAGATATTGGGTTATTACCAGCTCCGGAGTCCCGGTCTTCGGAGTTAAAGTACGGAGTGTTAAAGTCCCTGATACTCATCTGAATAAGTCATTTCCGTCGTGGTGACACAAGCAATTCTGACTTTATTTTTTTCAATTTCAAACGCTACTCTGTATTCCGAAAAGGAAATAGTTTTACGGGTACCCTCACTGTTTACGCTAACTTTACTTGGTTGACCATATTTACTCAATACTTTTTCCTCACTGTCATAGACACCCAATCCCATCACTTCTTTATAGGTGTCCATAGTACAGATACGTCTAACACGTTCCTCGTCGTCGAAAACAACATAATAGTCTAAGTCACTACCGTATTTACTATAAATGTAATAGAGATTATTGGTCTCACTATTCCTATTTTCTGTATCGGGTTTGCCCAACTCAAGCGTAACCTCTACTGGTTTCATTCCAACTTCTATCAAGCCTAGTTTATTCGCCTCTCGAGGCAGCTCTTCGTACCACTGGTAAGCATAAACAAGTGCACTAATGACGACAGGTACGAGAATAATCAACCAAACTATTTTGATACCAATAGAGAGCCACTTTTTAAAACCTTTCTTAGGAACTTTGACCGTCTCTGTACATTCTGTGACAGAGTCAGTCGTTTTCACTTCTTTACCGCACTTAACGCAGAACTTTACTTCATTATTATTTTCACTTCCGCAATTTGTACAAAACATATTAAGAGTTTTTAGCTAATAAAAAGAAATACTATTAGTAAAATAATACCAGTAAATATTGCTGCCGTTGTATAAAAGTATGTCTTATCTAAGACCTCTCCTTCTTTCTGAAGATTAAATAATATACTTCGCCAATTAAGTTTAGTACTTAACGGTTGTTGACCGTATTTATTTTCACCTTTTGTGCCAGCTACAAACACTAGGAAGATTAGCAAAATGAAGCCAGCTAAAGCCATAATGTTAATAACAATACCCAAGATTGTTATGTCAAAATTCATTGTATCAACACCATTCATTTTGAAACCTTCTTTAATCGCTAATACTGAAAATGAAAAACCTATAAGTAGTAAATACCAAGCTGACTTGTTTATGTCGTGCAGTCGCCTGATTGCAGCAAAGTATCCGAAGAAAAACCACGCAATAATTATAGGTAATGCCGTTATACCAGTCATCAACATAGTCACTATTGCTAGTAAATACGGAGCAAAGGTAATCCATGCAAACTCTTTTCGTGCCATTCTGCCATCGATAATAGATTTTTTGACAGATGGTTTTGTATCAACTTTTGTAACTATAGGTGTTACGGTTTCGTCGTTATTTTTTGATGTATTGGTACTTGGTGAGCTCGTGGTCACACTTCCTAAGCTTGTTCCACAAGAGGCACAATATTTATCAGTTTCAAACCGTTCCTTGCCGCATTGGGGACAAAACATAATTAAAGAATACCATCAAAACACCGAAAATGTACACAGTGTACAGGCGGTGGTATAGTTTACGAGTCTTACTGACTAAACCACCATATTTTTCGTCTTTTTGTACAAAAGACCTCAAGGAAAACTGAGTAACTGACCAGTTTCAGCGAGAGGCTCAGCATTGCCCGTCCCAGCTCTAGACTAGATTTATCCAGTCACCAGCTGTATCGGTCACCACTTGCTTTGTCACCAGCTAAAGCCCATCACATCAGCCCTTGTCCATTGAGAGACTAGTCATTTGAGAGGTACCAGTCGAGTACTAAAAATAACAAAGTTAGTTAGACATAAACGGTGGTGGTTGTTATTTTCTACCCCAAAAATCGAGTATGGATATTAATCTTACTTTGATTATCCTTTTGTTGCTTTTGCGACAACTGGATAGTGACTAGGACTGAGTGGATAAGGAAATACTACAATCGAAATCAAAACTATTAAGTGAATTGGATATTAATGCCAACTATTTGTTTGGTGACTATAATTTAAGGTATGAAACGAAGGTAATACTCAGAAAGAATGGCAGTGAACGTACGATTAGGCCACCTTGCCAAAAGCTCAAAGACGCACAGCGTAATGTTTTAGATAATATACTCAACACAGTCCAATTAAACGACAGTGTGTACGGACTAAGTAAAGATAAAGGTATAAAAGCAAATGCACAGGCTCATATAAAAAATGCTGAGTCTAGATTGGTTAACCTAGATGTTACTAATTTCTTCCCTAGTATTAACTACAGGGTGGTCAAGCAAATCTTTAAAGGTATTGGTTTCAATGACGACTGTGCAAGCTGTCTCACAAAAATATGCACCGTTGATGATTGTCTTCCTCAAGGTGCACCAACAAGTCCGTACCTTTCAGCTCTAGCGTTTAAAAAAATTGATGGGAAGATTTACAACTACTCAATTAAGAATAATTTAACCTATACAAGATATTTTGATGACCTTACTCTCTCTGGTCATAACCTTAGCGATAATTGCATTGAGTATATTGAAGGAATAGTTTCTGCTACTCATTTTGAACTCAATAGTCAAAAACGTGAGGTCTTTGAGAAAGAACAATCTAAGTTAATTACAGGGATAGTGATAAGTAAAGAGGGGCTTGATGTGTCAGACGAACAAAAAAACAGACTTAAGGAAAATTACAGACTCTATGTCGAAAGTAATGAAGTGACATACTTAAACCAATTTTTAGGTCGTCTTGGCTTCTATTTACATATTAATCGCGACCTAGCAGAGGTGTTCTATAACCAGATAACAGGACTTACAATCAAAAATAAAAGTAGATTTTTCTAAAGTTATTCTAGGGAATGTATCGCTAATTATCTTTAGAATATACAAGTTGACCATATTTTACTTGTTAGTATAAAAGTCCATAATGTACTCACAAATGAAAGAAAAAAGTAAACAATCGTCTATGTGGAGCATTGATAGTGCAACCTCCGGAGGACCGGCCTCCGGAGGTTCAAAATGGAGTGTATCAAAAGTACATGCATGGTTAAAATATGATCTTTGCAGCTCCGGAGTCCCGGTCTTCGGAGTTATAGAAGAACGGCAACACTCAACGCTATGTATACTACAAATGCACTAGAGCTAGAGATCCTCACTGTGATTGTGGCTTTATTAATGAAAATGACCTTGTCTCACAGCTAACACTATTACTAGAAGATATTGATATCAAGGTGGTACCAATGCGAGATAAGATAACCGCTGAGGTACGAAGATACAAACAGTTCCAGCAGATGTTGCTCGGAAATGAGACTAAAATAGCAGTGAAAGATATTGATATCCGCAATTACTGCAAGTTTATCTTGCAAGAAGGTGGATTGGAGGAAAAACGGGATTTCTTGAGGTGTTTGAAAAGTGAGGTTGTGTTGGTGAAGAAGAAAGTGTCGCTTAGATAGATAAAGTCGGTTCGTCTATAACTGGTTCATAATTTATGATTTATCTTGTGGTGCCACAACATAGAGCCTTTATTTCGCTCTTGAGTTTATAAAACCTATTGAATATGGAATTTGATTTAAATAAATTTATTCTATTTCAAAAAGAGGTCGGTAAGATTCTGCTGATGACACACATGTCGACTGAAAAGATGTAGGAAAATCTTTACAGATATCAATAGTCTTCTCAACCGAAGCTGTCTGGTTGATTGTTATGCCTACTATTCCACTTAGGCAGGTATCTCTTTTTCCTAAAGCATTTTCAAAATCACACAGCAGGACGACCTCACCTAAATTATTCTGATTCCTTTTTGCAGCTTCTGCAGCTGTGCCTCGAATACAAATATGTGAGGGTTGTAGTGGAAGATTCTGACATAGATCCATTGTTTCTGAGTATGAGTAGTTCATGTTCTGTGTAAAGTAAGACGGTGCGTAAAATAAACAGTCTGATTTTCCAATTGTCACATCATCACAAGTTGCAAATGGATTTGAATAATCAATGAAGCTGGGTTCGTTAGCTAATATTTCATTGTTAAATAGTTCCATATATACACCGTTAGTACAATAGTTTATATTTTTTGTAGTCGAAAGTTTACTGCATGAATCTAATGCTTTAGTAAGATCTCCCCCATGTTGATACATAAATCCATGACCTACGCCGTGATAACACTGCCAACTGTCAAACGGTCTACCAGTCTTAGAATAAGCTTCACAGAGACTGTCTATTTCTAGTACTTCACCTTCTTTGGATTCAAAGTATGCTTCAAACAGACCATGAATGTAACCAGAGTTACAGAAATCGGTCTGGTGCATGATGGCAATAGAAAAATCACCATACTTAATAAATGCTTCTTTCCCTATTTCATGTAAAAGGTCATGACATTGAGCAGCTATAGTTTCGTTATTCGATGACATAAAGACTAGGTTGTTGATTGCCACAGTCGCACCGTTAGTCTTGACTTCAGATCGAAGTTTATCTTTAACTTGCAGGTATACAACTTTGTCTATTTGTTTTGATTCAAGTAGTTCAGGCTCTTGCTGAACTTCATTAGAACCAAATATCGTGTTAAAAAAGCTGATAACATTATTAAGCATGCGTTCCCAGAGCGCACGTTGATCAATTTTTTGAATCTCTTGAACATAAATAGTTCCGCCAAGGTGAGACCGTAAATGATCGTGAAATGTGTGCTGGCCAGTCTTTTCAAACGTAAACGACCAAGATTCACCTGGACCGATTCCTCTGCAGGAATCAAATACACTGTCTCCTGAATAGTCAGGCGCACAATGAGTGTCTAAATCAGTACCGGCATAGTGTGAGTGCGTTGGATGCGAATCAGACGCTGGCCAATGGACACTAGTACCGACATTAACAAAGGTGACCGTAGTGTGAGGCTCAATATGGATAACTGATGGTGTAAATCCAGACTCGTCAACTAAAACTTTCACAGCAGACTGTTCTTCGTGGGCATAGCTGATTGTGCAAGTTACTGTCAATAGGAATAAACAAAAGCCAAATAGTAAAGTGTATTTTTTCAATCTTGTGCGCATTGTGTTCAATTATACAACACAGCTAGTTAGATGACGTAACCAAATTCTATTAATAAATCTCTTAGATATGAATGTTTCATTAAGGCCAACTTACTAAATAACTAACTTTGTCCATACTGTCTCACAAAAAGTCCTAAAGTCTTACCGAACGATGCATTAAATTTTGAAGAAAATGCTAACATGTCTCAATATAAAAAATTTTATTTTAAGTGGAATTATTGGATTAGTGATTGGCTTCGCCAGTTCACAGATATTAGTTTCTTCGGAAAATAATGAACATGTAGATGATCATATGATGACAATGGAACCGGTGCATGATCAGAATGAAATTGGAGTACTACATTCGCATGAAAAAGCTGTTGTTACCGGTGGTTCACTTACACCATCAGTAACTCTCGAAGCAATCAGAGACACTAAAGATGGGTACAACATTTGGATTAATACCAAGAACTACACCTTCACTCCAGAAACGGTTAACGAACTAAACGTGCAAAATGAAGGACATGCGCATATTTATGTAAACGGTGAAAAAGTAGCTCGTGTGTATGGGAACTGGTTCCATCTAAGTGAGAAATATCTGTCCAAAGAAACTAACCAAGTACGAGTCACGCTAAACGCTAATGATCACGGTGAATGGAGTGTTGGGGATACAAGTATTGAGAGCATAATTAGTATTACACAGTAGTTATGCGTGCATCTCAACGTTGTACCAAAACAAAGCCACTCAAACTGAGTGGCTTTGTTTTGGTTGCAGCTTGCGTTTCGAGCCAGATTACGACCCTAAAACAGCTAGCTGTCAATGGTGATCCCACGGAGAATCGAACTCCGATTTCATGGATGAGAACCATGTGTCCTAGCCGTTAGACGATGGGACCGGTGTGTAACCGGTAATGGCTGCGTGGGCATAGTTATACCAAATAATGCCGACAGAATAAAGCTCCTGACCGGCATAGGGTAGGTGTTTATTTTTAGTGAGGGGATTAGGGTCTGATTAGCGGACCAAGAAACGGTATAGGTGCATGCCGATTATCGATCCAAACAATGCACCAGCGATGTTGCTCAGACTTACCATTCCAAGCGTAATTCCTACTGCTGGGTTGAGGATCCCGGTTGAACCAGTAGCGACTGCAAGCAAAATCCCGAGAGTCAGTGATCCGCCAATAACTAGACCGGTCGCGGTTAGATTGGTTTTCTTGTAAATCACACTGGCAATTCCAAAAGAAAAGATAGTCATACCGAGCAGTTCGGCCCAGAAGTCAGTGTATGATTCGGTCGTAAAGCCAACTGCAACGTTGTTAAACAGATAGAAGGCGAGCATTAAGGCAGTAAAACCACCCAGACACTGCGCTGTAACGTATAAGATGGCATCTTTGGTGGGGATTTTTTTGATTGCCCAAATACCAACAGTGACAGCTGGGTTGAGGTGTGCACCGGAAATCGATCCGATTGAATATACAAATAACATTAGTACCAACCCTGCGACTATCGGGGTGGTAATAAGCGGTGTGGCAACACTCATGGAAATCAGCATGGCAAAAGCGAGTGTAGCAGTCCCAAAACATTCAGCGATTAATTTTTGTTTCATGGTTAATTATAGTACTAAAGAATAATCCTTATTGTCTAAATACTATAGCACTTACTAAGCGCCAATTTTGTATGGTGTGCAGTATTGGTACTTACTAACAAAAAACCAGATCTAGTGATCTGGTTTTTATGTTAGTTAGTTTTACGCATAGTCTTTTTGATGTCAAAACGTGGATTCACTTTTTTGCCGGGGTTAAAGACATCGTACGGGTCAAAGATATGCTCGGTGGTAACAAATAGATCCAGCACTTTCTTGTTGAACATCTTACTCAAATGTGGGGTTCGGATGATACCGTCGTTGTGCTCACCGCAGATGTTTCCGTCAAACTTGATGGCTGTGGCGAAGAATTTTTCGGCCATTTTCTCTACCAGGTCAGGGGTTTTTTTGTTAGTAAAGTCGAGCAGGGGATAGAAGTGGAAGTGACCGTTGCCACCGTGTCCGTGGACCGCTGCGGTTACACCGAATTCATTGAGTAGTTTCTTGATCTCTTTGAAGAATTTAGAGAGGTTTTCTGGTGGGACGGTCATGTCTTCTAGAAAGGCCGCCGGTCGCTTTCCAGCGTCCTGGAATTTAGACAGGGTGTAGCTTGCGCGTCTAATTTGCCACAGCATTTCTTTTTCAACTGGGCTTTTAACCAGTCGAGGTTTAACGTGTTCACTCGTGATCGAATCGATTAGTTTTCGCTCGCCGACCTTTTGCACGGTATCCTCATCGAGGGTAACCAAGACCATAAACTCTGGGAGCTTACGTCGGAAGCGAACGTGATACGTGGTGTACATAGATAGCATTACACGATAGTACATAGTGCCTGCTAAGCGATCTTTAAAGAACGAGGGGTTTTTGAGAGCTAGATCAAACGACAGTGAATCAAATACCTCAACATTGATCGGTTTATGCTTAAGGGCTTTGATGATGGTACTAGCTGCGTCATCAAGGTTAAAGATTGGGATTGCGATCAGTGATGTGTTTTGCTGAATTGGGATGGCTTTGATGACCAAGTTGGTGATGATACCAATGGTTCCTTGGCTACCAGCGATCAGCCGGGTGAGGTCAAATGTACCGGTTCCTTTTTTGAATTGAGCTACACCGTCTGGCATGACGCTCCATAGGGGGTAGCCGGCGGTGTTTTTGGCAGTATGTGGCTTGGCTTTCTTAATTTCTTTTTCATTCTTGGCAATCAGGTCAAAGATTTCTTTGGCGATTCGAGCGTGTTCATGATCTTGTTTAATCAGTAGTTTATATTCGCGGTATGAAAGCGGTTTGATGGTGTAGGTGTGTCCGTCGTGTAGGACGACTTCCATTGATGCTACCCACTGTGCACAGTGACCATACCGTAACGAGTCGGGACCAGCAGAGTTGTTACCAATGGCGCCACCAATACTGCAGATGTCTTTTGAGGCAGGAAACGAGGGAATGTATGCGTTGTGCTTTTTGAGTTTCTTTTCAAGATCACGCCACATTGCACCTGGTTCGGTTACTATGGTGGTTTCACCTTTCTTTTCGGTTACTTCACCGATCTTTTGCATATGGGCACACATGTCGATGACAACCGAATCGGTGAGCGCTCCGCCTCCAAGACCAGTTCCAGCAGCACGAGGCGTAAGTGAAAGTGAAGGGAATTGCTCGACGTTTTCAGCAATTACTTTTGCCGCCAGCTCGACATCACGTCGGTTCTTTGGTTGTAGTATTACTTGGGGACGAATTGAAAATATACTCTCGTCGGTGCTATAGGCATCGAGTAGGGACTCCTTGGAAGAGATCCCACCCCGGAAGCCAGCTTCTCGAAACAGCCGAGCGATCAGTAGGTGGCCAAGAGGGTGACTTTTGCCAGAGGTAGTTATTTTAGAGTCTTTGTCAGTCCTGGCTTTTTCAGTAGCTTTGCTGACTTTTGTTGAGGTAGTCTTTTTGACCACTTTTTTAGCAGTAGCCTTTTTTACTGTTTTCTTGGCCGCTGGTTTTGACTTTTTAGCCGCCGTTTTTTTAGCCGGCTTTTTATTAATAGAAACTTTAGCCGCACCATCTTTGGTACTAGCTTTACGAGTAGTTTTGGCGGCTTTGACCGCAACTGAAGAACGAGTTGGCATTGCATGTATTATACAGAGCTCCCGGCGTAAAGTTCTGTATTTTTACACAGACGAAAAACCGCCGCAACAGGATATGTTGCGGCGAATTATTTTTTAAAGAACTGGTTATGCTGCGCGAACACCGCCAGCTTGTACACGGTCACCGTTTTTGCTGCGAGTGAACTCAATCACCTGCATTGGTTGCGGGACATACATGTCCCGCAGCTTGCTCCAGTGCACCATGATGGTGTCACCGCTGGCGGTTAAGGCAAAGCCGGCCCCGCCAAGCCAGTTGACGTTGAACCAGAGCATGGCTCCACGTTCACGATCGTTGCTGGACGGTTCGCCCAGCTCTGGCATCACCCATTCCTCCGCCGAAGCCTGTGACAGTTGCACCGATCGCCCTTCGGCGATTGCCGAGGGGACGATTGTCTCTGTGCCAAAGACTTTCGCGGGATTCATTCCGAGCCAGTTCTGACCCGGGTAGGCGTGGTAGTCCCAGAGCGGAATCACTGTTACTACAGCGTTTCCGTCCGTGACATAGTCAAGACCAAGCTCGTTAGCTTTGGTCGCCGAAGTCCGGATAACCTGCCCGGTGAACTGCTCCTGAAGATTCAGGTGCGTTTCAAACCACTTGGGACCTTTATGACCATTCACATAGCCAGAGCGAACTGTGACGCCAACCATTAGTTGAATGAAGCGACCCAGTGAGTCCATGACGATGATGTCACAGTTGTCATCATGTGCCTTACGCACCTGTGGCAGCCCGTCATCATCACGCGCAACAGGAATCTGCAGATGAGGCAAGTCGCCTGCGTCGATACGGCGGATGTTTGTTCCACCTTGGACCGACCAGACTGCCAGATTCTTGAGATCTGTTTTGCAGGTCATGCGCACATTCAGACTTTCAGGCAACCGCCCGTCAAATTTGAGGACGGAGTGGCTGTAGGGACCGAGGTCCTGAACATCCACACAATCTGCCTCATCGACCGAAACCGAAATTTCAGCGATTTCATGTTCCCAGCCAATGCCTTGGCGCATGACTGTTTTGCGATCATTTTTCCGGGTGCGGGTTACCTTGGTAGGTTTGCGCTCCGGTTTCGCAGGGGCAACCTTCAGGTCGTTGACGTTTCCGCCTTTTTCCTGAACGGCCGCCAGAATTGCGTCGCCGATAGCGCCGTTACGAGTTTTAGTGTTTGAAGGAACGTTGGTCATTAGTTTTCTCCCATATGACCGTGAGGCGAGAATCGCCTCACATACAGATATAATAATAGCATGTTTTAACAGTAAAGTCAAGTTTAGGATCTAAAATCTAGGCCTTGTGCGTTACAATAAGCAGATGGAATTTTCAGATTACAATCCCAGCGAATCAGACCCAAAAATGCAGAC
>Ga0307940_1002158_pt1 | contig 10070 bp, 5 predicted proteins | sample OrgLakmetagen124_FD_201835 | JGI IMG/M metagenome (GOLD analysis project Ga0307940, IMG submission 201835) | Saline water microbial communities from Organic Lake, Antarctica - #124 | ecosystem: Environmental > Aquatic > Non-marine Saline and Alkaline > Saline | place: Antarctica: Organic Lake... | reverse complement strand
ATTCCTGTTACTGTAGTTAACGAACGCGTGCAGTATTATGGAAAAGACGGTAAGCTCATTACAGAATCTTTAAAGGATTACTCTAGAAAAAATATTGAAAAAGAGTTTGCTTCACTGGATGATTTTATTCAAAAATGGAATGACTCAGTGAAGAAAGAGGAATTGATCAAAGAGCTTGCAGAACATGGCGTATTGTTAGAGGCACTTAAGGAAGAAGTTGGCCAAGATTTAGACGATTTTGATCTCATATGCCACATTGCTTTTGATCAACCAGCATTGACCAGACAGGAACGTGCTAATAATGTGCGCAAGCGTAATTATTTCACTAAGTACAGTGAAACTGCACAAAAGGTGTTGAATAGTTTGCTGGATAAATATGAGCAAGAAGGCATCGGGTCCATAGAACAAGGTTCTATATTGAATGTACAACCCTTGAGCCAGATGGGTTCTGTAGTCGAGTTGGTTAGAGCTTTTGGAAAACGAAAAGATTTTGAACTAGCCATTAAAGAATTAGAAAACGAGATATATAATATTGCATAATTGAATATTTCAACCAAAATACAACAACCTGAGGGCAGGCGTCTTGAATTTAAAGAAGTACCACCCACAAATGCCGAGTTAGCAAGAACGATTGTTTCTTTTGCTAATGATGCTGGAGGCGAATTGTTTATTGGAATAAAAAACAACCCTAGAGAAATTACGGGTTTACTTTACGAGCAATTAGATGCTATAGAAAATAAAATCAGCAATATTGTAAACGATCAATGTACACCCATTGTTTTACCAGAAATTACCTTTATAGAAGAGAATAGCAAGCACATTATTAGAGTTTATATTTGCAAAGGCAGTAAATCCCCTTATTTTATAACTTCAAAAGGAAAAGAAAAAGGAACTTTTATTAGAGTAGGTTCTTCTAATAGATTGGCTAATGCTGAGATTATTCAAGAATTAGAACGGCAAGGGCAAAATATTTCTTTTGATTCAGTAGTATACTTTCATAAAAAGCATCAAGATATAGATATCAACACTTTTAAAAACGCTTTTAAAGAAAAAACAAGCGAAGCCTTAACCACTCAAATATTAAAAAAACTAGAACTTGTTAAAGAGGAACAAGGGCAATCATTACCTACAAATGCCCTGGTGTTATTATCTGAAGATAAAGTGCGCAACCAAATCTTCCCTAATGCCAAAATTGAATGTGCCAGATTTAAAGGCGTTATCCCAGGCGCCTTTATAGACCAAAAAACGATAGGGACCAGTATCTCTTTACAACCAGAAGAAGCTTATCAATTTGTATTGCGCCACATCTCACAAGGCACCCAAGATTACCAAGGTGTGTATAGAAATGACCGTTGGGAATATCCTATTATAGCTATTAGAGAAGTGATTAGAAACGCCGTAATACATAGAGATTACTCCTTAACAGGAAAGGATATCAAAATTGCCATTTTTGACGATAAATTAGAAATAACAAGTCCAGGGAAACTTCTGCCTTCTGTAGATTTTAATGACATGGACGCAGGACAATCAGACGTGAGAAACAAAGTGCTGGCACCCGTTTTTAAACGATTGGGTATTATTGAGCAATGGGGAAACGGTTTACAGTTAATCGCAGACGATTTAAAAGAATATCCAGAAATAGCTTTGACTTGGAAAGAACCAGGAATCGCATTTAGAGTTTCATTTATTAATAAAAATTATGCTTCACAGCAGGAGTCACAGCTAGAGTTACAGCTAGAGTTAAGGCACGAGTTAGAGCACGAGTTGGAGCACGAGTTGGAGCACGAGTTACAGCACGAGTTAGAGCACGAGTCTTTATTCTCAAAAACACTACAAATTGTAGCAACAAAGACAATTGCTACCAAAGAGATAGCACTAGCTTTGGGGCAAAAAAGCATATCAGGATACCTAAAGAAAGTTATAGGGAAATTACTAGAACAAAAACTTATAGAATGGACCATCCCTGAAACTCCTAAAAGCTCCAAACAACAATATAAAATAACAAAAAGAGGTGTTGCATTTTTGCAACTCCTCCATAAAAAAAACGAATGAGTAACATAGTAACTAACATAAAAGGAATACGCGATATCATGCGTAAGGACACAGGAGTAGATGGTGATGCACAGCGCATCTCACAAATGGTATGGATGCTTTTTATGAAAATATTTGCCGACAAAGAAGAAGAATGGGAAATTACCATAGACAACTATGAATCTCCTATTCCCGAAAACTTAAAATGGCAAAATTGGGCGGCAGACGATGAAGGTTTGACGGGTGATGCCTTAATGGACTTTATAGAAACCGATTTGTTTCCTGCCTTAAAAAACTTAGATATTACAATTAGTCCACAAGCAAAAATTATACGTGCCGTTTTTGATGACACCTATAATTATATGAAAAACGGGACACTCTTTCGTCAAGTGATTAATGTGATCAATGAAATCGATTTTAACAACTCTACAGACAGTCATTTGTTTAATGATCTCTATGAGACCATTCTAAAAGAACTGCAAAGTGCCGGTTCTTCAGGTGAGTATTATACACCTAGAGCAGTCACGCAGTTTATGGTAGATATGGTAAATCCACAATTGGGAGAAAGTGTATTAGATCCCGCTTGTGGTACCGGTGGTTTTTTAACCTGTACCATCGATCATGTAAGAACACAAGTAAAGGATGCTACCGACAGAGACGTATTGCAAAAGTCGATCCGTGGTATTGAGAAAAAACCATTGCCACATTTACTGTGTACCACTAATTTAATGTTGCATGGTTTTGATTTGCCCGTAGTGCGTAGAGATAATTTATTGAGCAAACCCTATGCTGATTGGGGCACAAAAGACAAGCTGGATATCATACTCTCCAATCCACCTTTTGGCGGTGTAGAAGAAGATGGAACCGAAACCAATTTCCCTGCTAAATTTAGAACTAAAGAAACAGCCGATTTATTCCTCGCCTTAATCATTAAACTCTTAAAAAATAAAGGACGTTGTGCGATTGTATTGCCAGACGGTACTTTGTTTGGCGAAGGCATGAAAACACGACTTAAAGAAGAGCTTTTAGATAAATGCAACCTACATACCATTGTACGATTGCCTAATGGTGTTTTTAATCCATACACCAGTATTAAAACCAATCTGTTGTTTTTTGAAAAAGGAACCCCTACTAAAGAAGTTTGGTATTATGAACATCCGTATCCTGAAGGAGCCGTAAGCTATAATAAAACCAAACCCATACATATTAAAGAATTTGATGTAGAAAAAGCCTGGTGGAACAACCGTGAAGAGAAGTCGGAAGCCGACCGCTTTTCAAAGTATGCATGGAAAGTTTCTATTGAAGAGATTAAGAAAAGAGGCTATAATCTAGATATTAAAAATCCACATCAAGAAGAAGATACTTTAGCAAGTCCAGAAGTATTGTTAGCGAAATATAACGCTACAGAACAAAAAATTTCCACGATACAAGACAAGATTATAAACGTATTAACCGAAGCTTTAAAGTAACCCAATTCCTGCAAAAGCAGGAATCTTAAACACGCTATGCAACTACTACAACACTTTAAAGAACTTACGGTCCAGCCTAAAAACGCTCAAGAATTAAAAGGCTTAATTCTTCAATTGGCTATTCAAGGAAAGTTGACTGCGAACTGGAGAGAAGAAAATTCAGATATTGAACCTGCTTCTGAATTATTAAAGCGAATACAGAAAGAAAAAGAGCAGCTTATTAAGGATAAAAAAATAAAAAAGGATAAGCTATTACCAACAATTACTAAAGATGAAGAACCTTATAATTTACCTAAAGGTTGGGTTTGGTGTAAGTTAGATGATGTAATAATTCTCATTATGGGTCAAAGCCCACCATCATCAAGTTATAATGACAAGGGGAATGGAGAAATTCTAATAAATGGCCCTGTAGAATTTTCAAAGAGTAATTATGGTCAAACTAAAACAACCAAATACACAAATAAGCCTACAAAAATGTGTAAAAAAGGAGATTTGATTGTTTGTATTCGAGCTTCTATTGGGAAAACTAACATTGCAAGTAATAATGCTTGTATAGGAAGAGGAGTAGCTGCGCTTCAACCTCAAATTGAGTTTAAATATACTCATAATTTCATTTTAGCAAATGTTTCCAATATTTATGATTTAGGTACAGGCACAACTTTTAGAAGTGTTTCAAAAGATGTTTTTAGAAGCATGTTATTTCCACTTCCTCCACTAGAAGAACAAAAGGAAATCGTAAAAGTTGTAAAAACGCTTTTTAAAGAAGTAGAACAATTAGAGCAATTAACGCTGGAGCGCATGGCCTTAAAAGAAGATTTTGCGACTTCTGCATTGCATCAACTCACTACCAATACCGCTAAAGAAAACTGGACCTATTTACAAGCCCATTTTAAAAATTTCTTTAATGAAACTGGGAACATTAAAAAATTACGAGAAACGGTATTGCAATTAGCCGTCCAAGGAAAATTAACCGCAGATTGGCGCACTTGTCATCCTGAGCTTGCCGAAGGATCTCATCATGCAAGTGAACTCTTAAAACGCATTCAAGAAGAGAAAGCGCAGCTTATTAAAGATAAAAAGATAAAGAAAGAAAAAGCTTTACCAGCGATTACTGATGAGGAAATTCCTTATGATTTACCAAGTGGTTGGGTTTGGTGTAGGATGGGTGAAATTGGTTTATTTGAAAGAGGTAAATCAAAACACCGTCCAAGAAATGATTCCAGATTATTCAGTGATGGTATATATCCTCTTGTTCAAACAGGTGATGTCTCTAGTGCAAAAAAAAATAGAGGAATTGTTAATACACATAAATCTCTTTATAATGATTTTGGTTTAGCTCAAAGTCGAATGTGGAATAAAGGTACATTATGTATTACAATAGCTGCAAATATTGCTGAAACTGGTATTTTAGGTTTTAACGCTTGTTTTCCAGATAGTGTTGTAGGCTTTACAAATTTAGTATCAGGAGAAATATCTAGATATGTTGAGTATTTTATTACAATAATGAAATCATATTTAGAAAAGTATGCACCTTCAACAGCTCAAAAAAATATAAACTTGGGCATTTTATATGAATTAAAATTTCCACTTCCACCACTAGAAGAACAAAAAGCCATTGTGGAGAAAGTAACTGCTTTAATGGAGTTGTGTGATGGGTTAGAGCAAGAAGTGCAACACAGTCAGGAGCAAAGTGAGTTGTTGATGAAGAGTTGTTTGCGGGAAGTTTTTGAGGGGGAGAGTGCATAAAGCAAAGGTGTTAACACCAAAAATTAATTGTTTTTTATTGATATATAAAATTTAGATATGGTCATAAACAAGATTAAAGAAATCGAGAATATAAGTCTAGGAAAGCTTGGGGAATTATTTATTTCTATCCTAAAAAAAGAAGGTTACCAAAATGTTCAATTAATAGATAAGAACTTAATAAAAGCTGAAACAAAAATTTCACTTTCAACTATTTCTCATTTATTTTATTTGAATCAAAAAAAATTATCAGGTTATTCTGAAAATGCTAAATCGGTATTAAAAGCCATAGAAAATGCAAAGAATAGGCAAAGTTATAATCAAATATCTCTTGTTTCAAACCAAACAATTTCTGGCTCTTCAGAAAAAACTTTACAATCGCATTCAGATTTTGATATTCAATTATTTTCAAGAGATCTTATTTTAGATTTAATAGAAAAGCATTTTCCAAATTATTGGATTTACGATAATTTAAACCTTGTGGAATATGAAAAATATTTTTTAGAAGTAATGACTGAAAAATCTGCATTTCTAAATATTCAAGGACTTGAGGGACGTGTGAAAACGATGTTGGATATTTATATTAAACCTAGGGTTTATGAAATAAAAGATAATATAGAAAACAATAACGTTCAATTACATCGAGTTGATGAATTAACAATTGTAGATAAGCAAAAGTCTGCAATTATCGAAGGTGATACTGGTTCAGGTAAAAGTACAATTCTGAAGGAGATAGGTCGGTTAAAAATAAAAAGTCAAGAAGATATAAAAACGCTTCCGATTTTCGTAACAAAATTACATTTAAGAAAACACAATTTTAATTTAATCAACTCTATGGTTGATTTATTAAAAATTCATGTTAGTGATAGTTGGGAATACGTTTTGAAACAATACAAAGTTTTGTTGTTATTAGACGGAATTGATGAATTAGATAAATCTGATCAAAATTTAATCGTTAAACAATTAAACAAGTTGGACGCGCTTAAGCGATTCAACTATATTCTCTCCACTCGCTCCATAGAATCAAATAACTTAGATTCATTGTGCAGTGATGTCCATTTTTTTCAAATTAGAAAATTCAATGACACTCAAATAAGAGAATTTATTTCAAGGTTTTTTGATGATAAGAATATTGCAGCTAATTTACTTGAAGCGCTGACCGATAATAGAATATTACAAAGATTACCATTGACTCCATTATCATTATCCTTAATAGCATTAGTTTTTGAAAAAGAGAATTATGAAATACCAGCAACTATTTCTGATATTTATGACAACTTTAATTCTTTAATATTAGGAAAGATAACTTCAACAAAAAGGTTTGAACTTATCAATTTTAATTTTAGAGAACGGATATTATCATTATATGCTTTGGAGTTAATTCAAAATAGGAATAGTATTCCAATGACAAAAGATGAGTTTATAAAATACTTCAAAAATTATTTTGCTAGTAAAGCAAGCAATGTTGAACCTGATGTTATCGAGGATTTTTTAAATTACTTTATCCAATATTCTGGTATTTTGACTATCGCTGATGAAGGTTATGTCAAGTTTTCACATAAATCTTTCTTGGAATATTATTGTTCCCTAGAGATTTTTAAGCATAGAAGAAAGTTAGAAGATTTATTAGTAAATAATTTTCTAGATTTAAATTGGCAAAATATTTCTATATTTTACGCAGGACAATCAAAAGATCTTCCAGAATTCTTAGGCCAAATAATTGTAAAAGTAAAAACCGCATCTAAAATAGACGAGCATAACAATGCAATCATGGGGTTGGGCTATTTATTACAAGCGTTATACCAAACCGATAATAATCTTAGAAAACAGGCGGTAGAATTGGCTTTAGAACAAAGCCTTACATTACATGATTATTATAAAAAGATAAGTACGGATGGCGATATCATGCTATTTAAAAATATGAGACTGCCTTCACTGTCAATATTTAATATGTATTTCTTTTACTTAAGTTTCTTGTCTTCCACATTGAAAGAACCGTTATCTATGGCATTTGAAGATTTGATTTTGAAATATAAATCAGACCCTAAAGTAAATATTGGTTATAAACTTCTTACAATAGCAGCTATTTTTCATTCCCATCGTTTGAAAGATTCAAGTTTATTAAACAAGCTACTAGATGAAACGCAATTGCTTAATGATCCATACTTAGTCACTGTAGCAGAGTTTGCATTACATTTTGATAACTCGGATGATCATAAAGAAATTAAAAATCAAATTCACAAAAGCTTTTTAAGGTTCGGAGACGTTGCAAATGAATTATTATCCACACCAATAAAGAGATTGAGGTTTAGCAAGCTTGATATGGTGCAATCAAATAAACCGGTAACCTTAATTACAGAAGGGAAAACGGACGTTGAAATTATAGAGCATGCATATTCTGTTTTGACCGATGGTAAAATCCCATATTTCAAGATAAAGCCAGCAAATGGAGTTGAAGAGGTTTACGATATACTTAGAAAGGCAATGCCTATATTAGAAGATAACCAAATTTTGATTGGTCTTTTTGATTCTGATAATGCAGGACGTAATAAATTCAAAGGGTTACAATTCGATGCGGTTATTGGTGATAAAGGGTTAAAAAAGAAAAGAGATCACAATATATATGCTTTGAAACTACCCTTTCCTAACTTTAGAAATAAATATTCGGAGCAACTCAATGAAAATCAATATTTAGCAATAGAACATTATTTTACTGACGATATATTGATAGAACAAAAGATGGCGAAAGAGTCAGGAGTTCCAGGGATATTTAAAATTAATGATGAAAAAAGTGCGAAATTAAGATTTTCAAAATTTATCAAGAATAAAAAAGAACCATCTGATTTCAAGTCATTTGCTGTCTTATTCGAAGCAATTGATAGAATTACAGGTGCTGAAAAAATCGATTATTATGAAAATATATAATGATGGTATTTCAAATATAATATCACTCCTACTTGCAAAAGCTACTATACTATAGAAAAATGGACAAAAATCAAAATCGAGAATATTAATATATTTTCTGTGCTATTAATTGGAAGTATTGATGCCAAAACCCCTTCTATAGCTGCATATAATCCTCCCCCCATTTATACTAAATACGATCCTTGTTTAAAGTTTTATTTGGTTTTTTAAAGGCTTTTATGAAAATTAATAATCTTAAAACAATTAAATAAGCACCTATATATGGATTAATTATATTTTCATTAATAACTAAACCCAATCAAGATAGAGCGATAGCCAAAGTTGAGACTTTTAGAATGAGTAGTTTTAAGAATAAATAGTTGTCAAAATCACCAAGTCAAAGATGCAACAAGCCAAACACGCCAGTTGTAAAAACTACGGCTTTATGAACAGCAATCTTTGACAATTCTGGCGATAGAAACACACCACAACCTCCCAAAAGAAATAATTGAGATCTTGGAGTGTTGTATCGAGCCTGAACAAGTATACCTCCTGTGTAAATCTTTCAATAAACAGAGCTTCTTTTATCTAAAATTCTACTGAGTTTTCCACCCTGACTTCTTGGAATTGAAAGGTGTGGTTTTAAGTCTATATCCATCGTAATACCAATGGTGTTTTTCATTTTCATCCCTATGGCTTTTATAAAATCAAGATTGTCTTTTTCCATACCTGGAGCAGTCTCTACTTCAAGAGTAACACAATCCATAGCTCCTTTTTTATCCACTACCAATCTGTAATTTGGACTAAGTCCTTCGATCTGATAAATCACTTCTTCAACTTGAGTATGGAATAAATTCACTCCTCTTATGATAAGCATATCATCAGATCTTCCTTTAATAGCTGACATTTTAATGTGAGTGCGTTTTGCATTCTTATCATAATTGATAGAGCAAATATCGTTTGTCCAATAGCGTAGTAAAGGAAAGGCTTCTTTGGTTAATGTGGTAATCACTAATACGCCCTCATCACCATAAGGGAGCGGGACTCCCGTATCTCTATCGACTACTTCGGGATAAAAATGATCTTCCCAAATGTAACAACCCGTTCCTCTTTCTTCCACATCCTCCTGAGAAACACCAGGACCTATAATTTCACTTAAACCATAAATATTAGTTGCTTTGACGTCTAGACCGTTTTCAACCTGCTTTCGAATGACTTCAGTCCAAGGTTCAGCTCCTAGAACAGCATATTTTAAAGCTAGCTCTTTTGGGTTAATCCCATTTTTAATAAGCTCATCCGATAGAGTTTGGGCATAAGAGGGGGTGCAACAGATCACTTCAGGTTTAAAATCTTGTAAAATTGTCAATTGTCTTTCAGTCATTCCTCCAGAAACAGGGATTACTGCCATACCTAATTTAGTTGCTCCTCCATGAATTCCGAGCCCTCCCGTAAACAGCCCGTATCCATAAGCGTTATGCAATTTCATCCCTTTCCTAGCTCCACCACAATACAGTGAGCGAGCAGTGACTTCGTCGAAAATATCTAAATCGTTCTGAGTATAGCCTACTACAGTAGATTTACCAGTAGTGCCACTTGAGGCATGAATCCGACGTATCTGATCCATAGGTTTTGCGAACATTTTGAAGGGATAGTTATCTCTTAAGTCTGCTTTCTTAGTGAATGGTATTAAATATAAGTCATCAACTGATTTGATATCATTAGGACTCAGACCTATATTATCAAATTGATTTTTATAAAAAGGGACATCGCTATACAAACGTTTAACCAAAGAAGAGAGACGAGCATTTTGTAAGTCTCGAAGTTTTTCTAAAGGCATATTTTCAATTTCTGAATTATACATTTTGAAATAATTATAAATTTAAAATTTGGTCATAAGTAATTGCTGAAAGATAGAGCTTATTG
>Ga0307940_1002150_pt1 | contig 10090 bp, 10 predicted proteins | sample OrgLakmetagen124_FD_201835 | JGI IMG/M metagenome (GOLD analysis project Ga0307940, IMG submission 201835) | Saline water microbial communities from Organic Lake, Antarctica - #124 | ecosystem: Environmental > Aquatic > Non-marine Saline and Alkaline > Saline | place: Antarctica: Organic Lake... | reverse complement strand
CAAGAGTGAGTCCTTTCCATCTCAGCCATAAACGAATCGATCCGACGTTTCCAGGACCGGTCTGACTTATCGACGAGACAATAATAATGTATAGGATTTGCTTTCATACCTATATGATAGCACATTAGATTCCTGAGTTTCTTATCCTCTCATCCAGTCGTATTAAAGTCTCCTCAACTCTCTGGAGATTGTCTCCTGTAGCGGCTTCCTTTATTGCCTCAGTATTGACCTCAATTCTTTCACGTAAGACAGACGCCTGATCGCTGTTAAATTGATTATTTTGTAAGTTATCGACATCGCTCCGGAGATTTGCGAGGTAAATAGATACCGATACGATTGAGACAATCATAGTGACACCAATAGCAGTAAACACTTGAAAAGTAGCAAGCTTTAGCTCAGTCTTAATATCGGATTTAATTTCAGCTCGGAGACCCTCCTCCTCATTAAATGCGTCATGGATTAAATTTTTTACGTCTTTCTCGCTAAACATATTATCCGGAGTTTTAACCCTAGTATTAGTCATAATGATTGTTAGTAAAAGGGCTTTGCTATTATTTTTGAGCCACTTTTACCTGCTCTCCCAGCAATACTGAAGTCGCCGTTTGAGCTTGGCGTACCGGGTTGTCCGGCTCTTCCACCATAGTTATTGATTACACCTGTGTCTGACAAAGTTCCCTCGTATAACAAGAATACATCTCCGCCGTCGCCGCCGTTGCCTCCTGCACCAATAGTGTTGTTCGATGTACCACCGTTGCCTCCGTGACCGCCGTATGAATTGATAATTCCTGAGAAAGTCAAATCTCCGGCAGTATAAAGAAGAAGAGGAACACATCCTCCTGTTCCATCTCCACCTCTACCTCCTACTGGGCCGTCGTCATCATTTCCATCACCATCTCCGCCATTTCCAGCTTGTTCGCCACCGTCACCACCTCGCCCACCAATAGCTCCATTATTAAAGGAGTCACCGTCTCCACCATTTCCACCATTGACAAAGCCATTGCCACCATCTCCAGCGTACCTAGCTTGACCACCCTGACCTCCGTTACCTCCCTCCTTACCACTGTCGCCACCTCTACCTCCACTACCTCCACGCTTGCTTCCTCTACCTCCATTTCCTCCATTTCCATCACCAACTCCAGCCCCTCCCCCTCCACCAGATCCATTGTTGTCTCCTCCTGAGTTAGAACCTCCCTCTCCACCATTTTTATCTGTAGCTGAGGATCCTGGATTTCCAACTGATTCTGTATCATTACTTCCTCCTCCCCCTCCTCCAAGGGTAGAACCATTACCGTTGTTACCTGGTGATAAAACAGCTCCACCAGCTCCGTCACTAGGATTAACACTTCCGTCATCACCTCCAGCAGTCGCACCTGTACCGCCGATACCAAGTTCAGAAAGCGGTGTGCCACCTGCAAGAGAAAGATTGTACGTGACTAGGCCTCCTGTTTTAAAAATTACATTTTTTAGCTGAATTGTCCCTGCGATGTCGACATTACCAGTTGCTCTTAGGATAGCCCAACCTTCGCCAACAAACTTTAATGTGCCTGTCTCGTTTATTGTGATTGTTGTGTAATTGTATACCTGACCGGCATTAAGAATTGTAGTAACACCCGCACCGACATTAAGTGCACCATCACTGCCATCGCCTGCGTTATGCAATTGTACAAATGCAGGATCAAGCTTACCATTAGCCTCGTTAACCGGGACCTTACCCTCGTTATTAGCTGGAGTCGCATCTCGATCAGCTTTTTGCTGAAAATGATCCGCTCGGATTATTGCGTCTGGTTGTGCATCTTTAGCCATATTTATTATTATACATTAAACCGCTCCAGTAATCCGACAAACGACTGTATGGTCCTCCCCGGTTGCTTTTACGAGAGGAGTACTAAAGACAAGATGGTTAAACAGCTGACCCGATCCGACCGCTGTCGAGCCATCGACAAACATACCAAACTCCTCATAGGTATCATCCGGAGTCAGTGTATCAGCATAAAAAAAGCGAAAATCAGCCGTCAGACCAGATCGACTGACCGCTCCGATCTGAGCCCGGACGAGACCATTACCGAGATCAGTATCAGACGCCGTCGCTGGAGTATTATCATCTCCGATATCAGCATATCTGATATTAGCTGAGTGAGTATTTATAGCGACAAGTCTGTCCAGAAAAATATAAATCCCTCGCTCAGCATTACCGACGACTTTATTAGGCATAAACTCAGACTCAGCGAGGATGATACCGTTTTTGGACTTAATCCATTTAACCTCGCCTTTTAAACTAAAACTGTCTTTTAACATAATTGAAGTATATCATTTTTAAGTGGTGAAACTTTCTGTAGTGTCGCTGTATTTAGTACCCGCAGCATTTTCTACAAACGCCTGGACGTAGTAAGTTGTTCCGGCAGTTAAGCCAGTGACTCCTAGTGAGTAAGTTTCGTCGGGGTAGTTCGGCATGGTGTAGGCGTTGATGTCGCCGCTATTTCCTATTAAATAAAGAACCGTGCCTGTGTCGTTGAATAGCAATTCTCGTGGTTCACTTTCTTGTCCAGACACATCCAAAGCAATCTGATTGAAGCTAGCCGTGCTGATGTCGTAAGCGGTAGAAAGGTCGTAGGCGTTGACGTCAGTGCCTTCATTTCCCACAACATATAGGATGCTGCCTGTGTTATTAAAGAGCATAACTCGTGTTTCATCCTCCTGTCCAGATACATCCAACACAACATCATCGAAGCTGGCGGTGCTGATGTCGTAAGGCGTACTTAGGTCGTAGGCGTAAATATTGCCATTGTCTCCCAATAAATACAAGGTGTTTCCATTTTGATTAAATAAAAGGCTCCAGGGTTGAGACTCTTCATCGCTAACATCCAACACAACCTCATCGAAGCTGGCGGTGCTGATGTCGTAAGGCGTACTTAGGTCGTAGGCGTTGACGTCGTCTCCGCTCCATCCTAAAACATAAAGCACAGTACCATCGTCGTTAAACATTATTTTTGTTGGGATACTTTCTTGTCCAGATACATCCAACACAACCTCATCGAAGCTGGCGGTGCTGATGTCGTAAGCGGTAGAAAGGTCGTAGGCATAAATATTTTCGGCTCCGATAAATCCAATAACATAAAGTACAGTACCAGTTTCATTAAAGAGAATCGAAGTTGGAATATTCTGTTGTCCTGAAACATCCAAAGCAACTTCATCAAAGCTAGCAGCACTTATATCATAAGCATTACTCTCAGACTTGGTAAACACTCCTGAGGCAAAAGTGCTATCGGTGCTGTACCTAAAGCCGCGAGTGATAAAGGTATCAGCTCCAAGCTCAGTAATTTCTCCGTTCAAAGTGGCGGTAGTGGTTGTAATAGAGGTAGGACTTGCCACTGTAACTACTGGCGGTGGTCCTGAGTAAGTTGCAAAGTTATAACGAGCCTCAGTAAGAGTGGTTACCGGACCATACCCATAAGGACCCTCAGTAGTAGTTACACTAACAATCTCATCGCTCATACTAAAAGCGTCATCGACCTTACGGAAACGCTGGATGACCTCATTAGGACTGATCTCGATCTCCTCTCTGGACTTACCGATGAGACCGATAACGATATCAGTAAAGGTCGTCTGACCAGACTTAAGAAAATCGACCTTATAAATAAACTCGTCCGATCCGTTCATACTCCCGGAGATCTTATTTATTTTATAATCCTCTGAGACTCCAAACTTATCAGAGTCTATAGTAAGAGTCTGACCGACGATCAGACCTTTTTCTCTTGTCTGAAAGCTCCCATCTTTAGATCCGTTTTTCCACTGATCCAGTCGAGCGAAAGCAAGGATCTCAGCCTCCTCGATAGAGTTGATAGTCTTATCAATTTCGATACCCTCTCTCTCACCATAAGCAAGGACCGACGTCGGATCCTCAGCCTGGACGATGAGAGGGATCTGAGCATTACCAAACACTCGGACGACATCGTCAGCGAGGAGAGTACCCTCCGGAAATCGTACGAGCTTTTCCTGGAAATTGTAAAGACAGTCGAGGAGCCTCTCTCGGATAGTATATGTCTCAGTCCCTAGTAAAAAGATATCTCGATTTAAAGTAAGCTCAGTCTCGGAGTCGACTGATACGATGATCGCAAAAGTTGCGTCAGTGGTATTACTGACTTGATCTCCGACTGATACTCCGTCAGTAACAAACGTCGCACCGGTATCGATCAGCTGATTAGTGTTAGCACTCGTCGCCGCACCTGTAGCGAGAGACGCCTCAGTATCGATCATCTGATTTATAAAGTCGACTCCGACAGACTGGTCGATTTCATTAACTGTAATCTGGACGTTACTGTATCGATACACTAAAGGAAACGTCTGATCGATCCCGTTAGCCTCGTACAAGTCGACAGCGTCAGCACTTGAGATCGCGTCACTGTATCGACCGCCTCGGACATAAATACGATTACGGAGCTCCGTTACGTTTGACTCAAAAGTCAGAGAGTTAAACTCAAGAGACCCTCCGTCATCATTTATGATAATCGGAGCGACAAGCTCTGACACTGGAAAAAACCGGATCACATTACCAGCGTCGACGTACCAGTCCCATCCCACACCGTTAGCGATTTTAGTAATACATCTGGACGGTTGCTCGTAATTAAAGCGAGCGGTATTAACTGTGGGAGATGTAGCTGGAGCGTCTAAAGTAAACCCGACCATAAAGTTATCGACTAAGTCCTGGACGATAGAGACGGCGTCAGTATCATTATAAGCCTTGACGACCAGCCTCCGATCCATCTCATAAAAACCATCGAGACAGACGTATGAGTAAGACTGTAACATTTGACCGCCGACCACTGAGTCAGATCTCTCGATGATAGTCCCTTTAAAAATATCAGTCCCATCCTCACTTAGTACAACACTTTGACCAGTGACCGGGAGAGGATCTTTAATACCCTCCATATCAAAAGACAGCGAGGATGGTGACTTGCTTAATTGCATCTCTAAAGAGAGCGACTCTTGAGCGACATCATTAGTCCGATCGACTGAGTTGATTGTAATTACTAAAGACATAATTTAATTAAGTGGTCCGGATCCGACGCTGGATACTTTTTGCAATAGCTTGCTCGACTCGAGCGACGAGCTCTTTACCAGAGACGTCACCGTATACGTTAACAGTAACTCCAGTACCAGACCCAGCTCCTCCTCCGAGTTTATTATTAGCGACGATAGATCCAGACTGACTCGGTACAAACATCTCTGGACCACGCTCTCCGACAATGTAAGGAGATCGACTTTTTACCGGTCCTCCGATTGCTCGACCGGGGATGACATCTTTAACAAAGTCGATAGCACCACCTCCGATCTCTTTAGCTAGATCGATCGCTCGCTTAAACATATCGATCAGATCTCCCACCCAGTCGATGAGATCAGCGATCTGATTTTTAACACCATCGATCGCACCACCCCAGTCTCCAGTAAATACCGCCGCAAGGATCTCGACAGCGTTCTGGAGTGTCCGGAAAGCATACGTCGCCGTATCGACAATAAACGTAATCAAGTTAGTGATCGCCTGGAGAGCGATAGCAAGTACAGTCGCAATAATTCTAAAGGCGGCGATCAGAGCGTGTAAAGCAATAATCAGCATACCTCCCATTACGATACCGAGATTTTTTAAGTAAGGGAGTAACGGTTGTAAAGCAATCCAGAGATCACTTAAAGCCGGACCGAGGAGATCTTTAAAAGTCTCAGCGACAGACTGAAACGCTCCTTTTAAGTGAGTAATGAGGAGAGTTTTTTCGTCGATTATATTAAAGATATTAGTCATCCCCTCTTTTACTCGACCGATTGTAGCCTCCCAGTCTCCCATCACATTTGACGCTCCGATCATCGAGTCAGTAAGGAAACCAAAGAGACCAGACTTGACGGCGATATCAGACATAAGAATACCAAAAGCGTCTTTCATGTTAGACGACGCCTGGTTAAACGTCCCGGACTGGTTAACAAAAGCGTTAAAAAACTTACCGCCCTCATCATTAGCCTCGTCAAACATTTTAGTCAAAAGATCAAACGTGACACCACCGTCCTCGATCAGCTCTCCGAGAGCCTCTCCAGATTTACCAGTCGTCTCAGCGAGCATCTCGTAAATCGGGATACCAGCGAAAGCGAATTGCTTAATGTCGATCGTCGCCGCTTTACCGACGGCGGCAATTTGCTGGAGGTTAACGATAATACGATCGAGCTCCGGTTGACCTTTACCCATAGCGGCGAGACCCTCACCAACATCGAGGAGGATATCGATAGACTTGTCTCCATCCTTAGTAACAGACGTAAGGAGCTGAGTCGCTTGCGTTAGTCCAGGGAGCTCAAAAGGAGTACGAGCCGCCTCGACTTTCAAACGATCGATCGTACGCTGAGCGGCGTCAGCATCTCCGAGCAAGGTTGTCAGACCGACTTGAGCGGTCTCCATATCAGCCGCAATCCTCACGCCTAAAGACGCCGCATCGTACGCCTTACGTACAGATATATAAGCGGCGGCTACAGCGGCGACTCCTTTCGCCATCGACATGAAACTCCCGGACGCTCGACCAGCTGACTTACCAGTTTTATCAAGCTCTCCCGTCATTTTACGGAGCTCTTTAGAGGCGTTATCTTGGAGCTGGAGTACTAGTTTTAATTGACGACTATCCATATAAATAAATTATACACTATCGACCAGCTTTCTTACTCTGAGCTTTTTCCAGATCCCTCCTTTTTATGACTATTCTCCAGAGAGCCATCACGTCTATCGTCGATAATGATCGGATCTCAGTCAGAGTCCAGCCGTACTCTTGAGCGAGTATCTCCATTATCAGAAAGGTACTCGCCGGACGCTTACCCTCAAGCTCAAAGCGTAACTCGTGATCCGTTCCTATTTTCCCTCGATCTCAGACTCGTCTCCAGACTTAGCTCGTACATCGTCGATCGCTTTCATTAGCTTAGCTCCGTCAGATCGAGTCAGTGAAAATAACCACTCTCGAGTAAACTTGACCGGAGCTCCCTCGAGCACTCCTCCGTCAGTCTTAGTGGTCGATACGATTTTAGTGATCAGACACTCAGCTGATTTGACCTTAGAATTAAGGACCGCCGCTCCGTCGAGTTGCATATCTTTAATATCCATAGAGTCGCCTCCTTTCTCGATTTCTTTACGAGCGTTAGCGTCGATCTTTAGCGAGCTCATAATCACAGCCTGGATCTGCTCTGAGTCTCCCCAGCTCATCTCCTCTTTAATTGTTACCTTGTACTCCGATAATTGCATTTCCATAGTTGTAATTTATTGCTTAATATGTTTATATGATAACATATGAAAAATAAAGGGATAGCGATACTGTTAGCAATTTTTACCGGAGGGATCGGAGGACACCGATTTTATCTCGGAGAGAGTAAGAGAGGACTTTTAATGTTACTCTTTTTCTGGACATTTATACCAGTGATCATCGCCATCATCGATATATTTAGATTGTCATTTATGAGCGAGTCAAAGTTTCAAAGACGATACTCATAACAAAAAACCTCCCGATCTGGGAGGCTTTTTTATTGTGTCGATTATGACGTCGGTACGTTTGGATAACTCGCTGTCTTATTGACGAGCGTGACCTGGGAGGCTTTCTGATCTCCAGCGTTATAAAACGCTCGAAACGTAATCTCTTGAGTCACTAGATCAGCGGCGTCTCCGGATCGATTCCAGTCAGTGATCTGTACTTTATTGAGTAACAGCTCAAGCTCTGGATTAGATCCTCCAGTAATGTCAGCCTCTCCAGTAATTGTGATACTGAGGTACAGCTCATCGTTACCGAGGTAGTAATCTTTATACGTCTCGTCTGTAAAGTTTAGAGTCATCGTACCCTCGATCATCATTTTCGCATTGTACACATCATCCGGAGTATATGAGCCGATAACGTGATCCCGGATAAGTCCTTGATCAAACGATACCGTCAGTCCTTTAGCTGGTACAGCACTCGCTCCAGATAGACCAGCCTCAGTCCCGGCGATCTTTACAGTAATGTCTCGAGCGATCCAGTCATACTCAGTGTCGTAACTCGGAGTATCAGAATTACTAGCGGCGAGAGAGGCGATAAAGCCGGCGGTAAATCTTACATAATCATCGATCGTCGCTGAGATTTCCATTGTCGAGATCATCGCATTAGCGAAAGTAGATTGCTGGACAGATCCGTCCTTAGCGAAAAGAGTGAGAGAGGCGTGCTGGATATTCTGACGGAGATTAAAGACGTGAGAGTAAACCTCTCCAGTCTCGACCTCAGTCGATACCGCTAGTCCATAGAGATTAGCAAAAAGATATCCGATCATATCAGCATGAGCGATACCCTCCATATCTCCCTCAATAAAAGTCTGTACGACTCGTCGTCCCATACCCTCTTCGAGCACTCCTCGAGTCGTCTCGTCGACAGTGTGAGTCGCTCGCTCGACAATGTTAGCTGTCATTTTACGACCCCACTTGTCAGCGGTACTCTCAGCCGTCCCTCTTGTCGCCTCGACAGCGACTCCGATCTCTATATTTCGTCCGATAATTTCACTCATAAATAAATAATTACACTCTTTTAAAGTATCTTAATAATAGCACATTAGATATTAAGTATAGTCTTAATCTGTAATGAGAGGGGAGCATAAGCGACCAGACCCTTATCCTCCTCCGACAGCTCCCAGGATGACGCTGAGTCGACGAGAGCTCGTACTCGATGACCACCGATCGTCCCTTGATCCCAGTCAGCGTTAAACTGAGCGACGATACTATCGACGACAGAGGGGAGCACCTCAGCAAAAGCCTTTCCAGCTGATCCTCCAGTACCCTCAGCCGTGACCATTACGATCATTAGAAAATTATAGATTACCTCATTATCTTGCCCAGTTAAAAACTCATTACTAAAAGAGTCCGGCTTAAAAAATACGTGAGGGTACGAGGTAATCTCCTCTCCCGGGACGATGCTATAAGAGGCGACCCCGTTTGTAGCGGCGAGAGTATCTTTAATCTTTTGTATGAGTTGTACGTACATAGTTATTATTTTGCGAGATCTCTGACAATTTCTTTAAGCATACCACGATAGAGCTTAGCGATCTCTCCAGACTTAGACTTTTTAGTATAGTCCAACCACGGTCGAGCTTTCATACGACGAGTACCACCGTGTACCATTGCCGCATACGGAGCGGCTTGTGTACTTGGACCGATCATACCGACTAGACCATTTATCTCAGTTTTATGAGTATCCCGGAGATTACCAGATCGAGCTTTTTGATAGCCTCGATTACTACTCGTACGATACCGAGGATCATTACTTACCGGAGCACCACCACCACGACCACCAACTCTCCAGGGATCGTTTATAATCCCTCGACGATAAACGGCGAGACCACGTTGCAAAAAAGTCCGAGCTCGTCTTTTTACTCGAGCTGGATTACGTTTGATCGCCGCCTTTAAAGACTTGATCCCGATTAGTGTGATCTCAGTTTTTCCCATATATAAAAGTATACCACTCCTCTCTCCCCCGTCGACGTGTGTCTCGAATCACCTCCCTCGAGCCCTCTTACCGGACAGCGAGGAGGGTAGGGAAGACCCCCTTATCTCCCGAGATAGTGTTGTTTAGAGCCATATTTGCACTCCCCCAGCAATGACGAGAAGCCTCCCAGGGAGTAACGCCCTCAGTATCATAAAGGTACTCAGCATAGGCGAGATTACCCTCGAGCGTATCGATATCCCATCCGAGATTACTCGCCGGCTCTCGATGATATGACGCCATAAGTTGCATCGCTCCCGTTGCTGAGCTGTTTGGATTACTCAGCGGCTCTCCCGTGTATGGATCCCAGTGTCGAAACGTCGACTCACACTCAGCGATCTCGATCAGCACCGGCTTATCCTGGTACGTCAGCCGTACAAAGTCCTCGACTATATTATTAAGAGCCTCGATGAGCGGACAGTCAGCGAGACATTTAACTCCAGGCGGTAACGGCTCCGGCTCAGTGACACTCGTCGAGGTTGCGAGGATCAAAGGCTCCGGAGCCGGGAGTAAAGCCGGCTCGTCATCCACTGGAGGAGTCACCGGTTGAGTAACCGTCGTCGACGGCATAAATAAAA
>Ga0307940_1002146_pt1 | contig 10104 bp, 7 predicted proteins | sample OrgLakmetagen124_FD_201835 | JGI IMG/M metagenome (GOLD analysis project Ga0307940, IMG submission 201835) | Saline water microbial communities from Organic Lake, Antarctica - #124 | ecosystem: Environmental > Aquatic > Non-marine Saline and Alkaline > Saline | place: Antarctica: Organic Lake... | reverse complement strand
AATTCAAGACCGGCCCCGAGGGACGACACCCAAACAAGGGTCCACGCCCCGACCACATCCGAGATCCGGAGTATGACCCGAGGACCATCGACACACCTGGACTGGAACTACTCGGTGAGCGTCAGGAGAAATTTCTCGCGGACTGGGGGCAGAACAAGGACGGCGTAGCCATGAAGGCCGTGCTTTCACAGACCGGATTTTGTGGTGGCGCCCATCTGCACGGCTCCATCAACAACCGTCTCCACGCAGACCTTGATGCCAACGGCTGGCCGCAGAGCGGGCGCAACCGAGCCCTCCGACTCATCGCAGCCGCAGGCGCCGTTCACATCGGCGGCGACCAACATCTCACTACCGTTGTTCAACACGGTATCGAAGAGTTTGGCGACGGCCCCTATGCCTTCATCTCACCTGCCATCGTGAATACCGTCTATGGCCGCTGGTGGTGGCCAGAGACGGGGAAAGCTGACGAAAATCCGGTCCCGAACAGCCCCTTACCTTGGACCGGTCATTATCTGGACGGCTTCGGCAACAAGATCCGCATGATGGCCTATGCTAATCCGGAACAAGTCAAAGGAGTCGTGCGCACCAAAACCAGCGAGCCCGGTGGGCCGAATCTCGCCGACGGCTGGGGTATGGTGAAATTCAAGAAAAGCACCGGCGAAGTCACCTTCGAAGCCTGGCCCCGCTGGTGCGATGTCACCCAGCCCGGTGCCGAACAATTTCCCGGCTGGCCCATCACAGTGAAGCCGTAGCTGATATTCTAGTTGAAAATATTCAATACACTGGTGAAGTGAGCCAAGCATTCTCTAGTTACAAATTTCCCAAAAATCATGATCACACGCCTAATAAAATCTACAGGACGAGGACTCATTACTCTCGCCTGCCTCAGCCTGACCGGCCTCGCGGCTGAGCAAAAGCCCTTTGAACTTGGATCGCCTTTCAGCGATCATGCCATTTTGCAGCGCGAGTTGCCCGTGCCAGTATGGGGATGGGCCGCACCCGGCACGAAAATCACGGTCGAATTCGCAGGCCAGCGTCAGGATGCAACGGCTGGCAAAGATGGAAAATGGCAACTGAAGCTCAAGCCTCTCGCGGCCAATGCCGAGCCCGCCTCAATGACAATCGCAGCCAACGATGGCTCGTCGATGACTCTGGAAGATATCTTGGTGGGTGAAGTCTGGATGGCCTCCGGACAGTCCAACATGCAGTGGCTGGCTCGTGTTAGTAATGTCAGTGCGATTGTCGACCAACTCAAAGAGACATCCGAAGCAGCGGGCAAGAAGGTGCCGATTCGCGAGTTCAAAGTGACCAACTACTTCGCTCATCTCCACCCGATCGAGCGTGCTGAGGGTGAATGGGCCCAGGATTACGGGGATTTCAGCGCGATCGCACTGGCCTTTGCTCATAAAATCTATGAAGAAACCGGTGTGCCTGTCGGCATCCTCAACTGCTCTTTCAGTCAGACGGCAATCGAGGCTTGGACGCCACGAGCAGGCTACAAAGACAGCGAGCTCGATTACAATAAGCAGATCGAATCCCAGTTATTGAAGACAGACCCCGCCACGCCCGAGCACGAACAGGCATGGGAGGCTTTTTATGCGAACATCATGAAAACTGTGGAGGTAAATCAGAAGATCGCTGACGCAGGTGATAATGATTTCCTTAAACTTCCGACTGAAGATCGTCCCGGGAACATGAGCAACAACCGTGACGCCACCTGGCTGTTCAACGCCCGCCTCAACCCCGTGATTCCTTATGCACTCCGAGGCGCCATCTGGAACCAAGGCTATGCCAACGCCGGCGGCGGATTAAACTACTACCCGAACCTCCATGCGTTGATTCACGGTTGGCGCACACTCTGGGATAATCCCGAGCTACCGGTTTATTTCCACCAGTTTTACAGTCCTGGCAACGATGTCGACAAAGGCCCGAACCACCCCGACATCGGGAGCACGGCGGAGATGCGCCTCGGCACCTGGATGGCCCTCGATATTCCGCATACCGGCATGGCCAGCCAGATCGACAATCAAGGAGCCATCCATTACCGCAGCAAGACCGTCCCGGGACGGCGACTGGCCCTGCATGCCCTGAAAAACCAATACGGCAAGGACATCGTCGTCGATGGGCCGATGTTCAAGAGTTATGAAGTCAAAGGCGATGAACTCATCGTCTCGTTCGATCACGCTGCTGGCGGACTTGTCGTGGCAGAAAGCGGTAGCAACTACCTCGATAAGAAAAACCCTGAGTCCACCGGATTCGCGGATCCTAAAATTATCGAAAACGGCGATGACCAAGTCACTCTCTTCTACCTCGCAGGTGAAGACCGCGTTTGGCACCCAGCCACGGTTCGCATCGATGGGGAAAGGGCCGTCGTGACCTCAAAAGGAGTAAAGAACCCGAAAGGCGTGGCCTACGGCACGGGTGGTGTTGGCTTCCAGCCGAATCTTTACAATAAGGCCCTGCTACCAACGACTCCATTTATCATTTACGACAATGAACTCGTTAAGAGCGAGACCTGGCCGGATGCGCCGATCAAGATCGCTGGTGTTGAGATCGACCCATCTTCCGTTGGCTTGCCTTGGGACTACCGGAGGTTCGCGATCCTCAGCACGCAGTTTCGTGACAATGCCGTGCTTCAGGCGGACCAGCCGATCACCTTCTGGGGTAGCGCGGTCCATGAATGGGATGAGTATCAGCAGAACTTGAAAGGAGAACAAATCATCCACTTCAGTTTTGATGGCATCGAAAAGTCCATTCCAGTCATCGATGGCATGACTCAATGGAAAGTCACCGTTCCAGCCATGGAAGCCAGCGCTGCGCCAAAGACACTCAAAGCCAACCTGACCATTGATGGAGAAGTGGTGCATGAACGGGTGATTGAAAATATCGTGATCGGTGATGTCTGGTATGTTGCTGGCCTGGGCGATCAGAAGATTGAAGAAATGGACGCCCCTGTGACCGGCCCAATCCGTATCATGACCCGCAAAGCCAAGGGGGTGAAGAGCCCTTCACCACGCCCCTACTCCGTGGCGACTTCGACGACTCCGAAAAATCGTTTTGCCTCTTACTGGAGCGAGCCAACCGCTCCCGGGTTCGCGGCAAATCTCGCCAAGGCGATTCACGCCAAAACAGGCAAGCCGGTCGGCGTAATCTACATGGATGAGGATGACCTCGAATTGAAGCATTGGATGGACGTTTACTCACTCGCGGATGCACCAAGCCTGAAGACGGATTACGAAGATCTGGCTGCCATCACACCCGGCACATCTTTCTACCAAAAAAATGCTCAACGCTACGTTCAGGCCTGGAAGACTTACTGGGGCGAATATATCCCTGAAATGATCGCGACCAAAGCCGTTCCAGATGGAGCTGCATGGGGCGCTTTCCCAACGTTCGATGGCAAGGTGGAAACCGACGCAACCTACTACCATAACTGCCTGGTGGCCTCATTCAAACGCACCCAACTCAAGGGCATTGTTTTTATGACAGAAGCAAGCAATGTCGCCGCGGCCGATGGTGCCTATTTCGGAGAGCAAATGAGCGCTCTGGCCAACGGTTGGAAACGTTTCTTCAAAGGCGAAAAAGACCCGCACTTTGTTTACACGATTCCGTCCCAAGAACTGGCATCGAAAATCAGCCAGCCGAAGGAGATGAAAGGTGCGAGCACTCCCTTCCAAGTCACAGCTTGGCCGGAACGGACCAAAAAAGGAAAAGGAGCTTACGCCTCCGGTGAACTCGCCGCCCTCAAAGGACTGGTCGAGGCCGCCGTCGAAGCCGCCTACAAGTAACGGCCCAACCAGAGTCCGGGTGGGTGGGCAGTGCCAGCGGAACCAAGCCTTTTTTCTCCTCGGCGGCACGCTCGCGGTTCAGGGCGACGAGGCGGGTGAGGAGTTCCTGCTCCAAGTCTTCCCATGGAGAGGCGTCTCTCTGAGCGCCTGCACTGCCCGCGTCTTCCTCCCCGGTGCTTATCCGGCGCTCGGAGAGACGCCGCTCCAGTAAATCCTCCCAGCCGTACGCCTCGAAGACGGCTAGATCGAGATCGTCGTGGAGATCTTTTAGGTGGTTGCGATCGGGTCGCCCTACCTTTGGCTGTGCGGAATGCGCTCTGCGGCTGAAATGAAAGTTCGCCGAAGCAAAACTCGGGCAGTCAAACCCGGTGCTTCGCAGGGGCTCTCATACCACCCTATGAAACGCCAACTCCCCAACCCGGAAATACCGGGCTGGGGAGTTGGCGGAGGGGGTGGGATTCGAACCCACGGAACCCTTACGAGCTCTCTAGTTTTCAAGACTAGCGCAATCGACCACTCTACCACCCCTCCGTTGAGAAAATTTTGCGTGTTGCGGGCAGCGGTATGAACTCTGCGTCCATGGTTTTCAAGGAAAATTGGATTAAGTGGAATAAAGAACCGCAACGGGACTAATTTTTCACGTTCACTTCGAGCCCACCGGTATCGATAAATTGATGGGGCCACAGCGGTGATTCCTCGTGACAAAGTTCCAAATAGTTTTCCCAAGCACGGAGTTTTTGGATGTCTCGCTCCGCGCCCCGTTCTTGGATTCGGCGATGGCGCTGCTCTGGAGAGCACCAAACAAAATAAGCTTTCACCGCCTGCCCCACCTTCGCCTCAACATCCTCGAGTCCGTGAGGATCACGTGTCTCACTTGTGAACGGGCCGGCGATCACTACTGGGCCGCGCTCCAAATGCTCCCGCGCAAGATCAAACAGAGTCTGGTAAACCGGTTCGCGATACGCCTTCTTGTATGCGGCTGAGTCTCTGTCATCGGGATTCATCCCTGCAAGCGTCAGACCCGCACGCACCAGGCGCTCAGTGACTTGATCGCTATCCAAGAGCAACGCCCCGATCTCATCAGCAAGAGATTTGGCGAAAGTCGTTTTTCCCGCAGCAGGTGGCCCACAGACCCAATGGCATTCAAAACGAGGAGGTTTCACAAAACCGGTGTATAAAAATCAATCTTTTGGGACGATCCAAATATTCCGATAAACCACGGGATTCTTGTGATTTTGGAGAAACACAGGTCCCGTGGGAGAACTCAGTGGAGAGCTGATCGGAGCAGAGGCGGTGAAGTCTTTATTCAGCTCAAGATCCTCGTGCACGAGCACTCCATTGAGCCTGACGGTGATGCGCGGATGCGCTTTAATTTTCCCCGCCGCATCAAATTCCGCAGCGGTGAAGTCGACGTCATAGGTCTGCCAAGTTAGCGGGGGGAAACACATATTCAGACGTGGTTTGGAAACTGAATAGATACCTCCAGCTTGGTTCTCCTCACCTTCCAGGCCAAAGGAATCCAGTATCTGTGTCTCCCAGCGGCCGCTATGGTAAATGCCGCTGTTCCCCCGCCCTTGGCCACGGGCGCTCGGCATATACGGGGTGCGAAATTCTACGTGCAAGGTGTAACTGCCAAACTCCTGCTTGCTGGTGCACCCCGTAGCCAGCAGTAAGCCGTTTTCCATCTTTCCGTTCTCCCATGCTTCTGTGGAACGACCGTCAAACAGCACCACCGCGCCATCCGGAGCAGGTGCTCCCAAGGACGGGCTCTGACGCTCGATGCGGGGAAACGAATGCTTTTCCCCATCTTTCTGAATGAGCTCAAACTTGCCTTCCTTGATCTCTCCAACGATGCCTTGCTCGGTGTTTTGAAAAGCTATCGCGCCTTCCGAACGCTGCCCTTGGAGCTTGGTTTTCGTTTTCTCCCGTGTCCACCCCAAGCCAGGAAGGCCGTCTTCTAACACATACGCATCAAACTTTCCGTCACCCAGAGCCACGACTTGGATTCCGAGTTCCGCCCCAGAGTTCTCACTCCCGTATTCTCCTTGGATGAGGAAATCCGCATCTTCCTGAGTGGCGATTATTGGGTCCGTCCATTGCTTCGTTTCTTGTGCCTTGTCTGCTGCGACTGCGGGCTGAAAAAGCGCACATAACACCAACGATGAGCACAAAATTTCTGAGAGACGTAGTTTCATTATAGAGGTTCCAGTTTCGTCATTACCATTCGGTGCCGAAGCCCTCGCGCTTGGCGAGTTCGAGGAGCTCTGGGCGCATCGGCCATTCGTCACAGCGCTCGCTTGTCTCGTGACGGTTGCTCGCACCTTTAAGTGTCATGCAGCCGGTGTTGTCACCGATCTGGCGAATGGCCTCGATCTCTTCAGGTGTGAAGCGGACATCGGGCATTTTCCCGAACTCGCGAATCTTGTCCTCAATCGGGCGGGCACCTTCGCCGGCTTCTTGGATAAAAGTTGGGACCGTGCACTCGACCGGGCTCTGGCTGAGATTCCAGATGCAGGCGAACTCTATGAGACTGAGATTATATTTCTCTGCGATGGGGCGCATTTTTTCAACCTTCTCCATACCGCGGCCGACCCAACCTTCAGGGCGGTAGGTGCGATGGTCGCCGGGTTTGAAAACGTGGTCGGGGCCGCCGAGATCGTCATGGAAAACGCCGCCATAATCGACCACGCGGGTGAGGACTTTGATGCCATGTTTCTCGCAAGCGGGCAGCAGTAGATTGGATGGCCACGGCTCAAGCGGATTGAGAATGAGCATGGTCCAGTCGATGATCTCACCGAATTTTTCGTAAAAATCGAGCAGATCGAGAGTGAAACCATTCGCTGGTCCCGGGGCCATGCCGAGCTGCTTGGTCAGGCCGGTTTCCTTGGCGCGCGCCATCGCTTTCCAAACGGCCTCCGAGGTGTAGCCGTGGACGTCCGGGTTGTGCAGCATGAGCAGATCGAAGTGATCCGTGCCGCAGCGCTCCAGCGAGAGCTTGGTCGCACGCTGGACGAATTCATCGTAGCCCTCGGGGCCGCGCAGCTCGGGATCCGTGAAACGCGGGTAGCCTTGGGAGCCCTTGCGTTCACCGTCGTAAAAGTCGTGACCTATCATCCCGACCAGCGAGTAACTGGAGCGATCGATGCCAGCGAGTGCCTTGCCGAGCGCCTCGTCCGCCTTGCCGTTTCCATAAACATCCGAGGTCACAAAAGTGCGGATACCGGATTCATAAGCGGTTTTGATACATCCGAGGAAACGCTCCTCCGAAAGGGTTTCTCCAAAGTGCATGAAGCGGCCTCCGCTCCAAGTTCCGTATGCCGTGTTGGTAATTTGCATGGTTTTGATACGTTAAAGTTCTGCAGGACTTTCCACCTTGGACACTGGTTTCCGCAAGGAGGAATCTATCGCGATCCACAGATACGCTCAAAAACACGAATCCTGCAGCGTCACATCGACTTCAAAAGTGCCAGCTGGTTCCGCGCGCGGACGAGATTGTGCCCGTGGTAGTTGGTGCGGAAATACGTATCACCCAGCAGATGGTCAGTGAGGAAGCGTGTTGCAAGCTCAAGGGTGATCACCTGCACTGAAATCGGAAGCAGCTCGATTTCCTTTTGCGTCAGAAACTTGGAAGCTGTAGACAGATAGCCCTCGGTCAGGGCTTTTCTCATTTCCTCGTCGATAAATACCTTGGACAGATCCTTTTCATCTTCCTTGGCGCTGGATGCAGCAGAGCGCACCAGATCACCGAAGTCGAAAAGAGCCAGTCCTGGCATTACCGTATCCAGATCAATGACAATTGGCGGTGCTTCCGTATCCATCGGGAAGAGGATGTTAGAAATCTTGGTGTCGTTATGTGTGATACGCTGCGGCAAGCCCGCATCGGTTAGCACAGTGGTCAGGGACTTCTTCGACAGAATGAAATCAACATCCTCTTGGGCTTCCGCCAATCGGTCGACAGGATCTTTCTCAACTGCTGCCAAGAGCTTCGCGAAATAGGTGGGAGTGTGGTGGAAATTCGGAATCGTCTCGTGCAGCTTCAGCGGATCGAGGTCCGCAAGCCGTGCTTGGAAGTGACCAAAAGCAGCAGCCGCGCGAAAAGCCATTTCCGGGGAGTCAATGGTATCAAAAGTCTTTGTATCCTCGTAAAACGGGTAGCAACGCCAGATCGTGTGATCCGGTAATGTCAACCAGCTACGGCCCTCGCGCACCGGTATCAGGCAGAGCTGCTCGGTTCCCGAATCACTCTGACCGATATGACCGGTCACGTGGAAAATATTTTCCATGACCTTTTCGGGCTCGGGAAACACAGATGCATTAATCGATTGGAGGATAAATCTGGTCTCGGTTTTCCCACTCCGACAGGTCACCGCGAAGGTCGTGTTGATCAGCCCAGTCGGGATCTCTTCGTGAGAGATAACTGGACCGGGGAGAATGAAGTGAGAGGCGATTTCTTGCAGGGTCATCTAGTGAGCGGAAACTGGGAGTTGGTCGGGGAGGCGTGGAGATTACGCAAATTCACTTACGAAGCGAAAACTTTTTACCAAGTCTTCGTAATATCTAGCGAACGGGCGTTTCCTAGGAGCGTTGCTTTTCCGCAAACACCAAAGTTCCACTGGCAGTTTGTAGAGTGCTGGTGACAACGATATTCATCGAGACACCGATATCCTCCGACGCATGATTCACTACGATCATCGTGCCATCAGGCAAGTATCCCACAGCCTGATGCGGCTCTTTCCCCGGTCGCACGAGCGCGAGATGGAGATTCGCCCCAACCTCTACTATCGGACGCAATGCCTTATCAAGGTCGTTAAGGTTCAGGACCGAAACTCCCTGGAGCTTGGCGACTTTAGTCAGGCCTTCATCCAAAGTTAACAATCTGGCGTTGAAGAACTGAGTGGTCTCGATCAATTGAGTATTAAAGTTCTTCTCATCAAGCTTGATGCGTGACTCGTGGATGGAAACTTGAATTTCTGTTGCGCCTTGCATCTTCTCCAAATTCTCCAAGCCACGCTTTGCCCGCAGGCTAACTGCTTCCTCCGCTCCGCTTGAAAGCGTTTGCACATCCTCAAGCACATAGTCTGGTATGATCAACCGGCCGCTAATGAAGCCCGATCCGATCAAGCCCAGAATCCGGCTATCCATCACAGTTTCCGAATCCAATACAATTGGCTGTCCGGAACTCGCGTCCTCGCGGAAGCGAACGTAGGGAATGATGAATGCGAAATCCTCGCGATTTCCACGAAGGGCAAGTGCCGCACCGAGAAAACCGAGGCTGGCGAATAGTGTTACGTCGAGCGCGAGGCGCAGCGAATCCACGAGTAATTCGCCATCGGCCGCGCGCTCGATGTGACTGCGCAGGGCCAGCTCGATCAGCGCCGATAGTTCAACGCGCGTCAACAGCCATGCGCAAAACAAACCCACACCCAAGCCGAAAGTAGCAGTTGAGAAACCGCGGAGTGTGAACCCGTGTGTCAGGCGTTCGATCCCAATGAAAATAAACCCGACCAGCAGGCCGATAACCAGTCCGGCAGTCACCGAAAGATCGAACTCAGTGCCTTTGGTGCTGAGCGCAATGGCCACGCCCCCCGCTTGGCACACTAGTAAATAGACCAAACGTGCAATATTGACTGAAGGATTTCGCATTGCTGCACATCCTCAGTAGAACCTCACCCGGCTTCAAGGCGAAACCTTCAGATATCTTTGGCAATCATCGCTTGCCGGACCGATCCTCGAACTACTCGTTCTCGTCAGCAGTGAGCTTAATATCAGAAAGGGCAGCAATAAAATCACCGAGAACTTCCGCAGGAACCATGATGGTATCACGATTTCCACCCACATCTTCAGTGATTTTCACCACCATTCCACGCGAGTTTTGCTTCAGATCCAGAAAGAAAGTCTTCCGATCTGATAAAATCTTTTCCGTATGCAACAAATCATTTTCCACTGGTCTAAAGTTGGTTGTTAATTACATCTACCATTAAGGAGGCGATTTGATTGTCAATCCATTTCCCCTGTCAGAAATGCGCAAGCTGATTCCAAATGACCGCCCCGCCATGGTATTGGCACCCATGCAGGATGTCACCGATCTGCCTTTCATGCGCGTGCTCGCAAGACGCAGCATGCCGGATTGGTTTGTGACGGAATATTTCCGCGTCCATCCCGATTCTCGGCTCAACACTTATATCCTGCGCTCAATCACAGAAAACCAGACCGGGCGCCCCATCTTCGCCCAGCTCATCGGCCGCGACATCGCGGAACTGACGCGCACTGCCAAGGAATTGGTCCAATATCCTATCGCCGGAGTCGATCTAAACCT
>Ga0307940_1002141_pt1 | contig 10117 bp, 11 predicted proteins | sample OrgLakmetagen124_FD_201835 | JGI IMG/M metagenome (GOLD analysis project Ga0307940, IMG submission 201835) | Saline water microbial communities from Organic Lake, Antarctica - #124 | ecosystem: Environmental > Aquatic > Non-marine Saline and Alkaline > Saline | place: Antarctica: Organic Lake... | reverse complement strand
TGAGAAGCCCAAGCCCTTCACGTGGACCAAGAGCGCCGAAGATATCCTCGCCCGCGAGCGCCGCGCGCTGAACAAACTCGATGAAATCAGGGGGAACAGGTAAGATATGTCAGACTCAGAACACTAGATGATGCGATTGGTGTTCTTCAATTCGTTCTGAGCCTTGTTTTTCAAGGCCTGCTTCGATCGGTCAGCTCGCTGTCCTGAGGCTTACAGTTTCGTCAAACCTCCACTATATATAGTTGAATCGTAAACCGTATAATGTCAAAAGTTCAGCGAAGTCAAAACGAGGTTATCCTTGCCAACGTCCGATCCCAATCTCTATGACGATCTGAACCCCGATGAAATGCGCATCGGGCTTAAGGTTGCGGGCGTCGGTGTGGGGCGCGTCGATTACGTGACCGATACGATCAGCCTCGACCCGCTGGCGGCTCGGATTTTCGCGATGCCGGCGCGCAAGTATATTCCGCGCGCCGACTTTCACAACCGCATCCACCGGGAAGACTGGCCCGCAGTAGAGCAGGAGGTCGAGCTTCTTCTTGCCCCCGATCCGCCCGATGTGATCGACGTGACGCATCGCATCGTGTTGCCCGATGGCGATGTGCACTGGGTCCGCGCCCGCAAGCAGGTCTGGTTCGACAACACCGGACCGGTGCGCAGACCCGTGCGCGGTGTTTTTGCGGTGACCGACATTACCAAACAACATCGGGCCGAGCTGCAGTCAGAGTATCTTATCGGTGAATTGCATCACCGGACCAAGAACCTGATGGCCGTCGTGTCGTCGCTTGTCCGGCAGATGTCGCGCCACTCGCGGCCAGAGGATATCGCCGACAAGCTGATCGACCGTCTGGGGGCGCTGGCCCGCAATCAGGATGCCATGGTCCGTGGCGACGGACGCAGGATCGGCATCCACGCCGTTCTCGAACCGCAGATCACGGCACTGTCCCACGTCCCTGCACGACGCATCACGCGTTCGGGTCCGGATATCATGCTGAACGACTCTGCCTCGCAGGTGGTTGCCATGGTCATCCATGAACTGCTGACCAATGCGACCAAGTACGGAGCCTTGTCCGGCGAGTCAGGTCAGGTCGACATCTCTTGGACCGGAGAGGCGGACGGTCAATTCACCTTTCAGTGGGTCGAAACCGGCGGCCCGGCCGTGACGCCACCGGACCGGACCGGCTTTGGCAGCCGCATCCTTACCTCTTATCTGCGCGCGGCGCTGGAAGCGGACGGGACACTGGACTATCGGCCCGAAGGGTTCCGGTTCAGCTTTGCGGCGCCCTTGTCGGCCCTGACGCAGTAAGACGGGCTGACAGCTCTGCCAAATCGCCCATTGACCATCCGCGCACTCCGATGAAACATCCCGAAATGGCAAGAGGCGCACTCACGGCAGATCAGAAACGCAGCATGGCGCTTGTCGCGCCGCCGTTTCTCTATGCCATCGCCCTTCTGGCCGTTCCCGTCGGTGCCATCCTGTTGTTCAGTTTCTGGACGCAGGATTTCATGGACGTCGACACGACCTTCACCCTGAACAATTACCGCGAGATTGCCGATCAGCCGATCTATGGCGCGCTTTTGGGCCGGTCTCTCTGGGTGGCGCTGTGTGTGACTGCCGTCACGGTGATCACAGCCTTTCCCGTGGCCTATTTCATCAGTTTCCACGTCCGGTCCGAGCGAAAATCGCTGTGGCTGTTCCTGATCACGATCCCTTTCTGGACCAGCTACCTGATCCGTGTCTTCCTGTGGAAGGTGATCCTTGGCTACAACGGGGTGATCAACTCCTCGCTCTTGCAGGTGGGTCTGATCGAAGAGCCGCTGACCTTCATCCTTTACAACGTGAACGCCGTTGTCATCACGCTGTCCCACGCCTTTGCGCCCTTCGCGATCCTGCCGATCTACGTGGCGCTGGAAAAGATCGACCGGTCGCTGCTGGAGGCGGCGCGGGATCTGGGCGAGGGGGTCATCCGCACCTTTACCCGTGTCACGCTGCCGCTGGCGATGCCCGGCGTCGTGGCGGCGGTCCTGATCGTCTTCATCCCGGTCATCGGCGACTACGTGACGCCGGAACTGATGGGCGGGGCCGGGGGCAAGCTGATCGCCAACATGATCCAGACGCAGTTTCTGGCGCTCAACAACGCGCCACTGGGCGCGGCACTGGCTATCGTGGCGATGGCGATGGTGACGGCTGTGGCGCTGCTGTTCGTGTTCCTCAACCGCCGCTGGCTCAGGGGGCGTGAATGAGCCTGCGTATCTATGCCTTCGCCTACCTGATCTTTCTTTACGCGCCGATCCTGCTGTTGCCGCTTTTTGCGTTCAACGACGCGACGGTCATCGCCTTTCCGCTCAGCGGCTTCACCACCGACTGGTTCGCACGGCTGGCCGAGACGCGGGCCTTGCACGACGCTGTCCGCAACTCGCTTTTCATCGCGGTGATGACCGCGCTGTTCTCGACGATCCTCGGCGTCTGCGCCGCGCGGGCCGGGGCGATGAGCCACTTTCCCGGCAAGCGCGGCATCATGGGGCTGATCATGATCCCGCTGGTGCTGCCCGAGATCATCGTGGCCGTGGCCCTGCTGGTGGTCATGGTGCAGGTGCTGGGCCTCGGCCTGTCGAACTGGACGATCATTTTCGCCCATACGCTGATCTGCACGCCCTTTTCCGTGGCGATCCTGAACGGGGCCTTCCAGAATCTCGACCCCGCGATGGAGGAAGCTGCCCTCGATCTGGGCGAGACGCGGTGGTCGGCCTTCCGCCTTGTCATCCTGCCGCTGGTCACACCGGGCATCGTGTCGTCGCTGCTGATCTCCTTCACTATCAGCCTTGACGAATTCATCATCGCCTTCTTCCTGACCGGTGCCAACCCGACCATGCCGGTCTATATCTGGTCGCTGCTGCGGTTCCCCGCATCGGTTCCCGTCGTCATGGCGCTGGGGACGATCCTCGTCGCCCTCTCGGTCCTCCTTCTGACCATCGCCGAGATTTTCCGCCGCCGGGGCCTTGCCCGCGCCGGTGTCAAAGATACCGGAGGCTTCCTGTGAGCACCCTCATTTCCCTGCGCGGCGTCCAGAAATACTATGGCGATTATCACGCCCTGCGCGACGTGGACCTTGATATCGCGGGGGGCGAATTCTTTTCGCTGCTGGGTCCCTCGGGCTGCGGCAAGACCACGCTGTTGCGCACCATCGCGGGGTTCGAGGATGTCAGCGAAGGCACCGTCATGCTGGCGGGCAAGGAAATGCGCGGCGTCGCCCCGAACCTGCGCCCTACCAACATGGTGTTCCAGTCCTACGCCATCTTTCCGCACCTTTCGGTGGCTGAAAACGTGGCCTTCGGGTTGCGCCGCTCGGGCAAGTCCAGGGACGAAAAGGCGCGCATGGTCGATGAGGCGCTGGATATGGTGGGCCTTGCCGGCTATGGCGCGCGCCGCGCCCATGCGCTGTCGGGCGGGCAGCGGCAGCGGGTGGCGCTGGCCCGCGCGCTGATCCTCAAGCCCAAGGTGCTGCTGCTGGACGAGCCGCTCTCGGCTCTCGACCGCAAGATGCGCGAACAGATGCAGGTCGAACTGATCAAGCTGCAACGCAACGTCGGCATCACCTTCATCCTCGTCACCCACGATCAGGAAGAGGCGCTGGTCATGTCCGACCGCATCGCCGTCATGTTCGAGGGTCGCATCGCGCAGGTGGACGACCCCGAGACGCTTTACCGTCGCCCCAGATCGCGGCAGGTGGCCAGCTTCATCGGCAAGATGAACTTTCTGGACGCCACGGTCAAAAGCACCGGCCCCCGCATCGCGCTGGTCGTGGCGGGGCTGGGTCCGGTCGAGATCGACGCCGAACAGGCACCCGGCGGGGCCACGCCGGGCGACACGTCGGTCGGCATCCGCCCCGAGATGCTGTCACTGGTGTTCGAAGGCGACGCCCCGCCTCGCAAGATCGTCTCGGCCACGGTGGACGAGGTCGTCTACTACGGCGACATGACCTACTACGACGTCCGCATCGCGGGTGTGGCAGCGCCTTTGAACATCGCCATGAAGAACATCATCGGCCGCCCCGTGCTGGAGGTCGGAGCGCCCACGCAGGTGGCCTGGGACGAACGGGCGCTGGTTTTGGTGTGAGGGGGCGAGTGTCAATTAGGTTAATTGTGGAGACGCTATAATGGACAATATCGAAGGTATTTATACCGCGTATCTCGCAGGAGCTACTGGCCAAGGTATGGCAATGTTTGTGTTCCAAGATCATAAAATTGCAGGAGCGGATGTTTCCGGACTAGTTTTTTCAGGTAGCTATAGCGTTGAAAAAGGAATGCTGATTGGGGAATTGGTCTATACGATGCCTGTCGGCTCCACTTCTATCACGGGTGCATCATTCGATCAGCATTCGGACAGGATTGTTGTTCCACTTAGTCTTCCAGCCGTTATTGATCCAAATGAAACCTACTGCATCGATACACCAATCGGTCCCATAAATGCAAAACTAGTAAAAAACATTGGCCTGGGTAGTGACGATAATGGAAAATGATGTTTGGTATGCTTTGTCAACGCTCGCTGCGATCACATTGGGACCCATAATTGCGGTAATTGTAACAAGATTAATTGATCGAACCCGTGAAAAACGTGGCCGCAAATTAGATGTCTTTAGAAGCCTAATGCAAACTCGCGGGATTCGTCTAGACCCTGCTCACGTAGCTGCCCTCAACATTTTTGAGATTGAATTTTACCGTGAAGCGAAAGTTAGAGAAGCTTATAAGGTCTATATAGAGCATCTTAGTGCACCTATGCCTTCAGTCGATGAGCGAGATAGGTTCTTTGAGCAACGTTCTGACCTGTTCATGAATCTGCTGGCGCAGATTGGACATTGTCTGAGGTACCGTTTTGATAAGCGGGATTTGGAGCGATTGAGTTATGTTCCTCAAGGCTGGGATACTGAACAGGGTATTCAGAGGCGCAACGCTGAAATGCTTAGCCAGCTGTTGTCAGGACAGCGCGCAATACCAATCACACACCAGCTCGGTGGAACAAGTCCCTATCCTGAACCCCCAAGACTTGATACGCCAAGATAGATCCCCCCTCACTCCCACGTCACCGCATACCTCACCGAAAGCGTCTCCAGCCCCGGATTGGTATCGAGCCGGTCTCCGTTCGAGCGGTGGTCGTAGCTGACGGTCAGTCGGGCCCCGTTGTCGAACCGGTAGCCGACCCCCAGGCCTGCGCGAAAGTGGACCTGCCCGCCCAGATCGGGGCCGTCGCCCCGGATGTGCAGGCCGGGTTGAAAGGTGGACTCGATGAACAGCGGTGTGTTGAACAGCGCCCCACTGGTCCATTTGGCCCCCGCACCGACCCAGATGTCGCCCCCGTCCGTGGCCGAAAGGCTGACGGTCGGCTGAAACGGCCCGTAGGTGGCGGGCAGGTCATAGCCCAGCGCCAGTTCCCGCCCCGTGGACGCCCCGTCGAACCGCACGTCGGCCCCCTGCAGGCTGACCCGTGCGGGGGCGTCCGCGTAGGCCAGACAGCCGGTCGGACAGTAGTTCACCGTCATGTCCGTCAGGCCGTAGATGAAGAAAAGAACCGCGAGTGTTCCGTCCATATGTGTTTCTCCTGTCGGGTCAGCTGTCCTGTGGTATCAGCCCCAGCCCGCGCAGGTAGACACCGATCCCGGTCTCCAGCAGGTCTTCGGGCGGGTAGGGGCTTTTCGTGCCGGGCGAGCCGCGGGCGAACAGTTCCACCACTCCGTGGCTCAGCGCCCAGATATGCGCGGAAAACATCTGCGGCGGTGGCCTGCGGTCTGCGGGGATATGCTGCGAAAGGTCGACCGCCGCCTTTTCCAGCACGCCCAGCGCGCGGGTGGCGATGGCGTGGAGTTCCGGCGTGCGCTGGATCGAAATGCCGCTTTCGAACATGGCGACGTAGTGCCCCGGATAGCGCCGCGCAAAGGCCAGATAGGCCCGCCCCGTCGCCTCGAACGCCGACAACGCCGACAACGCCGAGGGCTGGCCCTTGCCGTAGGCGTGGTCCATCAGGTCCGCGAAAATCTCGTAGCCCTGCCGCGCCGCTTCCGCGATCAGATCCTCGCGCCCTTCAAAGTGGCGATATACGGCGGCGGGCGTGACACCGGCCTCTCGCGCGGCCTCGGACAGGGTAAAGCCGGTCGGCCCCTTGACCTCGATCAGCTTGAGGCAGGCCGCGACCAGTTCCGCCCGAAGATTGCCGTGGTGGTAACCCCGTTTCGTCATGCGGTCCGCGCGTGCCACAGCGCGGGGCCGCCGACGATCCGGTCGTCCACCTCGCCCAGTGCGGCGGTTTCCTTGCGGTCGTAGTCGATGCGCGACAGCACGGCGCGGATTGCGTTGATGCGCGCGCGCCGCTTGTCGTCGGTCTGGATGACGATCCAGGGGGCGTGGTCACTGTGGGTGCGGTCAAAGGTTTCGCGGATCGCGTCCGAATAGGCCTCCCAGCGCGACAGGCCCTTCACGTCGATAGAGGACAGTTTCCACTGCTTGAGCGGGTCGCTTTCGCGGGCCAGAAAGCGGTTCAGCTGCTCGGCCCGCCCGACGTTGAGCCAGATCTTGAACAGCAGGATGCCGTCCTGCACCTTCATCAGCTCGAACGGGTTCACCTGTTCGAAAAAAAGAGCGCGTTCCTCGTCAGAGCAGAAGCCGAAGACCTTTTCGACCACGCCCCTGTTATACCACGACCGGTCGAAGAACACGGCTTCACCGGCGGCGGGCAAATACTGGACATAGCGTTGGAAATACCATTGCGACTGTTCGGTGTCGTTCGGTTTCGGCAGCGCCACGACATTGACCGAACGCGGGTTCAGGTTCTCGCGGAACCGCTTGATGGTGCCGCCCTTGCCAGCGGCATCGCGGCCCTCAAAGACGATAGCGATGCGTGCACGGCTCTTTTTCGCCCAGGCCAGCATCTTGACCAGTTCGATCTGAAGAAGCCGAAGCTCTTTCTTGTATTGCTTCTTCTTCATCCGCTTTTCGTAGGGATACCCCTGCGCCAGGATCGTCTTGCTGTCGGAATCCTTTAGCAATTCGCGCAGTTCATCAGGCGCTTCTGCGTCATGAAAGGCTGAGATGGCACCATCGAACGGGTGTGTCACGGGCAGCTCCTCTTTTGACCTGCACTATGCGGCGCGGGCAGGCTCAGCGCAATCCGGCGCGGGCGGCGGCTCTTTCGAAGGCCCTGTCGATGGCCGCAACCGCCGCGTCCTGATCGACATGGTGCGGCATGTGGCCGACACCGTCCAGACGGGTCAGTCTGGCCGAAGGCACGATGTCGATGATCCGTTCCGAGTGAACGTCGATCGGGACGGTTTCGTCCGCGGTTCCGTGCAGGATCTCGATGGGCAGGGTCAGGCGGGGATAGGATTTTTCCATCTCGACCACATGCGGGCGCAGCGTGTTCACCTGGCGGACGTTGGTGCGGAAATTCTCGGTCCGCAGTGTCAGCGGTGCGCCGATGTGATCGGCATAGCCTGCGGGGGCGTCCTGCGGGGCAAAGGTGGCTGTGATCGCGTCCTGCACCACGCTCGGCGGCACGAAGGCCGCGATCAGCGGGATCGTGATCAGCCCGCCGAAGACGCTGCCGTTGATCGTGTAATAGGCGCCCAACCCCCCCGGCCAGGGCATGGCCACACCGGCGAATGACACCATTGCCGCGGCGTTCACCGGGCTGTCCTGCTCCAACCCCATGTTGGCCCAGGCGTAGGCGACGACCCCGCCAAAGGAGTGACCGACGACGATCGGGTTTTCGATCCCCAGTTTCATCGCGGCCTTGCGCAGCATGTCCGCCTGATCCATCGGGCTGTCGCCTTCGGTGGCGAAGGGGCCGGTCTCGACCTCGGGCACGCGATCGGAATAGCCCAGACCGGGGCGGTCGAAGGCCGTCACGCGATAGCGGTCCGTCAGCCGATCCATCAGCGCGAAGGTATAATCCCGCAGGTTGCCACCCGCCCCATGAAGCAGGATCACGTCCGGGCCAGACCCTTGCTGGACGTAATGCACGCGCGCACCATCGACCTCGACGAAACGGCCCGAGGGCGGAAAGGCCTTTTCGGCCTGCTTGGTGCGGTAAGAGGCCGTGCAGCCTGCCGTGACAGCCACGACGCCAAGGATCAGAACTGCGATGGAAATGGCTTTAAGCACCTATATTCTCCAGATCGAAGGGAGTGGTCTGATAAATCTCGTTGATCCAGTTGCCGTAAAGCAGATGGGCATGGCTGCGCCACCGGTTCTGAGGCGGTTGTGATGGATCGTCATCGGGAAAATAGTTGGCAGGGATGTTGATCGGCGTGCCGTTGGCCACGTCGCGGTCGTATTCCGCCTTGAGCGTGCCCTTGTCGTATTCGAAGTGGTTGAAAATATAGAGCGCGCGGTGCCCGCGATCCTCGACCAGTGCGGGGCCCGCGTCGCGGCTGGTTATCAGCGTTTTCAGACCGGCGGCGTCGATCTCGTCCTGCCGCATCTCGGTCCAGCGGCTGACGGGAACGACGCAGTCGTCCGAAAACCCGCGCAGGTAGGGCGAGGTCTCGTCGGTGATGTGGTGGCGCAGGCAGCCGAACAGCTTGGTGTCCAGCAGGTGCTTTTGCACGCCGTGGAAATGGTTGATCATCGCCATGCCGCCCCAGCAGACGCCAAAGGTCGAATGGACGTGGGTCTGCGTCCAGTCGAAGACCTGTTCGAGTTCATCCCAGTAGGTCACCTCGTGAAAGGGCAGATGCTCTATCGGTGCGCCGGTGATGATCAGCCCGTCAAAGCGTTCGTCCATCACCTCGCTGAACGGACGGTAGAATTCTTCCATGTGCGACGCGGCGGTGTTCCGGGTCTGATGCTCGGTCATGCGGATCAGCGACAGTTCGATCTGCAGGGGTGTCGCCCCGATCAGCCGCGCGAACTGGTTTTCGGTGTCGATCTTCTTGGGCATCAGGTTCAGCAACGCAATGCGCAGGGGCCGGATGTCCTGCCGTGAAGCCTGCTCCTCTTCCATGACCGAAACGCCCTCTCGCAAAAGGACGTCGTAGGCGGGCAGGGCGGATGGCAGCTTGATGGGCATGGGGACTTCCGTGATTGGGCGGCTTAGGTAGGCCGGTCAGCCTTGCGTCTCAAGGGCGCCGGCGATCATGTCGATGAAACCCTGATTGTCGTGAACTTGCTGCACTGCGGACATCGGAACGGTGATGCCCCAGTGTTCTGCCATCTTGGCATAACGCGGCTGGCGGTGGGCCAGCGCCTTGGCAAAGGCCCAGCGGATGAAATCGTCGGGGTCCACTGCGTCGGGGGCCACGCCGAATTCGGCCAGATAGGCGTGCCATGTCCGCAGCAGGAAGGCCGGATCGTATGACATCGGCTTGGGTTCACGGTCGAAGCGGCGGATCAGCTCTTCTGTGTGGTCCTCGGTGCCTTCGATCCAGACCATCAGCGTGCGCGATGCAAGCTCCGTCAGGATCGGGTCGGCGGGGTCCTCTGGATCGACCCATTCACAGATCGACCCGCCCGTGTCGCAGACGAAATGCGGGTATTGATAAAGATCGACAGCACGATCGATGAAATGCCCCGTGTCCATCAGCGCCGCCACTTCACTGGCCTGAAACTGGTCTTGCCTGCGGGTGTATTCGTCCCACAGGATGCCGCCCTTTTCGGGATCGCCGGGCTTGCCAAGATAGGATGACATGGGCCGCAGGTCGTCGAAACTGATGTTCGACCCGATATAGATGCTGTCCGACCGCAACAGATCCCGCAGGAACGGCACCTTCATCGCTTCGCGCTTGGCGTTGTCGGCGATATGCTCGCCCATGTAGCGCGTGCCGATCCGGTAATCGATCGAGTAGTGGAACCAGTCACCCGTGCCGCGCAGCATGTTCGACAGATAGGTCTTGCCCAGCCCTGACATGGCGAACAGCAGGACACGTTTTTGCGGCGCATCGCGCCAGTCTTGTGCGGATGTATAGATCATGGCGGCTGGATAAGGCAGGCAGGCACAGGGTGCTAGCCGCAATTATTCATGAAGCCCCTGTTTTGGCGCGTGGGGCGATGTTTGAAGGCCCTTTGCTTTTGGATGCCCATAGGTGATCGGCGCCCGAATTGCGCATCGGGCGTTTTCAACGATCTGGGT
>Ga0307940_1002133_pt1 | contig 10143 bp, 12 predicted proteins | sample OrgLakmetagen124_FD_201835 | JGI IMG/M metagenome (GOLD analysis project Ga0307940, IMG submission 201835) | Saline water microbial communities from Organic Lake, Antarctica - #124 | ecosystem: Environmental > Aquatic > Non-marine Saline and Alkaline > Saline | place: Antarctica: Organic Lake... | reverse complement strand
TATTCTCGACAATGGTGTCAGCGGATTCCAGCTGACACCCATCTGGATTCTGGGCCTGTGGGCTTCGTTCACTACGACTTTGTCCCACTCTTTATCCTGGATCAGCGCCAAACCCTGGCTGCCTTTTGTCTGTGCACCTGTCGCCGGTCCCTTTGCGTACTGGTCCGCCAGTAAAATGGGCGCCGTGGACATGCCGGAGCTGACCCTGTCGCTGGCGGCTTTGGCACTGGGCTGGCTGGTGGTATTTCCATTGTTGCTGTACATCCGCAAAACGCTGTATCCGGAGCTTGTGCAATGAAAAAACTCATTTTTGTGGCCGTGCTGACAATTCCGTTCAGCGCCTTGGCTGCTGATATCCGATTTGTGGGCACGGCGACACCTGTGGAAGGCGGCGACGCCTTCTATCAGGAACACCACGAGATCACCGGGACCTGCGACCAGGGGCGGTTCACACCGAAAAATCATTCGGTGCGCTACAGCCGCGCAGATGAAGACCGCTTTGCCTGGAAAACACTGTCTTATGCGCAGTCCGTCCTGCGGCCCTCGTTAGAGTTCAGGCAGCCTGATTTCTCGGAAGTCGTCGAGATTAAAAACCATAACGACCGGACTCTTGAAGTGATCTGGCAGGCCCCGTCCGGATCGACGGAAAATTCCACTCTGGATGTAGAACCATCGCTGGTTGCCGATGCCGGCTTCGACAATTTTGTTCGCCAGAACTGGACCAGAGCGGTGAAGAACGGCAAGTCTGTTAAATTTGATATGGTGGCACCGACCCGGGGTGACTATTACGGATTCACTCTGGAACCCACCAATGACAATCGCATTGATGCTGAACATCTGGTCAGAATTCGCCCTTCAAGCACATTGATGAGGTTTCTGGTTGATCCCATCGTGCTGGGCTACGACGCCGATGGCCTGCTTACGGATTATCTCGGCCTGACCAATATCCGCAAAGATAAAGACACCAATTACACCGCCCACATCCGCTACGCCATCGAAGCAATCCCGGAATGTGAACTGACGCGCTGAATCCTGTCCTTCGGTCAAAGCCCCGGCCCCTGATGTGGTACGATTCCGGTTTGGCGGCTTTTCTCTGCCGACTACTCACAGAGACTCACAGGGGCCTGCATTTTGATGATGTTCGTGTCTTTCAACGTCAACAGTATCCGCGTCCGACTTCACCAGCTCGAAGCAGTGATCAAAAGCCTGAATCCCGACGTGATCGGGCTGCAGGAAACCAAGGTGACGGATGAGGAGTTCCCCGAACAGGCCATCCGGGATCTGGGCTATCACGTTCATTTTCACGGCCAGAAGACCCATTATGGCGTTGCCCTGCTTTCAAAACAGGCTCCGAACGCCGTTCAGAAAGGCTACCCCCGGGACCCGGAAGACGCCCAGCGACGGTTAATCACCGCCGAATTCATGGTAAACGGGCGCTCCCTGACCGTCATCAACGGCTACTTTCCCCAGGGGGAGAGCCGTAGTCATCCGGTCAAGTTTCCAGCCAAGGAGCGCTTCTACGCGGATTTGATGCGCTACCTGGACGAACGTCAGCCCAAGACCGATGACCTCGTCGTGATGGGCGACGTAAACATTTCCGCCACTGATCAGGATATCGGCATCGGTGCAGACAACGTCAAACGGTGGCTGAGCAAAGGCAAATGCAGCTTTCTGCCAGAAGAGCGGGAATGGCTATCGCAGGTTCAAAGCCGAGGGCTGACGGACGTTTTCCGCCAGCTTCATCCGGAGGAAGCCAATACCTTCAGTTGGTTTGACTACCGCAGCAGGGGTTTCGAGCGTGAACCAAGGCGCGGGCTGAGGATTGACCAGATCATGGCCACCGAGCGTTTGTCTGCCCGCGCCAAGTCTGCCGGAGTGAGCTATGATATCCGGGCCATGGAGCGGCCGTCGGACCATTGTCCGGTCTGGGCCAGCTTTGACCTCTAATCGTCAGAACCGGCACGCGACATGAAGAAAGTCAAAACCCGCGATCGCATACTTAACGCCAGCCTGTCGCTGTTCAACAGTATTGGCGAGCCCAATGTGACCACGCTCCTGATCTCCGACGAGCTGGATATCAGCCCCGGCAACCTGTATTACCACTTCAAAAGCAAAGGCGACATTGTCGGGGAACTTTTCGACAGCTACGAACACGAGATGGTCGATCTGTTGGCGGTTCCGGAAGATGCGGATGTCTCGCTGGACCAGCACAGCTTTTTTCTGCATCTGCTGTTCGAAACTGTCGCCCGATACCGCTTTTTGTATCAGGATCTGGTAAATGTACTCTCTCGGTACGACCAGCTTCAGACCCGTTTCCGGCGGATTCTGAAGAAGAAAACCGATGGTTTCCAGACCCTGTGTGAGAGCTTTCGACGCCAGAAGCTGATGACAATCGGTGACGACGAACTTCATGCGCTTTGTCAGCAGCTAACGCTAACGGCTTGTTACTGGAGTAGTTTTGATACCCTTTCACATCTGGATGACAGGGATTCGGTAGATCCTGGGCGGGGGGTGTATCAGATGATGTACCTGATGCTGCCCTACTTCGGTGAAGACGAGCAGGAGCAGATTGCCATGATGAGCCGGGACTATGCCATTTGAGGGCCATTTGAGGGCCACTTGAGAGCCATCTGATATTCAACGGATGACAGATCCCGGCTTCGGCCTGTTTCGCTACTCTTCTTTGCTACTCTTCTTTGCTACTCTTCTTCGGAATTCTCTTCGTCTTTTTCGCGCAGGCTATGGAGTTCCGCTTCCAGCGCCTGAATACGGCGTTCCATCGCTTCGATTTCGTCACGGCGATGGATACCAAGCCGGCGCAGTGCACCTGATACCCGCTCATCGAACATAGTTTCCAGACGATCCCAGGTACCCGTGGCTTTCTGCCGCACGCCACCTACCCGGTCTTCCACAGACTTGATCTGCTTCTCAACAACGCCGCGGGTTTTGGTTTCCAGTTGCTCGCCTTCCTGAACCAGGCGTTCAAAAAAGCGACCGGCATCGTCTTCGGCCTTGGTGTAAGCCCCCAGACCGGCCAGCCAGATCTGCCGGGCAGAACCTTTGATTTTCCCCGGGAGCTGGTCGTCGGTTTCCGGCTGATGTTCGTTATCGTCAGACATGCAAAACCCTCAGAAGGCGTTGGCTGGGTGTAGCACATCATTGTATTACACGACGGATCTGATTTCAGTCCAATGTGAAAAATCGCCCTCCGCCAGACCGGAGGCGATGCCCGGGAAACGGCGTTGCAGTGCGGGTTAGTATAAGCACCGCGTGAATATGAAAAAATGTGCTCAAACCAGGACGCCCAGGCGCTTGCACTGCACCGATTTTATACAATACTTGATGATACCGGTGTCCCCGCTGACATCGGTTGTCTGGAAGTCTTTCATGGATATGACTCGCACGCCTCTGCCCGGCCATCAGTGCCGGGCTTTTTTATGCCTCTGACAGCCAATGACAGCTGTGGCATCATGGCAGCAACGTTTGACCAGTCAGGAGACCCTATGGATATCAGACCGATTGACGATCGTATTGCCGTGGCACCCCAGATAGCCCCGGACGATATTGCAGAGCTTGCCCGCCTGGGCTTCAAAACCCTCGTGGCTAACCGCCCGGATGGCGAGGAGCCCGGGCAGCCCTCAATGAAAGATATTGAGGCGGCGGCAAAAGAACACGGCCTGAAATGGGTCTATCAGCCGGTGGATTCCGGCAATATCCTGGATTCTGATGTAGACCAGTTCGATGAAATGATCCGCCAGGCAGACGCACCCGTAATTGCTTTCTGCCGGTCTGGAACCCGCTGTACGGTTCTCTGGGCGTTAAGTTCAGCCCGTCGTGAATCCGTAGACGACATTGTCAGTAAAGCCCGGAACGCGGGCTACGACATCAGCGGTCTGACCCCTCGAATGGCTCAGCAGTCAGGCAGGTAAGCGTCAACTAATCATTCCTCAGATTTGCATCGTCACCAGGATCCACAATCATGCAGTACACGGGTACCGCTAATTTCAGCCATGATCATCCCGAAAAAATCGGCGTACTGGTTACCAACCTCGGTACACCAGACGCCCCCACGCCCTCGGCACTGCGCCGGTACCTTGGCGAGTTTCTGTGGGACCCCAGAGTGGTGGAGGTGCCACGACCCCTGTGGTGGCTGATTCTTCACGGCATCATTCTTAGAATACGTCCAAGGCGCTCTGCCAAGGCCTATTCGGGAGTTTGGGAACCTGAAGGATCACCCCTTCTTCTTCACACCGCCAAACAGGCAGAAGGCATCCGTAAGGAGCTACAAGCGAAATACGGTAACAACCTGATCGTTGCCTTCGCCATGCGCTACGGCAACCCGGGTATCGGACACGTGCTGAACGAACTGCAGGCTCAGGGTGTCAGGCAGCTGCTGGTGCTTCCGCTTTATCCGCAGTATTCAGCGTCTACGTCGGCGTCCACTTTTGACGCCATCGCCCATGACTTTACCCGTCGGCGCTGGTTGCCGGATCTTCGGTTCGTCTCTCATTACCCGGACTACCCGCCCTACATCGAAGCGATGGCGGAACACATCAAGGCTTACTGGCAAGAGCACGGCCGCAACCAGAAACTGATTCTGTCCTATCACGGCGTGCCCCTGAAGTACCTGATGAAAGGCGATCCGTACCACTGTGAATGCCACAAGACATCGCGGCTGCTTGCGGAAAAGCTGGGTCTTGGCAAAGATGAGTATATGACGACGTTTCAGTCCCGTTTCGGTCGGGACGAATGGCTGCAGCCCTACACCGATGAAACCTTGAAATCCCTGCCGGATAAAGGCGTGAAATCCATTGACGTATTTTGCCCCGGCTTTTCATCGGACTGCCTGGAAACCGTCGAGGAAATCGATGAGGAAAACCGGGAATACTTTATGGAAAGCGGCGGCGAGGGATTCCGTTATATCCCGGCATTAAATGCTACCGATGGGCATATCAAGGCCCTGACCCAGCTTATCGAGGACAACCTTCAGGGGTGGAAGGTGCCTTCCAACAACCCGGAAGAACTGTCGGCAAGGGTTGAGCGGGCCGAAGCACAAAAAGAGGCTCAATATCCGGGGCGGGACATGTAATGAAACTGAACTGTGATCTGGGAGAAAGCTACGGCGCCTGGCAGATGGGCCAGGACGACATGGTCATGCCGCTGATCGACATGGCCAACGTTGCCTGTGGCTTCCATGCCGGCGATCCCAGCGTAATGCAAAAAACCGTGGCGCTGGCCGCCCGGCACGGAGTCGAAATAGGCGCGCATCCGTCCTATCACGACCTTCCCGGTTTTGGTCGCCGGTCTATTGCGCACTCGCCGGACGAAATCGAAACACTGATGCTGTATCAGCTGGGAGCGCTCGAAGGTATCTGCCGGGCAGAGGGTGTTGGTCTCGCTTATGTGAAGCCCCACGGTGCACTGAATAACGACATGATGCGGGATATGTCGACGCTGGAAGCAGTGATGAGTGCGATCAGGAAGTTCGACAGCACTCTGCCCCTGGTGATACCCGCGACCATCCACCACCAGCGCCACAAAAAACTGGCGCATTACGTGGGCATTCCCGTCCTGCTGGAAGCCTTTGCAGACCGGGCTTATGACGATGAAGGCCAGCTTGTGTCCCGCCGGTTGCCTGGGGCGGTTCACCAGTCGGTGGAAAAGATCCTGGCACAGGCTGTTTCATTCGCCCGGAAAGGTGGCATTAACAGCACATCCGGCCAATGGCTTGATCTGCCCGCAGACAGCTTGTGTGTCCATGGAGACACCGAAGGCGCGCTCGCCGCCATTCACCAGATCAGAGACGCGCTCAAGACCTCGCTCCAGTGAATCTTCCAGTCAACCCTCCAGTGAACCCGGGCATGGTCACCCCGGTTGCTGAAAATGCTTTGCTGGTTACCCTGGCGGATGAGATTCGCGCTGACCTGCCCCTGACACTTCGCTCGCTCTGCCAGCAGCTCGACGCTCAAAAATGGCCCTGGCTGCTGGATCAGGTGCCTTCATACACCACGTTGTTGATTATTTACGACCCGGACCAGCTTGATTTCCGGCAGGCGGCTGCGGCTATCCGGCCGGTTCTGGCGCAACGCCTGGACCAGTCCGCCCCCGATACCACTGACCGGATCATCGAACTCCCGGTTTACTACAGTGAAGAATCCGGTCCGGATCTGGCGGCCCTGGCCAAAGCCTGCAATCTCAATGTCGAAGAAGTGGTCGCCAGGCACATCGCCACCACCTATCAGGTGTTCGCCATGGGCTTTGCACCGGGATTCGGGTTTATGGGGGAAGTCGACCCCGCCATCGCCCACCCGCGCAAGAAAACGCCCAGGCAAAAGGTACCGCGTGGCAGCGTGGGCATTGCAAACCGCCAGACAGCGGTCTACCCCGTCACCTCCCCCGGCGGCTGGCAGATCGTCGGCCGCTGCCCGACAAAGCTTTTTGATCGCGAGACACTGTCACTGCTGAGCACAGGTGACAGAGTTCGGTTTTATTCAGTTAGCCGGACGGACTATCTGGATCTCGGAGGCGAACTGTGAACACCGACGCCAAAGGGCTTTGGGTGACCCGCTCTGGCATAAGCGCAACCATCCAGGACAGCGGCCGGAGCGGTTATCGGCGGCAAGGCCTTGCGGTCGGTGGCGCGCTGGACCTGCACGCCTTCAACTGGGCCAATAAACTGCTGGCTAACCCGCCCGGCTCCGCCTGCCTGGAAATCATGCTGGGCGGTTTTCAGGCAACGACCGAATTGAACATGACCATAGCCGTGACCGGTGCCTATGCATCCATAACCGTCAATGGCACCCCCACTGGTCATTGGCAAACCCTGGCACTCAAAGCCGGAGACGAGCTGGCGATAAACCACGCGGAATCCGGTCGGATTCTCTACCTGGCCCTGCCCGGCGGCATCAGCAGCCCGCAGTGGTTTGGCAGCCAGTCCGTGGTGCCCCGGGAACAGATTGAAGGGCTGGAACCCAGCGCAGACAATACCCGCCTGACTGCCCTGTCGCCCTTTGAACCGACAACCCACCGGGAAGTACCGGCCAGCGCCCGGCCAAATTACCGGGAAGAACTGACCCTGCGGCTTATTCCCGGTTATCAGGTCAGTCAGTTCAGCAAAAACGATCTGCTGCGACTGACCACCCGTGAGTATGAGCTGACCCAGCAATCAGACCGAATGGGTTTCCGCCTAGACGGCCCTGCACTGGACGACCTACCCCCGGGAATCATCTCCGAAGGCATTGCCGTAGGCGCTGTGCAGGTGCCCGGAGACGGCCAGCCAATCGTACTGCTGAATGACTGCCAGACCATTGGCGGCTACCCCAAACCCGGCGTCATCGCCTCTCTGGACTGCCATAAGCTGGCACAGCGCCTGCCCGGCCAGAAAGTCCGGTTTGCGTTTATGGATCTGGCGGATGTGCAGAATGAACGGAGGTTGTTTAATCGGTATTTTCAGAAAGTGCACTGGAAAGGATTAACGAACGAACTGGAATGGCACTAACACCAAACGAGCGGGGAATGATCGGATGGCCTGGCCAGGCCGCACCCTAGAGATTCTTATATCGATTGATATCAAACACACCTGCCTGTAAAGGCTGGTGCTCGCGATGCCAGCGGGTTATGTCGTGGAGAACATCCCAGAACTGCGGATGGGTGCGGCGAACGCCCCAGAGGTCGACCAGTTGCTCGGTGAAGTTCTGCAGCAGGCGCGCCCCAAGCTCTTCGTTGTGGGCGCTGGTGGCAAATGACACCTGTGAGGGCGCGGTGTTTTCCATCTCGGCGTAGCTGTAATCGAGTTTCAACTGACCCGACCCCTGATACCAGCGGCTGAGCACCCGGTTGCGTTCGCCGGGCGGAAGCAGGCGCAGGTAATTCTGTTCGCCACCATTGCGGAGCAGGTCGAAGTAAAGGCGGGTCTGAGTCTGGTGAGCGGAACCTGTCGCCAATATCCAGCAAACCGCTATCCTGTCCCGGCAATGCCAGGAATGGGACCACTGATTTTCGATACGCAGCATCAGTCACAAACAGGTCGTCCTCCGGGTTCTGGAACACGGCCCAGAAGTGATCCCGGATGACGTCGGTGGCAATCTGGCCCCGGCACACCGGCCCGCGAATGAAGGTGCGGGTAAAGTATTCGGCGTTATCCAGCATGAACTGGTAGCGGGCCTGGGCGGGAATGGCTTCGAAGGTGATGAAGGGGTTGGCCCGGCTGTCGTGACTGTAATCCGGGAGTGTGTTCGCCTGCCAGTCGTCGGTTCCGAACAGCTCGCGAGTGCGCTGGAGCTGTTCGCGGCCAAAGGCAAAGGTGATATGGACTTTGTGAACAATGCTGCCGGCCATTGGCATGAGCCGGTAGTAAAGCGGGCCGTCCGGATCGTCATTGGGGCGGCGAGTGGCGATGAGCTCGATGGTGTCGCCCGGCGGCGTGTGTGACCGCACGATCTGGAAAAATCGGGTATCGGCCCCGGCGTCTTCAAAATACAGATGCGCCAGATACAGGTGCTCGTACAACCAGCGACTGGTCAGCTGCTGGGATTTCGGGCCCCACCCTGATTCAGCCAGCCTGCCAGAATGGCGTATTCATCGTCGCTGAGGCCGGCAACCGCCACTGGCATGCCCTCATAAGGATGGTCGCTGGCGTAGTCATCAAAAGCGTCATTGCTGACGCACTGATTGACGCGTGAGAGGCCCAGCTCAATGTCTTCCGGTAATTTACTGTTGGGGGCGAACTCATGGCCCTTACCCAGGCGAATCATGTTCTCGAACAGGCTTCGGGATTGGTTGCCACGGGCCAGCACCGAGAAAAAGCCGAGATCCCGCCATTGTTGTTCGGTTGCCGCGTCGATGCCAAGGCGTGTGGGGGTCTGGGCTTCCAGTCTCGTACCGTCGTACACACTTTTCGGATGGGCGCCGCGAATTAACCCATCGGAGTACTCCATTTTCAACTGGCAGGGTGCATCAAGGCAGCCATGGCAAGCCAGGCACTTGGTCTCCAGAATCGGACGTACGTCGTCAGCAAAACTGACCGGTTACTGAACGGCGGATGGGAGGGGCCGGAGATCTGACTCTGAAATGCTTTCCGCGCAGCCACTGAGTAATAACAGAATACCGATAACCGTTGTCAGTGTTCTCAACACGCCGTAATTCCCTTTTCGGACTTTCCATTAATCTGGTGATTGTGTGTCGGCTTCGCCTGACAGTCCCGCCATTTCCCGCAGGTGGCGCAACCAACCGGCAACTGGCAATCCTTGCGAGCGGACGACAACTGACTAGATTTTTAACCATTTCACGTTGATAGGCAGGAATATAGTTAAATTGCTTTTATCTTCATGATTTTTTGATTTTAAATAAAAAGGGCGGTGGGCCAGGCAAAGCTGGGGCTTTAAATTTAGCGATCAGACTAACTAATGGAGATTGAAAGAAAAGCGAGGATATCTACAACATTATGTTTTAAAAAGGAAAATGGCGGTGGGTCAGGGATTCGAACCCCGGGTACGCTACTAACGTACGGCGGTTTTCAAGACCGCTGCATTAAGCCACTCTGCCAACCCACCGTTTTTCCAAAGCCGTCATTGCGACAGCGGTGAGCATGATACCGGAATCGCCTGCTCTGTCAACGCCCTGCTAAAATCCGAGGCAGGATTAGCGCCTCAGCGAAGTCTAAATTGAAGTTAATGGTATTTCAGGGAATCTTTACCCACCATTTGAGTCAGAAATGATTGAAATAGAGTCAGAAACGATTGAAAGTTGGGAATTCGCCATTATGATGGAGTAAGGATTGGGATGCGGAGTGTGATGCGCTCCCGCGCCACACTAGCTGTTTAAAGATGGCTGTTAATAATCGGAGAAGAGTCAGAATGGAAAACAGACAATATAATGTCCAGCAGAATCAGGGCACGAGGATAAACCGCGGTTCTGGAACAGCGGCTATCAGTCCTGAAGCGACGAAAGTTCTGCGTAACACCTACACCCTGCTTGCCATGACACTGCTCTTCAGTGCTGTTATGGCAGCGGTATCGATGTCCATCGGACTTGGACGGGGCGCCAGCATCGTTTGCAGCCTGGGTGCGCTTGCACTGGTGTGGTTCGTTCTGCCAAGAACCGCTAACAGCTCCGCCGGTATCGGCGTTGTCTTTGCCTTTACGG
>Ga0307940_1002096_pt1 | contig 10270 bp, 15 predicted proteins | sample OrgLakmetagen124_FD_201835 | JGI IMG/M metagenome (GOLD analysis project Ga0307940, IMG submission 201835) | Saline water microbial communities from Organic Lake, Antarctica - #124 | ecosystem: Environmental > Aquatic > Non-marine Saline and Alkaline > Saline | place: Antarctica: Organic Lake... | reverse complement strand
ACATTCATATCAGCTATGTATTTACCATTATATTTTTTCTCAACCTTCTTTATATCTAACCCCCAATAATTTCTCATGAGTTTTCTTTTTTAAGTCTCAAAAATATTACAAATTTTTCGAGAGTTGACTCGCTTTTCTTATTCATAATCAATGGTTTAGATTATACTTCTTTATATATTATAGTTAGGGTGCATTAAGAAACGTGCTTAATCATCCTATTATTAAAATCTAAGTATTTAATCAGAGCTTCTTTGTAGTTTGCTATTTCTGTTTGTTTGTCAAAATAAGCATGAAGTATGTACTCCAAAGTTGCTGAACAAACTAATTTATCACTATTGTCTTTTACTACAGCATATAATATTCTACCTCTAAATTCGCTAAATGAATCAGCTCCTTGCTTTATTTCCGTTATAAACATTGTGGTCATAATTTTAACGCACCCTAACAAAGTATATAGCAAAAAGCCTGTTAAGGTGTCTTTTTTGAACTTTTCTGCTAATATTAAACATTATATTTTTAATTAAATTTTGTACTAAATTGGTCGGCTTCATGCCATATACAAACCGTTAGGGTGTATTAGAGCAACTTATACTTCCCAGTCACTTTTCCCTTTTTAAGTTTTACGTCTAACCTAAAGAAATTACCACATTCACAATCAGTTAAGCAGTCTAATCTATTATATTTATCTGTCACAAAATCCCCTTTTCGCCACACTTCGAGGTTACAGCCTAACTCTTTGGTCTGTGCTTCTTTTTCAGATTCATTACCACAAGAGGGGCATTTTATGTCTATAATTATACTATCGTACATTCCCATATCATTAAAAGTGCCTAACAACGTGTATAAAAAATAGCTTTGTTAGGGCTTGTTAAAGGTTAATTTATTATTTATTTTGGTTCGTGTCTTGCACTAATTCTTTTTTATCTAACATTCTTATTTATTTAAGTTATAGTATTTAATACCTAACGCTTAAAAGGGGTTTTATTTTTAGTTTAATAATGTGTATCTTTTAATTATACGCAAATATACAACATAAATAAGCCCTACACAAAGGTAAGGCTTATATTTAACAAAAAATTGTGATTTAATCACAACCAAAGCAGTCAAATTTACTATTTGTTGGTTTTTCCTTAGAGTTATCTGATACTAAATTATTAACATCTTTTTGTTTTAAAATAGTAGTATAATAACTCCCACTAGGTAATCCTAACTTCCAACCATAATACAAAGCCGTACTTATTTTACTTCTTTCTGGTTTATCATAATATAAATTCATACTTTGTCCCTGGTCTAAAAACAATTGTCTGTCAGCACTCATTTCTAAAAAGACTTTATTTGAATGTTTGTATTTATCAATATACTTGTCTTTTATGTGTTGCGGTAAAAACGCTAAAGCACCTACATTATTATGTTTTACAAGCTCCATAGCTACTTCATCATTCCAAAAACCTAAATCTTTTAAGTCTTGCACTAAATAATTATTAACTTGCTTAAACTCACCTAAAACTGTTTCTCTGTAACTAATAGGAAAATCAAATACTTCAAAACTCTGTGTAACATCTAATAATTTACTTGTAGTAGAAGTAGGCATATTACAAGTCAACAAATGATTCATAACTCCATACTCTTTTATAGAGTTTTTTAGTTCTTGTGGTATCCATTTTTGTGGGTTAGTAAAAACAAGAGTCTCTTTAAAACCTTTACCTGTTTCTTTTGCAATTAAATTACTTTCTTCTAACGCAGATAAATAAATAGTTTTCTGTATTTCTTTATTTAATTCTCTACTTGCTTCATCTCCATATACCATATCTAATTGAGCAAACGTATCAGCTAGACCTAGAATACCTATACCTATATTTCTATGCCCTAAACCTGCTTTTTTAGCCCTCTCTGTGTTCCAAACGTTTATATCAATAACATTGTTCAATAATCTCGTCAAAGACTTAACAGACTTGGATAAAGACTTAAAGTTAAACTTTCCATTCTTAATATGGTAAGGTAAAGGAATACTCCCTAAATCACATTGAGCCTCTATTTCAGAATTATGTATTCCTGCAAATTCTATACAGTTAGAAGCTTGAATACCATTAAACATTAGTCTGTTTATTTTAGGTTCTGTTCCACAATATACATCATGTAGTCCTTCTAATACTTCAACTTTTAAAACTTTTACTTTATGTGAAATCGACCTTATAGGCTTGGTAGCAGTAAAAACTCCTCTATATAATTTCAACCCTAATTCTTTTAATAAGAAAGTATCTTTAGAGTTTATAATTATCCTGTAAGAAGGTTTCACTTTATACATTCTACTACCCCCTTTACCATCTGGTAAAAGACTTTCATTAGGATTGTTACAAGCAGTTAATTTAGGTTCTACCCCTAAGAAATTTAAGGTAGTTTTGACCTTATGTAAAAAATCTCTATTATTTGAAGATATTTGTATAGATTGCGCTCCTTTACTATTAGTACTTAATAAAGTTCCATCCGAGTCTATCAAACCTGCTAACCATTCTAATCTTGTTTTACAACAATATGAATTATCAGGTACGAATGATTTATCTAAAATTATAGAATCATCTAAACCTAACACTATAGTACCATCGTTATTATAAGTAATGTAATCGGTATCCGTCTCTTTTAAACCTCCCGCTTCTGTTTTTTTTCTAGTTGAAAATAGATTCACTAGTTTTTTCTTCTCATCATAAAGTTTTATCATAGGCTTATCTACAGCACCTTTGTAAATGTAACCATCACCAGAATAAAATCCTTGGGTATAAGCATTTTCAAAAGAGTTTACACCAACTATAAAAGGATATTCAAAAGATTCTAATTTATCATTTTTAACTAGATTTTGTGCTTCTATCCTAGATGAAGATTTATCTCCTCTGTTTTTAACAAAAAAATTATGGTCTGGAGTACATTTTAAACTTTCTCCATTACTAAATAATACTTTAATTAATTTTTTACTCTCGCCTGTTTTAAAAAATTTTGTTTTAGAGAATACCTCTCCATTCCATGCATTTATCTCTTCATTTTCTAATTCTTTTATCTCTTTTTGTCCATAAGGTGTAGTTATTAAAGTATCCCCACTAACACATAATTGGTAAGATTTTAAAACCCCTAAATGGCTTTGTTGATGTTCTCTGTTGGCATTATCTCTGTTGAATATGTAAGGAACTCCACTACCTGCCATTGCATCAACCAATTGCATCATAAGCTCACTAGCGTCTACTTTATCAATATTTACCTTAGCTTCAGACTCAATTTGTAAATACCTTTCTTCAAACTCTTCTGAAACAAAGTCCGATATTCTCCAACCATATTCTTTATATACTTGATGTGGGCAGAATAAAGACCATTCGCCCTTCTCTGCAAATCTTTTGTAAAATAAATCGGGGATGCATATACCATAAAAACCATCTTGGTCAGTAACACTGTGATGCAAATCTTGACGCTTCATAGGTATAAAATCTCTAATATCCCTATGCCAAATATCACAATACATTGCAAATGCTCCTCGTCTTTTTTCATTTTGTCTGTAAAACTGACTCATAGGTGTTAGCATTTTAACTAATCTTCTAATACCCGCTGCTTTACCCCCAACACTTCTTTCGGTCATTTTACTTCTTACATCTCCTATATAGATACCCAAACCTGAGTTATTAGCACTGTGGTCAGCAGCAGAACCCATAGCTTTTTTAATACCTTCTCTTGAATCTTCCACAGATAATGTAGTACAAGATATTAACTTACCTTTGTTAGTTCCAGAATTAACAGATATAGGGTTACTTGTTGCAAAACCTCTTTCTGCCAATTGATTAAAAAACTCTTTTGCTTGTGAATATGAAGTAGAAGTAGCTAAAGCAATTCTCCAATAAAAATCTAATGGTGTCTCTACCAATTCTTTGTGTTCATTCCTAAGTAAAAACTCTTTTTTCATAGTGTAAGCTGCAAAATAACTCATTCTAGGTTGAGGTTTATCAGGACGACTATGTAAATTGTATTTTTCCTTAAAATAATCTAATAGTACAGGGTTATCTAAATAATTATACTCACTTAATCTTAAATCTTTTTCGATAGATGTTATAACTAAATAACCACCTAAATAAGACATTTCAGGCTCAAAAATAGATAATTGACTTACACATTGAGCTAATCTCTCATCTATTTCTTTTGTAGTTATACCATTATAAAAGAATGTTTGTACATCTATTACGGCTCTATCTATATATTTCCTTAAATTAACATCTGTTGGGTAATCTGTTAATCTTTTTATTAATTTTTGGGGGTTGAAATTAACTAATCTTTTGTTCCTTTTTTTAATTTTCATATTTTAAAAATCTTCAAGATTAATATCTACACTACCTTCCGTTCTTATGTAATTACTAGAACGAGTTTCAAAAAAATTAACTGTTTTTTGAACACCTATTGAATCCATAAACCTCAAATTATGTTGAGTACCAAAATGTTTTTCATAACCCATATTTACTAATAGTGTGTCGCAAACAAACTCTACATATTTTTTAAGTTCTTCCCCATCTACTCCTTCAACACCTTCTCCTATAAAATCATTTATAAATTCTTTCTCTACATCAACAGCATCTAAAAATATACTTTTAACTTCTACCTCTGTAAGTTTATCTTCTAAGTAGTTTTTATAATAATAGGCGTCAAAACCATAGTGAGTTAATTCATCTTTTAGGATACTTAAATTAGCTTTAAAAAGCCCTTTTAATGGTAGGTTTAATTCTTTTAACCAAAATATAGCAGCGAAGGTTGAACTGAAATAAAGTGCCTCAATAGCCATATCAGCAACGAGTGTTTCTGCTAAATTAGTACTCTCTGTAGTGTATTTTTCTGCCCATTGTAACTTCTTAGCTACAAAGTCAGATTGATAAATAGCATCATAAGCTTTTTCTTTTTCTTCCGTATCTGTTATATAAGCTTCAATAATATCCCCATAAGTAATCATGTGGATATTTTCATTATATAACTTATAACTTAAAAATAGTTCGCCCTCTAAAGGCATACTCCCCATCATATTTTCAAATATATTGTCTGCTACAATAGCATCACTATTTGCAAAAAAGAAAAGTAGTTTTTTTACCATTCTCTTTTGATTTTTGGTTAATGCTTCAAACCTATCTGAGTTAAAATCTACTTCTGCTTCTGTCCAATTATCTTTTCTGTGGTCTTTATACAACTCAAAAAGGTCTGGATGTTTTAGTGGATACACTGAGTATCTTTTTTTTTCTTTCATACTTTATTTGTTAATTATTTAGGTTTAAAAAACCCTCACAGACTTTCCGTAAGGGTAAAAAAGGAGGTTGTTCAGACTTTGTAAACCCTGTCTTTCAACTTTTTAGATTTAACTTACCCTACCTCCTTTATGAAGTTGCAAATATACAATAACATTAGACACTACTCAAATTAATTAATATTTTATTGCAACTTTTTTACTATTCAAAAAATAATGTTCATTGTTGTTTTCATAATTTAGTTATTTATGTTATAAAAAACTTTTTGCCACTAGTCTCCTAGTTTAGTTATGGAGTATTACTACGTATTTTTTATTTTATAGAGGTGTCTCCCTCTTTATTGCAACACTTATCTAATAGACAACAACTAATAACTAATATATCTGTTTGTAAATGTTTTAATAGCTGTATCTCAAACCTGCGAACTTCCCTTATGGAGTCTCCATCTACTGTCTACCTTCAACAAAAAGTTTAATTTTTACTCTTTTCTTCTATTATTGGTCTTAAATCTTCTATATATTCTCTAAAACTTTTTGATACCTCTTCTATTTGCCGAAGCTTAAATAGGGAGTTTTCTAGTTCTTTTAAGCTCGTTACGTCTATCTCTAAGTGAATAGTTTTGTTACAATCTGAAATAATTAACTCTGTTGATATAGCCCACAAAGAATCTTTTTTTAATTCCTCTTCATCTATTTCACACTTAGCACAAATAGCAGCTATTGTATGGTGTGTTTTAGTGTTTAAAAATCTACGTTCAAAGTAGTCTTTCATTTTGTTTACTTTTTAATTATTATCGTTATGCAAATATAAGGATAGTATTTAGTTTTTGAAGAGTATTTAACATAATTTTAATGTTAGTCTTGTAACGATTTTATTTTATTGAAAAAGTATACTTTGCTTTTTTGTTCACTATGTATAACTTAAATTACTTAAATATTTTCAAATAAGTTTTATAACACTCTGAAATTTCTCTAGCTGCTGTATCAATTTTATTTAAGGCATAGTCAACTCTTTCTTGGTTATACTCTAAAGGGATTAAAAACTGTTCTTCTGATAAATGTAAAGGGGGGTTTATATGACTTCCTGTTCTTCGTACAAAGTATACAGAAGTTTCACCTATTTCTTTACCTGATAGTTCTATTGCATGAGCATATAAAATAACTTGTGTGTATTTATAAGAACTGTATTTATCTTCTTTCTTTTTTCCGCCACTCTTCAAGTCTTGAATAAAAGCTTTACCCTCTTCTTCCCAATATATATCTATAAAACCTAAAATAAAATAATCACCCATATCAATGACAATGAGTTTTTCGTACTCTGCGCCTTCAGGTCTAATTGTGTCTAAATCTACATTTTCTTGCCCTGTAAAACCTTCGGGGTTATCTTTTGAAAATTCTCCTAATTCCACAGCTTCGCCTACATAATTTCCTAATAAGGCGTAGGTTTTTTTAGGTGTTTTTAATTTAGCGAATTTCTCTTTAATAAAATCTTCTATATAGTCTGACCAACTTTCAGAAGAACTGTATGATATGTAATACCTCCCTAAAAAAGGCTCTAACTGTTCTTTGTGTTTCTCATAAAACCAACTGTTTTTTGTTAGTTTGCTTGGTAATACTATTTCTTGTTTTGGCATTATAGGTTATTTATAAAATCATTAATCTCCTCTTCTTTTTCAGCTATCACTTTTTTAGAATCTTGGTCTTGGTGTTCAAAATTAGTTCTTACATAAATACCTCTCAAAATAGTAAACAGATTAGCTTTATCCTTCTTAGTTAATTTCTTCTTACCAATAAGAGATTCAATTTCTTCTTGTATAGGCTCTGTTAATTCATTTGATTGATATAGTTTTTCTAAAACTGTTCTTTCGTCTTTAATTTCTGTTTTCTCTTCCATATTGTCATTATACTCTTCTATATACTTTACAGAATCAAATTCAAATATAGACTCTTTTTTAAGCTTTCTAAAGACATTAAAAGTTGCAATGGTATCATAAGAACAATAAGTTCCAATCCTCTTTAATTCTCCATCATAATAAGCTTTACCTACTTCATCTCCTACCAAATCAACTTTACTAACGGGTATATTTAAAACTGTACACAAAGCTTGTAAAGAACTCCCTGCTCCTGTACCACCCATTCTCCATAACTCGTTTGAACACATATTAAGCTGTTCCCAAGGTTTTAAGTGGCTAGTATCTAGTACGTTAGGTAAATCTATTTCATTTATTAAAAACCGCTTACATAAGAAAGGGTAGTCGAAGAATTTTCCAGCGTGAGCTAAAAGTCTATATTCAGGGCTGTACGCTTGCATATTATTTAATACAATATTTAAACTCTCTAATAAAGCTTTTTCATCCTCCCCATAAAACTCTTTGCATACTAAATTATCTTGGACATCAAGATAAGCTAAACTAACTGCACAAACCTTAGAGAATTCTGCATAAAGACTTGAACGTTTTTCCCAAAACTCTTCTAATTCTGAGTAATCGGGTATTTCTCCATCTTGCTTATTCTTATATTCCCAAGCAGATTTATATCTATCTGGTAACTCTTCAAAGTTTTCTTCAATTCTGACAGTTTCAATGTCAATTGCTACAACCCTATTTGAGGGTATTGTTTTTAATAATTTCATGTTATCTTCTATTTAATTGTTTTACTATATATTCTGCAAATGTATCTTGTACATGAGCTGCTTCTAATGTTGATAGGTTTAAACCACCTATTCCAGTGAGTCCTCCCCAACCACGAATTAAGATAGCTTCTGTTTCATCATTATCTTGCTTGTGCCACTCTATATTGTTTTCACTGATAAACTTGTATAATTCTAATTCAGTCATAATTTTGTCTTTTAAAACCGCCCAGATATATAACACAGTATATAATTTATAAGCCAATTAAGGCTTGTTTTTTAATTCAAAGGTTCGGTTATAGGCTTACAAAACCATATACTAAACGTTAACTACAATAAGCTATGTTCTTGCTTATAGGTCATTTCTAGTCTAACCAAAAATTTTTCTACTTCTATATTGTTTCTGTTCTTAGAATCAGGTAGTTCTTTACCAAATTCATCTATCATCATGCCAATTACAGGGCTTAACAATATTGTTTCTTTAAGTGGGTATTTTATTCGAGCCATCTGTACTCTATGTGTATGTTCATTCATAATTTAAGTTTTGTGCTTATAAACCGCTTATAGTAGTTAACAAAGTATATAGTTTATAAGCCAATTAATATTCGTTTTTAATTTGTAAATTTCTGCTATGGCTTACAAAACCATATACGAGCCGTTAGCAACAATACTAATACTCATTTGGCAACTTATCACGCCATCCAATTATTTCTTGGCATTTACCAGTGCAAAAGCATTGTTGGTTTGGGCATCCTTTTCTTATAGCTACTTTCCTTTTAGTCTGTTCTTTTATTGCATTGTAAATGAGAGTACTGTTGCTAACATCAGCTATATGTAATGCCTTGTTATTACTTAATTCGTTGTTTTGTGTCTCTTTACTCATTTTAGTTTTTATTTAAAAGTTAGTGTATTTTTATACGGCACTACACATAGCCAAACCGTTAGGGTATAATTAAAGTTTGTGCTTATATAAAAACTCGTATATGTTTCCTAAACCAGAAAAATCTTCTGTACCATCTTGCCATTTTCCACGTATAAAAGCAAAATCTTCTTTATCTATATCTACTGTATAGTTATCTGGTTTACTCACAAATACTTTTGCCCAATTAAGTTCAAACCAATCTATTATTTTCTGTTCCATATCATTAAAAGTGTCTAACAATGTGTATAGGTAATTATTGCCCGTTAATCCATTCTTCAAATAAAGCTATTGCATACATTCTTGACGTATTATCAAATACTAAATTGCTTGATTCGGCTCTTTGCTTGTAGCCCTCTATAAAGGCTTCTTTTATTATTTCTATATTTTCCATAATTTATTTATTTTAATTCGGGAAAAAACTACCCATACACAAGACCGTTATGCTTCATTTAAGCATCACATATTTAGTAAGTTTGTAGCATAAACGGCTAAGTCTTTTATATCTTATTGCGTTCGTAAAATGTCTTTCATACCATTTATTTTTACCCATCATTCTGCCATTTAAAACAAAACTTAGTTTTACCAAAGGTTTTAGCACAAGCCATTTTACTGTGCTATACCAAATTGTTTTCATTTTTTATTAATTATTTCGTTAAACATTTCTATTGCCTCTCTTCCATCAAATGAGTTATGTATAATTAACATATCGCCATTTTCTTGAAATTCTATTTTTGGTTCACATTCACAAGTAGTGCTTTCCTCGTGTTCTTTTAAATCGTTTACTGGTAATAAATGCCAATTACTCATAATCTGTATGTATTTGCCCTTGTACCTCACGCACAGATTTTTAAAAAGTGGGTAACAATGTGTAAAATTAATTGCTACTTATCGCTTAATTCAAAGGCTTGTTAATATTTATTTTATTCTGTTATTACTATTTAATTTACACTTAATTAAACGCAACTAATCTTACACAAACCGTCAGGGCAAGCTAACTTTCGTGCCAAGCCTTAAACTCCGTTAAAAAAGGTTCGCCTTCAGGTCTTTTACCCTCTACATAGCTTATATGAGCATAGGTGGTTTTAAAGTTATATTCGTAAACAGTATTATATCCAAAGAAGTGGCATATTCTATCCGCTTGTTTTTGGTAGTCATTCTTTTTAATCTCTTTTTTATAAAACCCCACCTTTTTTAACTCCTTGAAATCAAAGTGTTCTAGTAAGAAATTTTTAAGTAGTTCTAATTTTTCGCCAGCACTTAACAATGTATAACAATCATTGTTAGTTACTTTTTGGCTATCTATTTCTTTACTCATAATTCTGTGTTTATCAATTAATTTAAGGCTCAACGCTTGTTATACTAGACGTTATGTGGCATTTAAACTCTCCACATTTCAGGATTTGTTTTTTCTATACTAGAATTAAACATTTCAATTGTGTTTATTATATTTTTAAAATTCCAC
>Ga0307940_1002086_pt1 | contig 10316 bp, 10 predicted proteins | sample OrgLakmetagen124_FD_201835 | JGI IMG/M metagenome (GOLD analysis project Ga0307940, IMG submission 201835) | Saline water microbial communities from Organic Lake, Antarctica - #124 | ecosystem: Environmental > Aquatic > Non-marine Saline and Alkaline > Saline | place: Antarctica: Organic Lake... | reverse complement strand
AACATCGCCGGCATGCAGCAGGTCTTTTATCAGTTGATAGAAAGCGAAACCCGCACGGTGATGCTCGCCAACGCGCAAGACGAATACATCTTCAAAACCGTAGACCCGGCTGTGGTTCCACAGGAAAAAAGCGAGCCTAAAAGAGCACTTATTGCCATAGTCGCAACCATGCTGGGCGGCATGCTAGGCGTATTCACCGTATTTATAATAGCCTTCATTCGCTCCGGCAAGGAAGACAAGCAAAAGGAATGACTTGGCCACGGACGATACGGACAAAGGCCAGAAAATGTTTCTTTTCAATATTTTATCATTTCGTCCTCCAAAGTTCGTGCTGTCCGTGGCAAAAAAATCAGTAAAAGGCCCTAAATGTTTAGCCAACTCAAAGAACTCTACTCCCTACTAACAAACGAACAACGCAAAAAGCTTCTCCGCCTGCAAATCCTGGTCGTTCTGATGGCTTTCGCCGAAATCGCCGGCGTAGTGTCCATCGGCCCGTTCATGGCACTAGTAGGGGACATCTCTCAGTTGCAGGGCGAAGGCCGTCTTGCGGACCTCTATCGAGCAACCGGTCTGGAAGATCCGCGTGAATTCCTGTTTTGGGTGGGCATTGGTGTTCTTGTTATGCTTACGATAGCAGCCTGTATATCAATGTTTACCATCTGGCGCCTTTCGATGTATGGCGCCCAAGTTGGCGCTGAACTGGGTAACCGTCTTTTCCGCCATTACATGTACCAACCGTGGCTGTTTCATGCCAGCGGTAGCAGCAGCCAACTGACCAATCGCATAGCTCAAGAATCGACTAGAATCACTAGCCTGATAATAAACCCTTTGATGCAAATGAATGCAAAGCTCGTTATGGCTTTGTTCTTGACCCTAGCTATATTTTTATACAATCCTGTAGTGGCCCTCAGCGGATTAGTACTGTTTTCAGGTGCTTACGTGCTGCTCTACAAAAGCGTTCGGCGTCGATTGGTTCGTAATGGGCGCCACATAAGCGAAGCTCAGCAAATGCGCTTTAAGCTTATGGGCGAGGGCTTTGGTGGAATTAAAGACGCCCTTTTACTTGGCCGGCAGAAGGTTTTCACTGACCGATTCCAGGCCGAGTGCGAGAAATTTGCGGCTGCACAAGGAACAACCCAGGCTCTGGGACAAGTACCACGTTATGCGATGGAGTTGATCGCATTTGGTGGCATTATCTTTTTAGTGTTGTATCTGTTGTCATCACACGAGGGCAATCTCGGGACAATTCTTCCAGTGCTATCTGTGTATGCGCTTGCTGGCTTCAAACTTTTGCCTGCGTTTCAGCAAGCTTATACGGGCTTGTCTCAAATCCGGGGTAACCTGGCAGCTTTCGACGCTGTGCGAGATGACCTTCGCGCGAGCAGCCTGACTGTTGCAAAAAGTTCTGTCCCAACTGGCCAGCGCCTTGCCCCAAGAAGCGAGATTCGGTTCGACGATGTAGTATTCAGTTATCCAGGCACAGAAGATCCGGCACTTAAAAATCTGAATATCACCATCCCGGCCAACAAGGTAACTGGCTTGGTTGGGGCTTCAGGCTCCGGTAAATCAACCGCCATTGATCTGTTGCTTGGTTTGATTGAACCTCAGCAAGGCAAAGTGCTGGTAGATGGCCAGCCGGTCACGAAGGACAACTGCAGACAGTGGCAGAACAGTCTGGGCTTTGTGCCTCAGTCAATTTTCCTATCAGACAGCTCAATAACAGAAAATATTGCGTTTGGGTTACCACCTGAAAATGTTGATGAAGACAAGGTTAAACGAGCCGCCACCATGGCTCATCTGGATGAACTGCTTAAGCAGCTACCAGAGGGGTTGGCTACCCGAGTCGGGGAGAGGGGGGTTCAACTATCCGGTGGCCAAAAACAGCGCATTGGCATTGCTCGAGCCCTTTATCACGACGCTGATGTCCTCGTTCTGGACGAAGCAACCAGTGCTCTGGACGGCATAACCGAAAAGTTAATCATGGATGCCATTCACGATTTTGCGGGCAAGAAGACCATCATAATGATTGCCCACCGACTGGCAACCGTGCGTCAGTGCGATTCTCTCTACTTATTGGAACAGGGCCGGGTCACCGGTCACGGCACCTATGATGAGCTTGCCTCCGGGAACACTACTTTCCAGCGCATGGCGAAGCTCTCCTAGGCGAATATAATGACGCAGTCTACTTAGCCCACTAAGTGGCACTTACCAGATTCGATTAGATCAGGAAATTTCTAATGCTCAAAAACTCCACCATCCTAGTCACCGGCGGCACCGGCTCTTTCGGCCACAAGTTCATCCCGATGACCCTGGAGAGATACAATCCCAAGAAAATCATCGTTTTCTCCCGGGATGAGATGAAACAGTGGGAAATGGCCAAACTGTTCCAGGGTGACGACCGTCTGCGTTTCTTTATAGGCGATGTGCGGGACAAAGACCGCCTCTACCGCGCATTAGATGGGGTGGACTACGTGATACATGCAGCAGCCACCAAGATTGTGCCTATCGCCGAGTACAACCCGTTCGAGTGTGTGAAAACCAATATCCACGGTGCGATGAATCTGATCGACGCGGCTATCGACAAAGGTGTGAAGGGCGTGGTGGCTCTTTCCACAGACAAGGCCAGTAGCCCGATCAACCTCTACGGAGCCACCAAACTGGCTTCCGACAAGTTGTTTGTAGCCGGCAATTCCTATTCCGGTGGGCATAAGACCAAATTCTCGGTAGTGCGGTACGGCAATGTTATGGGCTCCCGTGGCTCTGTGATTCCGTTCTTCATGTCCATCAAGGACAAAGGCGTACTGCCCATTACAGACCCCCGCATGACCCGTTTCATGATCAGTCTGGAGCAGGGCGTCGAGCTGGTATGGCATGCGCTTGAAGATATGGTGGGCGGCGAAATTTATGTGAAGAAGATTCCGTCCATGAAAGTGACGGACCTTGCCAGGGTGGTGGCACCAGAGGCCGAGCAGGAGGTTGTAGGCATACGCCCCGGCGAGAAGCTGCATGAGCAAATGATTGGTGCCGAAGACTCCTACTTCACCTACGAATACTCCGAACACTTCAAAATCCTGCCCAACATCAATAACTGGGGCACAAGCAAAGAACGGATCAAGGATGGCAAGCTAGTGCCAGACGGATTCGTATACGCCAGCGACAGCAACACAGAGTGGACGACCGACGAGGAACTGCAGGACTGGATCAACCGCAACTACAGTGAAATAGGAAAGTTCTGACCATGATTCCGTACGGCAAACAGGAAATCACCCAAGCAGATATTGATGCGGTCGTTGAGGTACTGAAGTCGGACTTCCTGACCCAAGGCCCCATGGTACCGAAGTTCGAGCAAACGGTAGCCAGCCATGTGGGGGCAAAGCATGCCTTGGCGGTAAATAGTGCCACCTCAGCACTGCACATTGCCTGCCTGGCCCTCGGCCTGGGTAAGGGGGATTGGCTGTGGACCTCGCCGGTGACCTTTGTGGCCTCTGCCAATTGTGGGCTGTACAGCGGCGCCGAGGTCGATTTCGTGGATATCGATCCGCAAACGTACAACCTGTGCCCGAATGCCCTTGAAGCAAAGCTTGAACAGGCAAAAAAAGACAATCGCTTACCGAAGGTCGTTGTCGCGGTGCACCTGTGTGGCCAACCCTGCGACATGGAAGCCATTGCAGTCCTCGCACAGGAATACGGCTTCAAAGTTATTGAAGATGCCTCTCACGCTATTGGTGGTAAGTATAAGGATGGGTTCATTGGAAGCGGAGGATACAGCGACATAACCGTATTCAGCTTTCATCCGGTTAAAATCGTAACGACTGCCGAGGGCGGCATGGCCCTCACAAACGATGACGGACTGGCCGAGAGAATGAACCTGCTGCGCAGCCACGGCATCACTCGGGACCCGTCCCTGATGACTCACGAGCCCGACGGCCCCTGGTATTACCAGCAAGTAGACCTTGGCTTCAACTACCGCATGACCGATCTGCAGGCAGCCCTTGGTGTAAGCCAAATGCAGCGCTTGGACGATTTCGTAAGCAGGCGCCATGAACTGGCAAAGCGCTACGACCGGCTATTGGCTGACCTGCCGCTAACACTGCCTTGGCAACATCCGGACAGCTACAGTGGCCTACATCTTTATGTGATCCGCCTGCAGTTGGACAACATCAACCAGAGCCACCGGGAAGTCTTTGAGGCACTGAAGCAGCAGGGCATTGGTGTAAACCTGCATTATATCCCGGTCCACACGCATCCGTATTTCAGCCAGATGGGTTTCAAAGAGGACGATTTCCCGCAATCCATGGCTTACTACCGGGAGGCCATCAGTTTGCCAATGTTTCATGGGCTGACCTATGAACAGCAGGATACGGTAATAGAATGCCTCAAAAGGGCCTTGCAGCAATGAAGATAGCTTTGGGCACGGTTCAGTTCGGCCTGGAATACGGTGTAGCCAACACCAGTGGCCGGGTTAGCAGTGCCGAGGCGAAAGAGATATTGAACGCCGCGCAGTTGGCGGGCATAGATACTTTGGACACTGCTGCAGCCTATGGCAACAGCGAACAGGTTCTGGGTGACTCCGGAATCGACAGTTTCAAGTTAATTTCGAAAGTTCCTACACGCCTTGAAAGCAAAGAGAGTCCCTTTGATTGGGTTCTAAAAAGTGTCGAGCGGTCCCTTATCAATCTCAAAACCGATTCTCTATACGGATTGCTTCTGCATCGCCCCATGGAGTTGCTTCACTCGAGCGGTGGCGAATTGTATGAAGCACTGTTGGACCTCAAAAAGCAGGGTTTAATCGAAAAAATTGGTGCCTCTGTATATGGGCCTGAGGACTTGGATGAGCTTGCGGCTGACTTTGCCTTTGACATTGTCCAGGCTCCGATGAATATCCTGGACAGGCGGTTGGAAAGCTCCGGTTGGCTTGAAAAGCTAAGTGAGTGTGGAACAGAGATCCATATCAGATCGGCATTTCTGCAAGGCCTGTTATTAATGCCCTCAGACCAACGTCCGGATTACTTTAAACCCTGGAAGGCGTTGCTGGCTGACTTTGATGCCTGGATCGAAGAGCAGAACCTTTCACCATTGCAGGCCTGTCTGGCTTACCTTAATCAATATCCCGAGATCGCCAAGATCGTTGTCGGTGTAGAAACTGCAAAACAACTTCAGGAAATTATCTCTGCGGTGGATAGCCCGGTAGCATCTGTACCTGAAACGCTTCAGACAAATGACCTGAACCTGATTAATCCGGCCTTCTGGAAGTTATGAGTTTAAAGTTGGGAATTATTGGTTTATCGGATGGCAATGGCCATCCGTATTCTTGGAGCGCCATCTTCAATGGGTACGACCCGGAAGCGATGGAGCTATGCGGCTTCCCTGTGATACCCAGATACCTGGAACAGCAGGTTTGGCCGGACAGCCGCATAAAAGGTGCTGAAGTGACGGCTGTATGGTCACAGAGCGAGGAGTTGTCCCGCAAAGTGGCCAAAGCTGCAAGAATTAAAGAGACAGTATTCGCCCCCGAAGAGATGATTGGAAAAGTCGACGGCATTTTGCTGGCCCGTGATGACGCAGAGAACCATCTGAAATTTGCCGAGCCATTTTTAAAGGCTGGATTGCCAGTATACATAGACAAGCCAATCGCATTATCACTCTCAGCATTAAACAAGTTATATGAATTGGAGCAATATCCGGGGCAGATATTTACATGCTCAGCATTGAGGTACAGCAACGAATTAATGCTCTCTGAGCCAGACAGAGAGGCGCTCGGGCAAATACAACAGATTGTCGCCTTCACGCCAAAATCCTGGGACAAATATGCGGCTCACATTATTGAACCGGTGCTCAACATGCTTCCCGAAGGGGATTCACCTGTTCACTTCGTTAATACTTCAAGTTTGAGAAACTCAGAACGCGAAATCTCTGGCACCTTGTTGGTTCGGTGGAATAGCGGAATTCAGACTAGTTTCTTTGCAACCGGGGATGGAATGACAGCCCTCTCCATCCGAGTCATAGGCACCAAAGGTTTCAAAAACCTTAACTTCAGCGATTCTTTCTCCGCATTTAAAGCTGCGCTGGAAGCCTTTGTGGGAGGAATCAGGCAGAGGGAAGTAGCGTCACCTCGGGCGTTTAATTCACAAGTCGTACAGTTACTGGAAAGGGGTAGAGAATGAAACAGGCTATCCTGATAACCGGCGGAACAGGTAAGTTTGGTCGAAAATTTGTCGAGCATTTTGTCCTTAAACAGTGGCGAGTTCTTTTTACATCAACCAGTGATGCCCGAGCTCAGGAGTTTATGGGGGAACTGGGGCATCCGGAGGATGTTGTTGCAATTACTACTGATCTAACGAGGCCGACCGCAGCCACTGACCTGATTCAGGCCATACAAAGCGATGGATATAGCGTTAACCACCTGGTTAATAATGCGAGGAGCCTGGATTTCCTTAAAACAGATTCGTTGGGCCAAACAAGCCGTGAAGATTTCTTGGCGGAATACCTGATGGATGTGGTTGTTCCTTATGAGCTATCCATGGGTCTTTTCAATGCCCAAGCTGATCAATTGCGCACCATAACCAACATTGGTTCCCAATACGGCGTGGTTGCAGCTAACCCGCACCTCTATGACAATTACCCGAAACAGTCTCCAATCCAATACGGAGTGGCAAAGGCGGCCTTAGGGCACCTGACCAAAGAGCTAGCAGTTCGTATGGCCGGGCAAGGCGTCAGGGTCAACTGCATTGCTTACGGTGGTGTTGAAGGGCGCGTCGATGACGCCTTTAAAGCCCGATACGCCGAACTAACTCCTAGTCGTCGTATGCTTTCTGAATCCGAGATTATAGGGCCACTAGATTTCCTTGTGCAGGACAGCAGCAGCTCCTTTACAGGGCAGACCCTGATGGCTGACGGAGGTTGGTCGATTTGGTAAATCGCAGAATCGCAATAATACCCGCCCGTGGTGGCTCCAAGCGTATTCCTGAGAAGAATATCCTCGACTTTTTTGGCAAGCCAATGATTGGCTGGACGATTGAGGCTGCTAAAGAATCAGGGCTATTTGATCGAATACTGGTCTCCACAGATGATCCGAAGATTGCGATTGTCTCAAAAGAATGGGGCGCCGAGGTTCCATTCCTGCGTGAAGAGTTTGCAGACGACCATACGCCGGTAAGCGAAGCAACGACGTCCGCCTTGCAACAAGCAATGGATCATTGGGGCGAACGCTACAGTACGGTCGTTCAGTTAATGGCTAACTGTCCGATGCGCACAAGCGCAGATATTGAGAGAGCACTCTGCCAGTTTGAGCAATTTGACCGTAAGTTTCAGATCAGTTGTTTCAAGTATGGATGGATGAATCCATGGTGGGCTGTGCAGCTGAACGACTCAGGCTATCCCAAAAGACTTTTCCCGGAAACTGCAGACAAAAGGTCTCAGGATTTGCCCGAGCTATACTGCCCAACCGGAGCTATCTGGATTGCCAAGGCAGAAGCACTGCTGCGTCAAAGGACTTTTTATGGACCGGACCACGTGTTCGACCCAATTTCGTGGCAAAGTGCCGTTGATATAGACGATTATGAAGACCTGAGTTTTGCCAAAGCTTTGTTTGCAAGAGCGTCTGGTCTCCAATGACGATGAAGTCTTTGCTAGTAGTTTTCCGGGCAGATGCTTCCGTCCAGATTGGCACCGGGCATGTTATGCGTTGCCTTACACTAGCTGAAGAGTTGCGGCGGCAGGGGCATGATTGCCGATTTATTTGCCGTGACCACCGGGGACATCTTGGTGAATTGATCGCTCGCAAGGGCTTTCCCGTCAACCTGCTTTTGACACCCGTTGAAGACAGTCTCGATTATTCACAAGGCTACGGCACAGCCCACTCCGAGTGGCTCGGTGCGCCATGGCAACTGGATGCAGCGCAGACGCTCTCGCTGCTTGAATCCTTGCCCGTAGATTGGCTCGTAGTGGACCACTATGCATTGGATGCCCAATGGGAAGGGCAGGTTAGTAAGGCAGTTGGTGGGATTATGGTGATCGACGATCTTGCTGATCGGGGTCACCAGGCGGATATACTCCTTGATCAGAATGCATTAAATGGTGAAATGGAGGAGCGCTACAGAGAGCGTTTAAATTCAGAGTGTACACTTCTCCTTGGTCCTCAATATGCGCTATTGGGACAGGAGTACCGTTTTTTGGCGAACGCTCTGCCGGAACGCAATGGCCACATATCGCGGGCTCTGGTGTTTGTGGGTGGAAGTGACCCCCATCACCTTACAGAACGATACTTGAATGCACTCAGTGCACCGGAATTCCGGAACATTCTGGTTGATGTTATCATTGGCAAAAATCATCCTGCCCCGGAAGCCGTCACTGAATTAGTCTCTCGCAGAGACGGCACAAGACTCTATTCAGGTTTACCGACCCTTGCTGCAATGATGGTACGAGCTGATCTGATGCTTGGCGCTGGGGGTGCGACTAACTGGGAACGAATGAGCCTTGGCCTGACGTCTGTTGTGGTAAGTGTGGCCCGTAACCAGGATGAAATTAACCGCGAGCTTGCAGAGCAGGCGTTCATTCATTTTCTCGGAAAAGCTGAGATAGTCGCTATTGGTGAAATTCAAACTGCGTTGCTGTCGGTCTTGAGTGATGCCAATAAAAACTCCATTCAATCAGAGGCCATGCGGAAGGTTGTCGATGGCTGTGGAACAGCGCGTGTTGCCGAAATAATGCAGGAAGTAAGTAAGCATGCCATTACGTAGGATTCAGCAAGAAGATTTAGAACTAATGCTGAGTTGGCGTAATCACCAGACAGTTCGCTTAGGCATGTTCTCTCAATCGGTTATTGAGATTGAGCAACATAGAGCATGGTTCCGGCGTGAATCCGAAAAAGAAACTTCGGTGTGGTTGTTGTACGTTGATACAGAGGAAAATCCGGCCGGAGTTGTCTATTTCACGGATATAGATAGTATCTCAAGCAATGCTTTGTGGGGGTTCTACGCTGCGCCAGGGGCAAAGCTAGGAACAGGAACGCGAATGGGCGTGGAGGCACTAGACTATTTTTTCGTTGAAGAAGGTTTTCACAAAGTGAACGCCGATGTTCTCGAGACCAATCAACGAAGCCATAAATTCCATCGCAAACTCGGGTTTCAGACAGAGGGAGTTTTCCGTGACCAATATTTGGGTAAAGACAGCTACGAAAGCGTAACACGCTTTGGTTTATTGGAATCCGAGTGGGTCGAGCATCGCAAGACATTTGAAAGTATCTAGATTCAACAGATTAATTACACCGGATCAACGCTTTGCAAACAGACATGTATATACTCGCCACATGCAAGCCCTGGCATAAATCACAGGCAGCTAACTACCTGACCAACGAGTCCAAATTTTTGTGGGCGCACGGCCCAGAGCAACTGAATGAACTGGTCAGTAAAGCAAAGAATATCCGCTATATTTTCTTCCTGCACTGGAACTGGATGGTGCCGGAAAATCTCTGGAAAAATTACGAGTGCGTTTGTTTCCACATGACAGACGTGCCTTATGGCCGGGGAGGTAGTCCCCTGCAGAACCTGATAGTGCAAGGCCACAAAGACACCAAACTGACGGCACTCAGGATGGTAAAGGAAATGGACGCTGGGCCTGTTTACACAAAACGCGAACTAGCACTTGAAGGAACGGCAGCGGAGATTTACCAGAGAGCAGGGGAGCTGAGTTTCGACATTATCCGATGGATTATCGATAACCAACCTGAGCCATTAGACCAACAGGGTGAACCGGTGGTATTCAAGCGCCGCAAGCCTGAGCAAAGTGTATTACCGGGCAGTGGAGACGTTACAACGTTGTATGACCATATCCGAATGCTCGATGCTCCGACTTATCCACTAGCCTTCATTGAACACGGCGAGTTTATTATTGAGTTCGCCGGCGCCGAAGTTCAGGGCGACGCACTGAACGCATCCGTACGCATTCGCAAGAAACCGAATCAGAGGAAGCTATGAAAAACGTTACCATCGACGGGGTACAGATTGGCCCGGAGCATCCGCCATACATTATTGCAGAGCTATCAGCCAACCATAATGGCTCAATGGATCGCGCGTTGGAAACTATGAACGAGGCCAAACGGCGGGGAGCTTCTGCGGTTAAATTGCAGACTTACACGGCTGATACTATGACCATAGACAGTGACCGCCCAGAGTTTCTGATCAAGGGTGGACCCTGGGACGGCTATAAGCTGTATGACCTCTACAAATGGGCGGAAACTCCGTTTGAATGGCATAAAGCCATGTTCGAGCATGCGCGTAAAATCGGTATTACTGTGTTCTCTACCCCGTTTGACGAAA
>Ga0307940_1002066_pt1 | contig 10428 bp, 10 predicted proteins | sample OrgLakmetagen124_FD_201835 | JGI IMG/M metagenome (GOLD analysis project Ga0307940, IMG submission 201835) | Saline water microbial communities from Organic Lake, Antarctica - #124 | ecosystem: Environmental > Aquatic > Non-marine Saline and Alkaline > Saline | place: Antarctica: Organic Lake... | reverse complement strand
CCAGGATTCTCATGAATTAGGTCCTGATAACTCCAATCCTTTTGTTTTTTAAGCAGAGATAGATGTTTATCACTGAAGTTTTGGGCACTTAGAGTAGTTATCCAGAATGTGAAAAGTAGAATGATTTTCATAAAAAAATATTAGCACAAATGATTGCAATTGATGAAGTCAGGTTTTCATATAATTTCATAGACTTCCGTCAAAATACATATAATTGACACTAGAGCCGTACCACATCTTGTGGTTGTCAGAAAATTGACGATCGCAAACCACAATATATTGTGTTGACGTGGGTTCAAAAGAGCATTTTAATGGATATATAGATTCTCAAAATGATGAATGACAAAACTTAGGAGTAGTTACTGTGAAGATTAAAAGACTGTACACAAAAAAAGGAAAAAGTGCTTATCAGGATATGACTTTTGATAAAAGAGTGAGTGAAGTCAAGAACCTCGATGGTTCAAGTTCTGGAACTCAATCTGTTACTGTTCCTAAGTTTTGGTCTCAAGTTGCCACAGATATTATTGCTCAAAAATATTTTAGAAGAACTGGTGTTCCTCAAAAAAATGAAAATGGTGAAGCTATCCTCGATAAAAGTGGAAATGCTGTCTTAGGTACTGAAACTGACTCTCGAGAAGTCTTTGATAGACTCTCTGGCTGTTGGAGAACTTGGGGAGAAGAATATAACTACTTCGATACTAAAGAGGACGCAGATGCATTTGAAGACGAACTGAAGTATATGCTTGCCAACCAAATGGCCGCACCAAATTCACCTCAGTGGTTTAATACAGGTCTTCACTCTTCATATGGAATTAAAGGTAAGCCTCAAGGTCACCATTTCGTAAATCCTAAAACTGGAAAAATTCAAAATTCTACTTCAGCATATGAAAGACCTCAACCTCATGCTTGTTTCATTCAGTCTATTAATGACGACCTCGTTGGTGAGGGTGGAATTATGGATCTATGGAATAGAGAAGCTAGACTTTTCAAATTTGGTTCAGGAACAGGAACAAACTTTTCTAATATTCGCTCGGAAGGAGAGCCACTATCTGGTGGCGGAAGATCTTCTGGACTCATGAGCTTTTTAAAAATAGGTGATAGAGCTGCCGGAGCTATTAAGTCTGGTGGAACGACTAGAAGAGCCGCAAAGATGGTTACACTTGATTTGGATCATCCCGATATTGTGGATTTTATTCAGTGGAAAGTAAAAGAAGAGAGAAAGGTTGCATCACTTGTAACTGGAAGTAAGGTTTGTAAAAAGCATTTACAAAATATTTTTAAATCATTAAACGAATCTGAACTTCAAGGTGAATCAAAATTTTCAGGAAAAACTAATAAGCCACTCGCTTTAGCAATTCGTAGTGCAAATAGTGATCTAGTACCAATGAATTATATCTCTAGATGTATAGATCTTGCCAAGCAAGGTTTTACTGATATCGAATTTGAGGTTTATGATACTGACTGGAATTCAGAGGCTTATGCAACTGTTGCTGGTCAAAATTCAAATAACTCAATAAGAATACCAAATAAGTTTTTTAAAGCACTTGAAGCTGGTGATGAGTGGGAACTTATTTCAAGAACAACTGGTAAGACTATCAAAACTCTTAAGGCCACAGAGCTTTGGGATATGATTAGTGAGTCAGCTTGGCAGTGTGCAGACCCAGGTGTTCAATTCGATGATACTATTAATGAGTGGCATACATGTCCAGCTGATGGAAGAATCAACGCTTCAAATCCTTGTTCAGAGTATATGTTTCTAGATGATACTGCCTGTAACCTCGCTTCTCTAAACTTAGTTAAGTTTATGGATCCTGTTACAAATATGTTTGATATCGAAAGTTATATTCATGCATGTGAAGTGTGGACAATGGTTCTTGAAATCTCTGTTCTCATGGCACAGTTCCCATCAAAAGAAATTGCATTAAGGTCATTCCAGTATAGAACTCTTGGTCTAGGCTTTGCTAATATCGGCGCTCTTTTAATGCTTATGGGTCATGCTTATGATTCAGAAGAAGGAAGAAATATCGCAGCAAGTTTAACAGCGATTATGGGTGGAACAACTTATAAAGTTTCAGCCCTTATGGCCAAAGAACACGGTGCCTTTGAAAGATTTGATGCCAATAAAGATCATATGCTAAGAGTTATTAAAAATCATAGAAGAGCTGTTTATGATACTGCTGATTATGAAGGCCTAACAATCACTCCTGTTCCGTTAAATAAAAAACATGCACCAAAGTTTATGCATGAAGCTGCTAAAAAGCAGTGGGATGAGGCATTGAAGCTTGGTGAAAAATACGGTTATAGAAATGCACAGACAACGGTTATTGCACCAACAGGTACGATTGGTCTTGTTATGGACTGTGATACAACTGGGATTGAACCTGACTTCGCATTGGTTAAGTTTAAAAAGCTTGCAGGCGGAGGATACTTTAAAATCATTAATCAATCAGTTCCACCGGCATTAAAAAATCTTGGGTACTCTAAAGATCAAATTAATGAAATTGAAAAGTATGCTGTTGGTCATGCTACTATGGTTGGTTGTCCATCTATAGATCACAAGCGACTAAGAGATGCAGGATTTACTGACGAAATTATCTCAAAAGTTGAAAACTCTCTAGAATCAGCATTTGATATTACCTTTGCATTTTCTAGGTACACAGTAGGTGATGATTTTCTTTTAAATACTTTAAAACTTAGTAACGAACAAATTGAAAGCTTCGAATTAAATATTTTAAAAGCAGCTGGCTTTACTGATGCAGAAATTCAGATTGCTAACAATTATGTTTGTGGAACGATGACTGTTGAAGGTGCTCCACATTTAGAAGATAAACATCTTTCAGTTTTTGATTGTGCTAATAAGTGTGGGCGTACTGGTAAGCGATTAATTGCAGCTACTGGACACATTAGAATGATGGCTGCATGCCAGCCATATCTCTCCGGTGCAATTTCTAAAACTATCAATATGCCAAACGATGCAACGATTGCAGATATCTCTGAGGCTTATAAGCTTTCATGGTCACTTATGACTAAAGCGAATGCTATCTATAGAGATGGATCTAAACTATCTCAACCATTAAATGCACAAGCATTTGAAGACCTTGGACTTCTGGATTCATTTGATGACCTTTCACAAAATGAAAAAGTAATAAATGTTGCTGAAAAACTTGTTGAAAAAGTTATTTATAGAGAAGTTTCGAAAAGAAGATCTCTTCCTAATAGGAGACTTGGTTACACTCAAAAAGCGAGTGTCGGTGGGCATAAAGTTTACCTTAGAACAGGTCAATATGATGATGGATCACTTGGTGAAATATTTATCGATATGCATAAAGAAGGTGCAGCTTATAGATCACTGATGAACTGCTTCTCAATTGCGGTATCATTAGGTATGCAGTATGGAGTTCCCCTTGAGGAATATGTAGATGCATTTACATTCACAAAATTTGAACCAAATGGAATGGTTGTCGGTCATGATAATTTAAAGATGGCCACATCAGTAATTGATTATGTCTTTAGAGATCTTGCTTGTAAGTACCTTGGTCGACATGATCTTGTTCATGTTAAGCCAACAGATTTAGAGAGCGATAAAATATCGGGAGAGTCAAAAGATGAAGAACCACTTTTGGCCATGATCGAGGGAGACACAACTGTTGAACATGCAGATGGAAGAGTGAGTACTCAAACTCAAAAAGTATTTACTAAACAAGCTGATTCAGAAATGTTCTCTCAAGCAAAAAAAATGAGTGAAGCCAAAATGAAAGGTTACGAGGGCGAATCATGTCCCGAGTGTACTGCTTTTACAATGTTAAGAAATGGAAGCTGTATGAAATGTGACACATGCGGAGCAACAACCGGATGCTCATAAAATAAGGTAATTGGTATTACTTATCCTGCACGAGAATAATCCTGCACACACACATGTTAAAGATTATTACTCAACTTCAGACTTCGGTTTGATTAAAGATAGGGGGGGGCGAATGTCCCCCTTTTTTTTAACAATCACATTCAAATTTAAAAATATTATTGTTATCTATACAAAGTTTTCCATTGTCCTCAAGACAGCGAGTAAACTTGAAGTATAAATCCTCACACTCATTAACAGTGATGAAGTTCTCGTATACTCTTTGATCATTTTTATCGTAAGTATCAAGCTTTTGTATAAAAGATTGGCAGTCCAACTTTGTGTAATTGGCCTGGCTACTTGAGTTTGTTATTTTAAACAAAGCATCGTATTGATCAACTTTATTGATCTCATTATAGTTATATTGAAAACCGTACGCGGGTAGAAGGATAAGTGATACTACCATTACTTTTAGAGCTGTAGACATGCCCCTTTATCGGTAAATTATTTAAATTGAATGATTGTAATTTGAAGTGAGGTAAATGTTGCCCCTCATGATCAGAGAGGCATTAAGATTAGAATTTCGCTATTAGTGATGTTGTATAAGTCCAGTCAAGACGCTCTTCTGCTCCTGGATTTAGCTGATTATCATAACGACCTGTGTACCCTAGGCTAAGTGAGAATGACTTTGAGAGAGTAACATTTAAAGAGGGCTCAAAGTTGATTTGGTAGTCTTCTCCACGTGTAAAGTTTGGAAGGTATCTTACCCAAAATTTATAGTTCACATTCACATTAAGAACTTGTTCCCACTCTAGGTATAAGTTTCCTTTTGTATCATTTCTAACAAGACCATTTTGTTCTTCTGTATCAGTTGTTTGTTCTATTGTGTATCTTAGACCAAGTTCAGAGAAGAATTTATTCTCATCAGTGTCAATGAATTGGTATCTTGCACCGGCGTCATAGTTTTGTCTTTGTTTGTAACCAGCAAATTCATTTCCCTCAAACTCAGCACCCAAAAAAGCTCCAAGCTTCTTTGTGATTGAACGAGTATATTGTGTGAAGATGTCCCAGTTTCTTACTGTTTCAACGTTCTCTTCTCCTGCAGTTCCTAGTGTGTAGTGACCACCAAAAGAAACAGCATCTTTATCCCATGTTTTTTTAGATTCTGTTTTTAAGTTGTAAGTTTCAGTCTCCGTGTTACCACCAGTTGTGATGATTGATAGACCTGTTTCATTTGTAAATTTTGCCATAGCTGTAGAACTTAGCACTACAAGACAAACTGCAATTAGCTTTTTCATTATTTCTCCTTAAAATTTTCGATGTGTGATATTAAGTTGATAAGCTCAACTTGCAAAGTACAAACTTAAGAAAAACTAAAGAATACTCAGAAGGTAAAAATGGAATCTAAATTTTGGATAGATACATGGAATAATAAAAAAATTGGTTTTCACTACGATCAGCCAAACCCATTATTATTAGTGCATTTTAATAAGTTAAAGCTCACTAGAGGGGATTCAATCCTTCTGCCGCATGCGGCAAGACCGCTGACTTGTATTGGTTGATGGATCAAGATGTAAAAGTTTGTGGAGTTGAGTTATCTAAAATAGCAATAGAGGAGTTTTTTAAGGAAAATAATTTAGACTATAAAACTAGAATAGATGGAGTGTTTACTGTCTACTTCAACAATAAGGTGGAGATCTATCATGGTGACTTTTTCGCGTTTCACCGATCAATTGAAAAGACCTTTGATGCTGTTTTTGATCGTGCTTCGCTTGTGGCGTTACCTGAGGCAATGAGAGAGAAATATTATATTGAAATAAATAAGCTACTTAAAGATAAAGGTAGATATCTTTTAATTAGCTTTGAGTATGATCAAAGTTCAATGGATGGGCCTCCATTCTCAGTAAGAAAAATCAGAGATTCTTGCAAATATCAAATTCACTAAACTTGAGGAAGAAAGAATTATTGATGATAAAATGAGTGAGAGAGCTAGAACGCAGTTCTACAACTGGCGCTATCTTTTTGAGAAATAATCTTTCACTTTTCTTAAGAGGGATTTTCGTGGGTAAATCTTTATCCAATACCTGTGCTTTTCTTGTGTAATTACTTTCACTTTTTTTTCTTTTACGAGCTCACGCAATACTCTTTCTAGGTCTTCAATAGTGTCTTCTTTATTCGTTAAAAGGTACTCAGAGCTTATGTCGAGATAGATCATCTCTAAATTCATAGGCTCTAGAAAAGAGAGTGTGTGCTGAAGTTCTAATTTTAGTTTCATGATTAACCAAGCAGTGCGTCTTGTAAGTAATTAGCGTCGTTATATTGTATTAGAAAGGAGATCAATATGAAAGTATTTGGACTAATGATTATTTTAAGTTTTGGAATTTTTGCTAGTAATGCACAAGCTGATACTTGTAGAGCATTTCTAAAAAACCAACAGGGATATACAATTGAGACTTTCTATGCAAACGGCTACAATAGACCTGATGCTTGTCAGCTCGCTTCTCAGATTTGTCACCGTGCTTTGAGAAATGGTCCCTATCAAGGACGCTATTTAAGGTGTGAAGTCGAAGGATCTCATAATCCTGGCAACATTACTCGTTCGTGTAATGTCTCTCTTGAGGACAGATATGGCAGAATTGTTCGCGGTTTCTCAGGACATGCAAGAGGAAGAACACATCAAGAGGCATATCAGAATGCTTGTCGTACAGGTCTTAGAGATTGTCATTTTTTCAGTAATAGATATGGTTACTACAATTATACTTGTAGAGTAAGACGCTATTAAAATTATTTAATATCAAAGCCTACATTGAATGATCCATCATTTATGTAGGTTTTTAATTCCGCCTTATAATTTGAGTTAATCTCAAATTCCCTTTCGAGTAAAACAAAGTTTTCAAACTGATCTTTTAGACTCTTACTTATTTCACTTTCAAGTTTAGTTGCGATGATATTTAAAGGGAGACGGACTCGAGGTAGGAAACGAGTCCATTTGACATGAGCACGACCAGTTATAGATTTTATCTTAAGATCTAGAAATGTTAATACTAGTCCTTTTTGATTTAACGAAATATTAAACTTTAGAGTTGATTTGGCAAGGAGTTGATCATTGGCGAGATATATATGCGGATATTTTTGAGTCAATATTTCTGCAAATAAATTTAACTCAATTTGAATATTATTTGATTGATAAGAATACTTTATCTTCTCACTTGGGCGAAGCCATAGTTTGAAATCAATATTTTTCTTTAAAAAGGCCAAGGATGTAATAGCTCCATCTTGGTTGGCTTTATAACCTAGGCAGAGTATTGGTTCTACTATTTGAGAATTCACTATTATTTCATTCATAGTTAGATTTTCTAGAACTTTTTCAAAAATAGATCGTGAAATATCTATTTCACCCTTCTCAGCAATATCTTTTGCACATTCATGGATATTGTAATCGTCGTGAAAGTGTGGATCTATTTCTAGACTTAGTTTTGATTGATTTAATCCTATTTTTTTTAAATCAAAACTTATTGTTGAAGCTAGATGTGGAAGTTCTCTTTTTCTTTTTAAATTTTCACTTATATTTTGATTGATTTGATTCTCTGCATTCTTAATTAATTCGGAGTTATTTATCCACTGTTGCATGTTATTGTTAATAGCATTTTTAATTAGTGCATCAACTTCTCGTTTCGAAAATATATTATCCAGTATGTACCGAAGCGTTGACCCTATTCCATCACGGGCTACCACAGAAATATTTTCAAATTGAAAATCAACAGAACTTAAATGTCTAAATTGTAGTCGAGTTCCACTTGAAATTTCAAGTGTGCTGTAAGCTGCTTTTATTGTAGAAAGGTCTGCCTTAAAATACTCATCGTGGGTTATTTGTATTCCAAACTGTTTAAATTTAAATCTGATTTTAACTAATACATCTGCTGCTGCATTTTGTAGATTCCACTTCAGAGATACTTTATTATCATTTTGAATCTTTATATTGAAAATCGGAACTCGATTTGGTGCAAGAAGGAGATTTCCTTGTTCGATCGTATATGAAATTTCATTTGAAAGCATATTCGATTTATTTCCAAAATCATATCGATAAGGGATCGTTTGCCATAGTGGTACTATTAATCCGTCTATTAGTTCATTATTCACTTTAGTTTCTAACTTAATTGAACTGGAAAAAATGTTAAGTGATAAAACAAAAAGGAAGATTATTTTCATAATTAAATTATAAGGAATAAATACTCTTAAATCAAAGATTTAAGTTTTTCAAAATAGGCAGGTCCAAGCTTATGGCCAACATTTTCTATCTTTAAAAAATGTCCATTCGAGTCAAGTTTTTCAAACTCAGACTGAGCATCAATTGGGCTTACTATTCCATCTTCGATTGAGTGAATTTGTGAGTACTCTATATCTCTTTTAAAGAAAAGCATGGATCTGAAAATGCAGGCAAGTCCTATAACTTGGTCAACTCTGGAACAGACTTCTGCTACTTTAGGAGCCAAAAACCCACCTTGAGAATAACCAATTACAGTTACTGGAAGTTTTAAATCTATTGAGTCTATAAGGTCGCTTAAGTATTTTGCAGCTGGTTCATAGGTGACAAAAAACTTTTTCTCTTTTGGTTCAAAAAAATACCATGAATACCTAGCAAAGAATGAATCAGCTTTTTTATGGGGAACAAGAAATGGTCCATTTGGTGAAATTATTAACGAGTCTTTTGGTAAATATTGTCTCAACACATCAAACATAAATTTCCCATCAAGCATATAACCATGAAGAAGGAGATAGATTCTCTTAGGGTCTTTACAATTATTTGAATAATAATGACAGTCTAGATGTAGGGGAAGATTAATCGTCTTCATTTTTTCTCGTAAAATCTACTTCAACAACGTTGTCTATATTCTCAGGTTTGTTTTGATTAAGTGGTGACTCATCAAAGCTTGTGTTTTGTTGTGAGAAGGGGTTGTTTTGATTAGTTGAATTTGTAAAGACGTGAACCTTTCCGCTTTGAACTCCTTTCATCATTAAATCTTTAGCAAAAATCAAAATAACATGACGAGTCCCTGGAAAAACCATGCAGATACCTAAGATGTCGGTTATAAATCCAGGTGTAAGAAGTAGTAGTCCTCCTCCAAAAACGAGAAGTCCGTGAAAAAACTGATCTGCCGGAAGTTTTCCAGCATTGAGTTCTGTTTGAATTTTTTGAATAATTTGCAAGCCCTGACTTTTTGCAAGAGCTGCACCAACTATTCCTGTGATGATAACAATCATAAATGTGTTGAAGGCGCCAATTTGACCACCGACTTCGATGAAAAGAAATATCTCTAGAGCAGGTATCACGGTAAAAAGCAGTAAAAGTATCAAAAACATAAAACATCCTAATTTTAAATGCTTATACCATGTAAAACATGCAATAAACATTGTCTATAGGTGACTAAAAAGTTACAAAACGCACTATGACTACTAAACCTAATACACAACTTCCACCAATCACTGATTGGCTTCCAATAACAATGAAAGACGCCATTAAAAAGGGGTGGGATGAGTTAGACGTAATTCTTATAACCGGAGATGCATATGTCGATCATCCAGCTTTTGGTGCTGCTGTTATAGGTCGAATCGTTGAATCTTATGGTTTTAGAGTTGCAATCATTCCTCAGCCAAATTGGCAGGACGATTTAAGAGATTTTAAAAAATTTGGAAAACCTAAATACTTTTTTGGTGTAACAGCTGGAAATATGGATTCAATGGTTAATAAATACACTGCTGGAAAGAGAAAGCGATCAAGTGATGCTTATACTCCTGGTGGAGATACAAACTTTAGACCAGATAATGCATCTATCGTTTATACAAAAATTTTAAAAGAAATATATCCAGACGTACCAGTACTGGTTGGTGGAGTTGAGGCCAGTCTCAGGCGTGTTACTCACTTTGACTACTGGGCCGATGAACTTAAGCCAGATATCTTAACTCAATCAGGTGCCGATCTTCTGGTTTATGGAATGGGAGAGCAACCTCTTCGCGATGTTCTAAACTTACTAAGAAAAGGGGTTCCTTTTGAATCGCTTAAGACAATTCCTCAAACGGGCTTCCTTATGGATGCTAAAGATGAACTTCCAAAAAATAAAAACTGGAAGTCTTTTGGATTAAATTCTCACGAAGATTGTCTCAGTAGCAAAAAGAAATATGCATTAAACTTCCGTTTTGTAGAGACAGAATCTAATAAACAAAATGCTCGAAGACTTTATCAAAAAGTTGGAGATAAAAAACTCGTAATCAATCCTCCTTTTAAAGTTATGACTGAAAAAGAAGTTGATAAGTCTTTTGATCTTCCTTACACGAGACTTCCACATCCGAAGTATAAAAATCGTGGTGCAATCTCTGCATTTGATATGATTAAATTCTCTGTCAATATGCACAGAGGATGTTTTGGAGGATGTAGTTTTTGCACAATCTCAGCACACCAAGGTAAATTGGTTGCTAGTCGCTCTAAAGAATCGATCATGAAAGAAGTCGATCAGATTACTAAAATGGATGATTTCAAAGGCTATCTAAGTGATTTGGGTGGTCCCTCAGCTAATATGTATCAGATGAAGGGT
>Ga0307940_1002059_pt1 | contig 10454 bp, 11 predicted proteins | sample OrgLakmetagen124_FD_201835 | JGI IMG/M metagenome (GOLD analysis project Ga0307940, IMG submission 201835) | Saline water microbial communities from Organic Lake, Antarctica - #124 | ecosystem: Environmental > Aquatic > Non-marine Saline and Alkaline > Saline | place: Antarctica: Organic Lake... | reverse complement strand
TTGAAAACGTTCTGATGAATTAGATTCTGTCTCATTGTTCGAACCTCTTTTTTGAGAGTGCTTCTGTGATGAGCAGAGAAAAAAAGGAATACTGCTTTCAGTGTCAATTCCTAACGAGACACGGCCTAAGATTTACACTGTCCCCCTCTGTTCCAACTGTCCCATGCTCGAAATGACATCTGCTGTAATTTTTTTTTCTGGGCTATTTTTCCCGTTGTGCAAATACGAGTACGAGTACGAGTACGAAACGAGAGAGCTATGACACCACCTCCCGAAAACAATAGCGTCCCCATCTCACATCTCCTGGAGATCAATGCACGCGAACGACACTTGCGTGATGAACACGACAGACGTCACCGTGAAACGACGCGTCTTCGAGACCCTGGATGCATAGAAAGCTCTCTGGCGACGTGTGATCGGTTGTTACGAGGAGTGTCTACGGCGATCAATGACCAGGACGTTTCGTCGATCAACGTCCTACCTACGCATGTGGAAGATTGGGTGTCTCACATGGCGAAAGATCCCACGCTGTTGCACGTCGCTCTCGACGAACGCCACATCGTGATGTGGATCCCCGTCAAAGAAAGGATTCCCCCCACTCACCACGAGGCATTCCTAGCACTACTGTCTTCTGACGTGTCACGGATGTCTTCGCTGTGTGGCATGGACGTGCGTCTACGCACGACGAGTTTGACGGACATCGCTCGAAAGGCCGAAGATGACTATTGTTGCGGCTGTACTTCCAGTAGTCGCGCGTACAAGAACGGTCTATCGGTGTCTTTCGAGGGAAAGTCGGCGGTCGCTTTTTGGGCAGCGGTCGCGACAAAAATCATCACGGGTGTTGTCGAAACACGGGACCTCATGTTCCGTTCCATTCGCGATCACGTGTTACGTACAGCACCCAGCATGCGACAGCGAGTTACGGTTCCCATCAGTACGGGAAAACACGCGCTCCCCTTCGGTCACGCACACTCGACCTTCGCGAGCAACCTCGAGACCGAGATGAATGCTATGTTCAGAGGGGAGGGAGTGTGTCTGCGAAACACGTCGGTAGAACGCCGTCTCACCGAGAAATTCAAGCGCGATTTCGCTCGGAAGAAAGTGGAGATTCTGAAGATGTCACCGCTGATGTCGTGCATGTTTCCCATCGGCATTGTGGCATTATTGCTGATATGCGTACCTGAGCTGCAAAGAGGCTCACGGCATATCGCATCCGAAAAGAACAGACTGTCCGTTTGTTTCGAGTTGAACCCAGTACCGGTGTGAGTGTACTCCTATGCGTATATATCGCTCGAATTACTTCACGAACTGACCTGGACCACCATGATAAACACGGCCAGACACACCAGGACGACGCCGAGATAGATGCGGCGTTTCAGGGGCGTGAACACCTCTTGGAACTGTCGAAGCGTCCGGACGCGTAGAAGGTCCCTGTACACGGCTTGAACGACGCGAGCGGTGTTGAAGGCCACGTTCTTGAGGGGGAGATTGGTGAAGAGACGCGAAGACGATTTCCGGAGTCGTGCGTCGTTGATGACGCGGTCCACCGTGTCGAGCACGCGTCCTTCTTTCTGCATCAGCGCGCCGTAAACGTCTTCTCCGAACCGTCCTCTCCCCTCGATCGCGTCCATTAGTTCTCCGTACTCTCGAGCTTTGGGCTTGTCGTAAAGATCGGCGGACAAAACCCTGGCCATCTGTTGGTGTATGTTTAATAGCGGTGCGAGATTTTATAAACCATAATAATACGTGATGACTTTCGACACCGTCGACTCTGCGACCACCGTGGCCGACTCTCGGTGGCGAGCGAAACACGGTATAGCTCCTCTTTCCTCCACGTCGTCTGTCTTGCCGCACGATCTAGCCGAAATCCAAGCCCGGAAAGCGCTCGCCGCCATGGAAGACGACGTTGCCGATGCGGAACGAGCCACGATGACGTTGGGGGGCGTGTTCCCGTTTGCCAACGCGACGGACCGGATGTTTTCGTTGTCGCTGATGGGCGCGATGGCCATTTTACTTTCGACGGGGGCGTACAAACAAGCGGGTCACCTCCCGTGGGCCATATTATCGATTGTGGTCCTAGCATACGCCGCTTATTACTACCCGCAATCTAGGGCCTCTTCTTCTCCTCCTCCTCCTTCTCTTTCTCCTTCTCCTTTTAATTTTCCGTGCGACTCTTCGGAAGGAGCCGTCGGAGGATCGAACGCCGACGACATGCGAGCCCTTCGCAGAAAGAAGGACGGATCCACGGCTGTATTTTTTCCGGACCTCTATGCCGTGCACAGTATGGACCCGACGATGATGAGCGGTCAAGGTTGGAGAGGCGACACGCACCTCGTCCGCGATCTCGCCGAAATGCGGCCTTTTGTGGCACACGACGGTCATACAGTGAAGACCGTATTATCTCTCCTGGCGGAATTTTACAGGAGATACGACCGCATGTTCAAGAGGCCGGGGACGTTGGGTGTACTGAAGAACGAATACACCATCCTCAGAGACATCAACGTCGCGACGCTGAATGCAGTCCAGGCCCTCTATTTCAGGAAACCAATGCCCCTGTGTAGGCGTCTACCCCGTGTCACGCGAGCGATCATGGCCAGGACGGCGCGGATGCTACGTATTCTCCGTCACAAATATCCAAATGAGCTTCGTGGAGAACAAGGCGGTGCCCCACGAGGCGCGGACCCCATGGACGACACACACCTCGTCCACGTGTGAATGGTGAACGATTGTACGGTGTACGAATGGAATCAGGTGGATGATGTTATGTTACAAGTATATAAAAGTGTCCAAAAAGAAAAAAAGTGTTTCAATGTTCATGTACTCAGGTACTCAGAGCCTATTTATTTATCATACCGCGCGGTGACTAAGCTCCGACTGCAGCTTCAGGTTCTCAGACAACACCTTGAGCAGAGCTTTAGTAGTCTTGGTCACAGAGGCGCCGGGCTCCAGCGTCTTGACGTTGATGTAAGCTAAACGATTCTCCAGGTCCACTCTCTGAAATTACGGACAAAAACGGGAGAACTTGTTATATCTTGGTTGGAACTGAAGAACAGAGACTGACGCGTAATAAACGGCAAAAATATACGGCAAAACAGAAAGAGAGAAAGAGGAAGGTTGAGTAGATAGATCAGCTCACCGATATCGAGAAGACGCCCTTGTAGATGATGGGATCCAAGTTGGGGGCGAGGTAGATGCCCTCGCTCAGGACGTGGTGCAGGTCTCGTAGGTAGACGCTATCCCAGGTTGGATCGGAGCGTTTCCCCATGCTCAGGTACATGGTATAGGAGCCCCGGGCTGTGCGTGTAGAGCGTGAACACGGAATGGAACATTTGATGAAAGTAGAGCGAACGCACTCCACTACACAATCGACTGAGTGTGATGCGGTCTCTTGAGGGTTCGAGCGAGCGCCTCTTACCTTCTGCCTTGTTTTCATATGTGAGCTGTTCGCGTCTCCTCTCTTGGGTCACGATGTCCATCTTGATGCGCTGCAGCTTCTCGGACTCGTTCTTGATTTCTGTGTCAATGGCGGTCTTGTAGCACTCTGCGAACAGCTTTTCAGCCTCTGTTGCAGCGAGCTGCTGCTGGAGGGCGTCGAGGTCGTCCTTGGCGCTCTTGTACATCTTCCGGGTCTCGAGCAGCTGATCTTGGATGGGAAACAGGGACGCATGGGCTTCCATGTTCGCTTTGAGCGCGTGCTCGCGCTGGCTCTGCACCAGCTGGAGCTGCACCCTGACGTCTTGAAGCTTCTTCTCTTCGTTTCTGAGGGTGTCTTGCATCATCTTCAGGTTTTGCTGGGTCAGTCGTTCGGCCAGGCGCACGTCCTGCTCTGTTATGGGGCCTGTCATCGTGGGTGTGACGAGAGTGTTCACAGCGCGTGCAATTTATTGCGTTTGTAATGTATATATAGAGTGGCTGGGCAAGGGTCGTTATATACGACACGACACGACAGAAGTTTGTTGAATAATGGCGACGAGTATCTTATGTCAAGGCTCCGCCGCGGGAGCTTGGGCTTTAGGCCGCATGGTCGGTCGCGATCTGGACGATGACGCGCCACGTGTTGAGTTCGAGGTGTCTTCTGGAGTACGGCGCGACACTCTCGCGGAATATATCGACGTGCGCATGATCGACGGTGGGAGCGTTTACGTCCCCGATTTCGTCCGAACGGACTTATTCCGCAACCCGGCGTCTTGGTACACGCTCACGTGTGCTTTCGAACACGAGGGGATAAGGGTACGTTTTTGTGTGGTGTGTAAGACGGTCGACCTGTTGCACAAGGGCGAACACCGTAAATTACTACGGACCCTCCTCTTTGCGCTAGACTGCGTCGTTCACTTACGCAGGAGTGAAGCGTCGACGGCGGATGTTGCCGGAGACGCGATCAGCGTCACGTGTTTATTACTCCGTCGCAAGCGGCGCATGCCCTCCGAAATACACGGAGATGGAGACGGAGTATTGGGTCCCGAACACGTGAACGCCGGCGTGACCGACCTGAACGCGAAAAGCGTCCTCGTCTATCGCAACCAACACGTGCACAAGGTCTTGATCCACGAGATAGTGCATTGCATGGCCGTCGATTCACCGCTGCATGCGTATGCGACGCGCGAGAACAGGCGCGCCGAGCGAGATATCTGCAGGGCTCTAGGCTACACTTCGCACTCGGGGGTCGGCTGCAACGAGAGCTTCACCGAGACCCTGGCGTGCTATTGGCAGCTTTTTTTGGCGGCGGGATCGAGAAGGGTATCCGTGGATGCAGGAGACGGAACAAAAGAGTTGTGTGCGACGATCGTTCGTTTGTGGCGCCAAGAACTCCGTAATTATAAGGCGGTCTGTCACCTATTGATGCGGCATTTTCGACACCGAGTTCACAACGCTAATGCGGACTCGAACATCACGCGCAGGGACCGTCCATGGCATCGCGCTAATACGAATACGAATACAAATACAAATACAAATACGAACACGAACCCGTTGGAGGCGGTGGCTGCGTTGCGTGCCGAAGAGAACACGCACGTTCTCGCTTACTTTTTCGGCAAGACGGCGTTATGGGAGCGGTTGGACGAGGTCCCCGTAATTTTTGGTAGCGGACCACGAGATCCGGAGGTCGGACGCTTTTGGCGAGTCTATCGAAAGGCTCTGCTCGGAGAACACGAGGGAGGGTTTTGGCGAGAGTATGTATCGGTTCCGTCGCCTGGGAGAATAGCCGCGAATCTGACCATGACCTCCGTTCACCCATAAAACTACTTAAAGGTTTGAAGCCGCATTCATGTACCAAAGACATCCCTCGAGTGACCTGGAAACCCCGGCCACACGCACCCTCAGCACAACAGACAAACAACAAATGGCTCCTCAAGTCGCACAAACCGCTTCAACTGTCGCACCTACCGTGCCCGCCACAAAAAAGCAACCCAAGACCGTCCCCGCAGATAGTACGACAGCACCACCACCAGCGCCAGCAACGACGACCGCTGGTAAGAACACCTCCAAAAACGGAGGCGCATCCAAGGACGCTCCCTCTGAAGCCAAGGAAGTCAAAGAAGTCAAGGAGGGTGATAACGCCACGGAGTCGACCATGACCGCCGAGGAGGCCATCGACGCTCGTTACGCGGCCATGCAGGAGAAGCTGACCTCGGCCTTCACCATGATCAAGGAGCTGATGTCCGAGCTCAAGGCCACTCAGAAAGATCATAAGCGCCTTCAGGTGGCCAACGCCAAGGCCGTGACCAAAGGAGGGAAGGGCAAAGGCAAAAAAGCACCTGCCGTCGACGAGAACGGTGAGATCATTCCCGCCAAAAAACGCACCGCCAGTGGATTCGCCATGCCCGCCCTCCTGTCAGACGACATGTGCGCCTTCCTGAACAAGGAAAAGGGCTCCAAGTTGGCGCGCACCGACGTGACCCGCCTCTTGAACCAGTACATCAAGGAGAACAACCTCCAAAACCCCAAGGACAAACGTACCATCAACCCCGACGCCAAGCTGAAAGCCATCCTGACCCCGGCTGAATCTTACACCTACTTCAACCTCCAGAGCCACATCAAGCACCACTTTGTCAAGAGCGCCGAATAAACAAACCATTCGATCTTGATTCCGTATCTGTTCTTCCCTGTGTCGCTCTGTCGGTATTTTCAAACGATTCTCTTCTTTTTGTCGTCTTCGCCGTTGCCTGTGAACAGATAGTAGTCCATCATGCTCGTCTGTCTGTTGGCGTTGCGATCAAACTCCCGCACAATGTCTCCGAACAACTGACTCTCCGTGTCGACGCGGGACTTTTCCAACACCAGGCCGAACATCTCGGTCAAGATGTTCTTCAGGTGGTTGTCGTAATAGAAACGGTAGTCTGGCGTCAAGCCGCGCGTCGTCACGTCGCTAGGATCTTCCGCAAATTCGCTACAATTCTTGTTTCTGTTGTTGCTGCTCGTGTTACCATTGCGCTTGACGAATACAAAACGCACTGTGTCTCCCGCGCGAGGTCCACTACCCGGACGGACTCGTTCTGTTTTGCACGCGACTTGAATGGCAGGAGAACGGGTGTTCTCGTACGCTACCTCCCGCGTAAAACCACACGACAGACATCGACGCTGTGCTTTCCTCTTGACGCCTCTCGGGCCGTGTACAACGTTGCTTTCGCCGTATCCTTCATCTCCGCCACAGGTTCGTCCTCCACATCGTGTACAGATTCCGTCTATGTCACACACGATGTCTCGGGCGCACGCCTTGATGGTCTTGCTCGAGACCAGGTCCTCCACCGACACCGGGTCGGTTGCACTTGCCGACCCAGACGTCGAGAGCAACCTGCGGACTGCTCCCCTGACATACTCGACGGCACCATCAACGTCCATGTCGTGTAGTAGGATGTCCACGGCCTTGGAGCACGTGTTGCGCACGAACGCACACGCGTCCCTACGGACGTACTGCACTCCCTTGCTGTCCACCAGCCCTCCTCCTCCTTTCGCTTGGACCACGCGTCCCACGTATCTCTTTTTCGAGAACAGCAAGAACGGGAGGTAGCACTTTTCGAAACAGAGCTTGATCGGGGAAGGGAAGAGCGCGGTCGCGTTTCTCGCGGCGATCATGCCCAACTCGCTCGCTTCTTCGACCGTGTCCACGCCGAAGTCGATCATGAGCGAATCGGTGTCGCCGTACACGACCACCGCGTTGTTGCTGTCTTCGACGAACGACTTGGTGCGTTCGATCATGCGTCGTCCGACCGCCGTTATGGCACCCGCCACTTCCATACACGGAAGTAATCCCGCGCTCTCACTCACCCCACAAAAGCCGTACACCGCGTTCATGGACACCTTGTAAGCCACCTGCTTCGCGTTCATTACGGCCTTGTGGTAAGCGTCGTCAGTCCGCGCCATTTCCGCCTTTGCTTCGTTGCGTTTCACCTGCAGGTCCTCCAACAACATAGGCAACACGCCACGTTGTACCTCGGGGCGCACCACCCGCAATCCCGCGACGTCGGTCGTAGCGATCCCGATATGTTCCGTTTTCTCGCGGTCTTCCGGTCGGACGAACGTCGAGTGGCACAGGTTGTGCGCCATCATGATGCTCGGATATAGACTCTGAAAGTCGAGGCACACGATTGGACGCCAATACGCCCCCCGTCTAGGTTCTAACACGATTGCTCCCTTCAGGTTGGTATCTCGGACACCGTCTGTATCATCTTCCGCACAATCGTCACCGTCCGATTCCACTCTCGGTCTCGGTGTCGAAAACAACTGTCCCGACGCCGACGTTCCTACATCCACTTTGCCTTTGCCTTTGCCTATGGCTGTGCCTTTGGCTGTGCCTTTGGCTGTGCATTTCGATTTGGTGTTCGACGCCATTACAGACCCTTCGCGATGATGGCCGTCTTGAAGGGGCCTCGGAGTCGGAGTCGGACAGTACATGTTCCGACGCGCCGTATATCCCAGGATAAGACTCTGGACTTTGGCTTGTTCGCCCTGCATTAAGATCACGGACGGAGGCACGGAGCAAACGTTCGCCATCTCGAACACCGTATTCAGAGCGGTCACCTTGTGCATAAGACGGTCGACGAGGATTGCGTCCTGGGTGCAATACCGCACGACCTCCCACTTCTCGACGGGCGTACCACGGCGCCAGATGGTCTGCATCTCTCCGATGCCGAGTCCGGTCTTTCCCTCGTCTCCTCCCAAGAGGGTCTTGGCCACCTGATCCAGTTTGAAAAACCGGAGTGACGCGTGAAAACGACGGAGGTAGTAATACATGTCCAGCTGCAACACGCCGGGCGTGTCCAATACGGCAGCTTCGTGTGTCTGAGCGCCTCCCCCCTTTACGGACATTATCCGCAGACGCTCGCTAAAATCCACATCTTCGTCTTCGTTTTCGTCTTCGTCCTCTCTTGTGTCATGACGTGACCTCCTCTCTTTGTTTCCGAGCAGCGCGTAAAAGTCGACCAGGTGGGGATTCAGGACACCCCCGTTAATCAAGACACGCTGGTGGATGTAGCGCATGTCGAAACCCCAGATGTTGTAGCCAGATAACACGTCCACTTCGTGTTCCGCAATTGAAACCGCCCAGGCGCGAAGCAACTCGGCTTCCGTGTCGAAACACAACAGGTCGATGCCGTCGTCGTCTTCGCCTTTGTCCACCTCGCCCAGAGCTAACGCCAATCGTCGGAAAGGCGACTCTTCTCCCAGCCTCGAGAACACCGTGCTGATTACGATGATGGCGTCCTCTTTCTGGCACGGGTCGGGGAATGCGCCGGAAGATGATCGGCATTCGATGTCGAAGCTCGCGACGACTACCTCGTCTTCTCTCCGTGAGGGAGTGGACTCGACAGAAAAAGGACACCGTCCAGCGTAGTCCAGGCATACGGCCGTGGTCGTATCCACGACGACAGTGCAGTCCGTATCATAGGTCGACAACACCTGGGTTCCACACGGTCGAATGTCGTTGGCCAGGAGGAAGCCGACCAACGGGTCGACGGTAGCTTCGTACTGCTTGACGCGGGGTCTGTTCTGGGCGAGCCATCGACTGGCCCAACGTAAACACCGCGCGGTCTTGAACGTCAACCGACAAAAACCTGAAGAGTCTGCCCCGGCGTAGCCCAAGAAACTTCGCCCCTTCTCGAACCCCGCTCCCACGTACTCTGGCGCACGGTCGCGTAACCCCTTTTTCATAGCGGACAACATATGTTCGACCTCGTGACGGGGCGCACAGATGCCCACCTCCAGGCAGAACGAGGGTCGATGAAGGACGCGCACGCGCACCGGACGAGCTCCGACCTTGCCATACGCCGTCACCCTGTACGACGCTCCTCCTCCTCCTCCTCCTCCTCCTCCGGTGTAAGTGGCCGACGATGTCTTCCCATCAACGTCCAAGTCCATGTCAATGTCTTCTCCCATCCAGGTGATGGACCGAAAAGACAGCCCCCCCGAGTCTGTCATGTCCGAATAAAACGATGAATAAATGAGATTATATTATATTATGTTATGCCGGCCTTAGCCGAGCTACTTTTGGACGACACGCTCTATGAATGGCTTTAGGTAGAGCAGGTACCCCCAACCGAGAATGGCTGCACCTATATCCGCTACCAGAGTGGCCGCGACACTCGACCCTTTTTCTACACAAATGAAATGGTTTGTTATCACGGCCACCATGGATCCCACGAACAATACACACACGACACAGACCCTGAATATCGCGGTAGACACGTCGTCGTTTCCTTTGTGTGTTTTCCCGTAATATGTATCATCATGGTCGTCGTCCATGTCCACGTTGTCTCCTCCTTCACCACAACTTTTACAACTGGGCGCGGATATAGCGTGCAATAGTGCCAGGTTCTGTCGCCACCATGTCCAAGTCATTGTCATGTAGACCCGTTCACACAATGATGGAGCCGAATATTTTTAGTACTTCGACCCGTCCGCAAAAAAAAATCGAAACGACTACGGACAAATAAGCTCGATGCATAGAAGAAACAAACAACATATAATGGAGGAATACGCCTCGGTTCTGTAATCCATATCAATATCAAATTTCAAGCAAGACATGAACGCTCACCCTGACACCGACGTCTCCGGGGATCTAGCCAGAGATGGAGAATTGGGCACTCCTAACTTCCAGACCTTGAAGGACGCCGAGAAGGCGTTCTCAATGCTGCGCGCCCAGATGAGGCAGGTGGTGGCGCACTTTCAGAACCCCGAACGAGCAAAGGATAGTACGCCTGCAGAGACAGAGGCAGAGACAGAAGCAGAAGCAGAAGCAGAAGCAGAAGCAGAAGCAGAAGTCGAGGACGAGGATGATGATGATGCCCTTGTGCACAGCCTCACGGAGATCTCAATGAAGCCTGAGGCCAAAATCCTTACAGCAGATTTCAAAATAAGCATGGGACACGCAGCCGCGGGCAACTTACCTGAGCATGGCAGAATGTCATGTGGAAGGACAGTGAAATATCACGATCACCACGCTAAACAAACTGCGTTCTTTT
>Ga0307940_1002058_pt1 | contig 10462 bp, 11 predicted proteins | sample OrgLakmetagen124_FD_201835 | JGI IMG/M metagenome (GOLD analysis project Ga0307940, IMG submission 201835) | Saline water microbial communities from Organic Lake, Antarctica - #124 | ecosystem: Environmental > Aquatic > Non-marine Saline and Alkaline > Saline | place: Antarctica: Organic Lake... | reverse complement strand
ACGTCATGGCCGGCGTCGCGCGCGTCCGCCTCGGTCAGGCCAACGCCCGCGACCTGCGGATCGGTGAATACCACCCACGGCATCGCCGCGTTGTCGTAGCGCTCGGCGCCGTCCAGCACGGCGTTGAAAGACCGGCCATGAAGGCATTGTCCGACGATCTGCAAGCCCACCTCGACAGCGGCACGACCACACTCGCCTGGTGCTGGCGAATCACGCGATCCGACGGACAGGCGTTCGGCTTCACAGATCACGACCGCACTCTGACTTTCGACGGGACTGACTTTGAGAGTGAAGCGGGGCTGATCCCGTCAGAGCTGCGCCAAGGGTCCGAGCTGTCTGTCGATGCGCAGGACGCCGAAGGCGTGCTGTCGTCGGACCGGATCACCGAGGCTGACATCCTCGACGGACGCTGGGACAACGCTGAGGTCGAAGTGTTCCGCGTCAACTGGCAGGACGTCACACAGCGCGTGCTTATGCGCCGCGGCTCGATCGGAGAAATCAGACGCGGGTTGGTCTCCTTCGTGGCAGAGGTACGCAGCATGGCGCATGTCCTGAACCAGCAGGTCGGGCGAAGCTACCAGGCAACCTGCGACGCCGCGCTCGGCGATGCTCGCTGCCGCGTCAATCTGGCGTCCTCGGCTGTCCGTGGGAGCGGCGCAGTCGCGTCCGTGCCTCGCGGCCGCGTGTTCACCACGACCGCGCTGGGCGCCTATGAGGTGCGCTGGTTCGCTGCAGGCGTGGTCGAATGGACCAGCGGAGAAAACCAAGGCCGCAAGGCTGAAGTCATGCGCCACGATGTCGATGGCACGACTGCGTTCATCACCCTGATGGCTGATCCTATTCGAGCGATCGCGGAGGGCGACACGTTCACCATCACGGCGGGCTGCGACAAGCGGATTGAGACCTGCGCTGCGAAGTTTTCCAACGCCGCGAACTTCAGAGGCTTTCCCGATATCCCGGGCCCGGACACTGTCCTGCGCTATGCCACGCAGGGCAACGGCAACACGGGCCGGGTCTTGTGATGCCATTCGCTGATCCCGCGCATGTCGTGGCATCGGCGCGCGCATGGATTGGCACGCCGTTTCATCATCAAGCCTCGCTGCAAGGTGTCGGCTGCGACTGTCTGGGGCTGGTGCGCGGCGTCTGGCGCGATGTGGTAGGTCGCCAGGCGTTCAATGTGCCGGCCTATGCGCTGGACTGGGGAGAAAGCAATGCGCGCGAGGTGCTGCGCGACGGTATCGCGGCGCACATGAAGGCTGTCGACGGCGACGCTTTGCCAGGCGACTTGCTGCTGTTTCGCATGCGCACTTGGGCAATCGCCAAGCATGCGGGCGTCCTGGTCGATGCAAACACAATGGTCCACGCGCATTCGCGTCTGGGCGTGATTGAAGAGCGCGTGACGCCTGCTTGGTGGCGTCGCGCTGCATTCGTGTTCCGGTTTCCGGACTGAAAGGTTTCTTGAATGGCAACTTTAGTCTTGGGTGCCGTGGGCAGCGCCATCGGCACCGGCATCGGCGGCTCGATCTTGGGCGTTACTGCGGCCACGATTGGTGGCTTCGTCGGCTCGAGCCTTGGCAGCATGATCGATGCGGGCTTGGTGGCTGGAAACCAGAACCAGCGATTTGAGGGCGCGCGTCTGGATGCCGTGCGCGTCACAAGCAGCGCGGAGGGCGTCGGAGTTACGCGCTTGTTCGGGCGCATGCGGGTCGCGGGCAACATCATCTGGGCGACAGATTATGAGGAGCGGAATGTCACAACCACCATCCGAGGACCACGGCGCTTTGGCTTCTTTGGCCCGCGTGCGAGCAGCACAACGGTCGAGTATTTCTACTCTGCCAGCTTCGCTGTCGGGCTGTGCGAGGGACCGATCACCGGGATCGGGCGCGTCTGGGCCGACGGCAAGCTGCTGGATATTTCTGGCAACGATATCCGCGTGTACCTTGGCAATGAAGAACAGCCGCGCGATCCTCTGATCCAGGCAAAAATGGGCGCAGCGCGCACGCCAGCATATCGGGGATTGGCCTATATTGTCTTTGAGGACTTGGACCTTGAGGACTTCGGGAACCGCATCCCTCAGCTGACTTTCGAGGTCTATCGTCCAATCCCGGATCAGGATGTGGCTGAAGGCTGCGTCCGCGCGGTGACAGTGATCCCAGCATCGGGTGAGTTTGTCTATGCCGCGCAGATCATCGAGTCGCAGCGTAGCGGCTTGCAGGACGGCATCCGAAGCATCGAGAACGCGGTAGCGCGCACCTCGCAATCCGACTTCGTGACTTCAATCGACCACCTGCAGGAGCTGGTGCCGGGCGTGGAGAGCGTCTCGCTCGTGGTGGCGTGGTTCGGAAATGACCTGCGCGCCGGAAATTGCACGATCAGACCGGGCGTGGAGGTCAGCAGCAAGTCAACAACGCCGGAATGGTCGGTAAATGGCATTTCTCGCGCGCAGGCCTATCTGGTCAGCAGCGTCGATGGGCGACCGGTCTACGGCGGAACCCCCTCCGACGTCTCGGTCGTGCAGGCAATCAATCACCTGAAGGCGCGAGGATATCGCGTGACCTTCTATCCATTCCTTCTCATGGACGTGCCCGAGAACAACACGCTGCCAAACCCATACAGCGACAACGCAACGCAGTCGGGCCAGCCAGCGTTTCCCTGGCGGGGCCGTATTACCTGCAGCCCGGCCGCGGGCTTCGCGGGGAGCGCGGACCAGACCCCGGCCGGGACGAGCCAGGTTGATGCCTTTTTCGGCAGCGCGACCCCCGCCAACTTCTTGGTCTCGGGTGAAACGGTGAGCTGGTCGGGCGGCGCGGACTTCGGCCTGCGGCGGATGATCCTGCACTATGCGCATCTGTGCGCGGCCGCGGGCGGCGTAGATGCCTTCATCATCGGATCGGAAATGCGCGGTCTGACGTCAGTGCGCGGCGGCTCTGGCAACTTCGCCGCCGTGACCCGGCTGCGCAATCTCGCGTCGGACGTGCGCTCCATCGTCGGGCCGGGGACGAAGATCAGCTATGCGGCAGACTGGTCAGAGTATTTCGGCCATCAGCCGGGCGACGGCAGCGGCGATGTGTTCTTCCACCTCGATCCCCTTTGGGCGGACCCGGTGATCGACTTCGTCGGGATCGACAATTACATGCCGCTGTCCGATTGGCGCGATGGATTTGACCATGAGGATGCGCAGGCCGGTGTGCCATCAATCTATGATCGCGGATATCTTCAGGGGAACATCGAAGGCGGCGAAGGCTTTGAGTGGTTCTACGCCACATTGACAGATCGCTTGGTGCAAAACCGCACCCCCATCACGGACGGCGCGTCAGGCAAGCCATGGGTGTTTCGCAACAAGGATTTGCGCAGCTGGTGGTCAAACCAGCATTTCAATCGTCCTGGCGGCATTGAAAGCGCCACGCCCACCGCTTGGGTGCCGCAATCAAAGCCCTTTTGGTTCACGGAGCTTGGCTGTCCAGCAATCGACCGGGGCACCAACCAGCCGAATGTGTACTTTGACCCCAAGTCCTCCGAATCCTTCGTGCCCTACTTTTCGCGGGGGTATCGGGACGATGCCATTCAGCGCGCTTATTTGGAGGCCACGTACATCTACTGGTCGGAGGCGGCGAACAACCCTGTGTCGTCTGTGAATGGGGCGCGGATGGTCAACATGGCGGAGGGCGCGGCCTGGACCTGGGACGCACGTCCCTATCCGCACTTCCCCTCGCTCAAAGACATCTGGGCGGATGCAGACAACTGGCAGCTTGGGCATTGGCTCACCGGTCGCCTCGGTTCGGTGTCGCTCGCGGCACTGGTGCGCCATCTGTGCAAGCGCGCCGGGCTGCAGGAGAGCCGCATCGACGTCGCGGGCCTGCACGGAGCGGTGGAAGGCTACGCCATCACGGCCATCGAATCGCCACGCAACTCCATCGCCATTCTGATGCGCCACTTTGGATTTGACGCGATCGAGAGCGAGGGTGTGATCCGTTTTGTCATGCGCGGGTCCGGCTCTCGCGCCACCGTGACGCTGGACGATCTGGTCGCGTCATCCGGCAATGCCAGCGAATCCTTTGAACTCACGCGCGGCCAAGAGACAGAGCTGCCCTTGGCCCTCAAATGGCAGCTTTCACGCTCCGACGAAGACTACGACGCCGCTGTGGTCGAGGCGCAGCGCGTCACGGTCCATAGCGCGCGGATCATGGTTGAGGCGTTTCCCTTCGCAGTGCCACCAGAAATGTCCGAGCGCCAGGTCGCGCGGGCACTGAATGAAGCTTGGGTGGGTCGCGAGAATGCGAAGTTCCGATTGCCGCCGTCGATGATCGCGCTGGACGCAAGTGACGTCATAACGCTCGAGCACGACACGCGCGGCGTGGATTTCCGGATCGCGTCCCTGAGCGATGGCTTGGATCGTTCGCTCGAAGCCATCCGCATTGATCGCGAGCTTTACGATTTGCCCGTCGCGGGATCGCGCGCGACCTCCCTTGCGCTGCTCACGCCCTTCACCGGTGCACTCGTGCAGTTTCTCGACCTTCCCGTGCTGTTCGACAATGACGAGCCCCACCAGCCTCTGCTGGGCATTTATGCGCAGCCTTGGCCGGGCGCGCTGGCAGTCTGGCGATCGTCCTCCACCGATGGGTTCACAGAAATTGGCTCCGTCTCACAGCGCACCATCTTCGGTTCCTTGCTCGAGCCCCCCGAGCCCGGTCCCTCTGCGGTGTTTGATCTAGGCAACGAACTGGTGATCGAGCTGGTCGATGGGACAATATCCAGCGTCACGGACGCCTCGCTCTTTACCGGTGCGAACAGCTTTGCAATCCAGACAGACGCAGGCGATTGGGAGATCATTCAGGCCGGGACGGTCGAGCTGATTGGGGAGCGGCGATACAAGATGACGCGCCTACTGCGCGGCATCCGCGGCACCGAACGTTTCATCGATGCGCCGAAATCAACGGGCAATCGTGTCTTGCTGATCAGCTCGGCAATGGTGCCTGTCCCGATATCGACTGCCGATCTGGGTTTGCCTTGGAATTGGCTGATCGGTCCGGTCGGGATGGATTTTGCGGATCCGCGCATGATCGGTGTGCAGCACACGCCGACTGGCGAAGGCCTGCGACCGTTTTCGCCAGTTCATGTTGCCCAGCCGTCCAGGCGCGGACGGGTGCCGGGCGACTTTACAATCAGCTGGGTGCGGCGCGATCGGGATCTGGGCGCGGATAATTGGGCCGCCTCAGAAATCCCCATGACTGAACCATCTCAGGCATATGAGGTCGACATCCTGAACGGCGCAAATGTTGTGCGAACGCTGCCTGCCGCGACCCCGAGCGCCGTCTACACGCAAGCAGATCAGGTCTTGGATTTCGGCGCAGCCTTTGCTGCCGGAGACACTTTGCGCGTTCGCATTATCCAGCTTTCGGCGACGTTTGGGCGCGGCGCTCCCGCTGACGTCATTCTGCAATTCTAAGGGGAAACCATGTCTCAGAATACAACGCGGCTTGCACTGCCATTCATTATGGCCTCGCAGGCTCAAAAGCACATCACCCACAACGAGGCGCTCCGTCTGCTGGACGGGATCGTTCAGCTTTCGGTCTTGGACAAGGACACGATCTCCCCCCCTGGGAGCCCGGTTGACGGCTCCGCCTACATCGTGCCCGCCAATGCGGCGGGCGCTTGGTCAGGCTGGGACGGCGATGTGGCGTTCCGCGCGGATGGTGCGTGGCTGCGTCTCGGCGCTGCCGAGGGCTGGCGCGCATATGTTGCTGACGAGGGTGCGGTCTATCTGCGCACGGCGACGGGCTGGGAACCCATGTTGCGCGCACAGCAGGTTCAGGTCGCGCGCGGGCCTTTGGGCTCCCACACAGGTATGGGCGTCCTCGAACAGACGCTGAGCGGGCTTTCGGGCACAAGCGTGGACTCAAGCATTCAGATCCCTGGTCGCTCGATCCTTCTCGGCGTTTCGACCCGCACCTCGACCACGGTCACGGGAGCGACCTCCTACGACTGCGGGATCGCAGGCGAGACGGACAAGTTTGGCGGCGCGCTCGGCGTGGCTCCCGGGAGCACAAACGTGGGCGTGATCGGCCCGCAGGCGTTTTATGCCGACACGCGCATCGTGCTCACTGCGAACGGCGGTGCTTTCACCGGGGGCGTGGTGCGCATCGCCATTCATTACCTTATGCTGGGAGCTGCATTATGAGTGATGACACCCCGAGCCGCTTTGCCGAGGTCGGGCAGGCCTTCCGCGATAACGGGCTGACCGCCGCCATCACCGCGCTGATCGGAGGCTTTCTCGCTCTGGTTGCCGCCATCACCCGCCGCGCCTTTACCAATGAAGCCCTGCTAAAGCGGCTGGATCGCGAACTCATCGCCGAGCGCACCCGCGTCGATGCCCAGCGCGCTGAGGACCGAAAGGTCGATGCTGACCGGCTTGACCGCATTGAGACCGACATCCGCGCCATGCGTGACGTGATGTTCGAAGCTTTTCAGCGCGGACGCACGGACTGACCGACACACAAATCACCCCTGAACCTATCACCCGACCCGCCCCAGAGGCGGGTTTTGCATTTCTGGAGATCCATCATGACCAATAATACCTATGCCCACTTCCGCGACGTGCCAAAAAGCGTCTGGCGCTGGGGGAACTTTTCGCCCGCAGAGATTGCCTGCCGTGGAACTGGCAAACTGCTGATCAACGCGCCCGCGCTCGACAAACTGCAGGCGCTGCGAGACCGGCTGGGTAAGCCGCTGATCATCCGCTCGGCCTATCGATCGCCCGAGCATAATCGCGCTGTGGGCGGCGCGACGCGATCCAAGCACATGGATGGTGCGGCGTTTGATATCGCGATGAGCAATCATGATCCGGTGGTGTTTGAGGCGGCCGCGAGGGCAGTGGGGTTTCTCGGGTTCGGGTTCTATCCGCGCTCGGGCTTCATTCATGTCGACCTGGGCCCAGCACGTCAATGGGGCGCGCGCTTTCCGGTGCGGGCGGTACCGTTTGCTGCCGAGACGCCGCCCGCGCGAGAGGTGCTGGCCCAGAGCCGAACATTGCGTGGGACTGGTGCAGCCGGGGTTGCCACGCTCGGTGCCGCCGGAGTCGAAGTTGCCCAGGAAGCGTTGGCGGAAGCGCAGGGGGCGATCCTGCCGTTGGTGCCGCATCTCGACACCCTCCGCTGGGTCTTCATCGCATTGGCGCTGGCGGGGATTGCCGTCGCGGTCTGGGCGCGGGTGGATGACTGGAAGCGGGGGGCACGCTGATGTGGAGCACCATTCTCGCTGGGATCCTCGCCCGGCCTTGGGCGCGCTGGGCAGCGGGGGTGGTCGTTGCCGCCCTCACAGTCGCGCTCTTCATTCTTAACCTTCGCCGGGCCGGTGAGCGCGCTGGGCGCGCCGCTGAGCGGCTGGAAACATTGGAGCGCGACAATGTCCTACAACGCCAGATGCTGGACGCAGCAAGCCGCCGCCCTCGCAGCCGTGATGATCTTCTTGAACGGTTGCGAGGGGGTGGGTTTTGACGCTACGTTGAAGCCATGTCCGCCAGTGGTGGAATACAGCAGGGCAGAGCAAGCGATTGTAGCAGAAGAACTGGCCGCGATGCCCCAAGGGGCAATGATTGAAAATTGGATCGTGGATTATGCTGTTTTGAGAGAGCAGGTGCGAGCATGCCGATAGATGTTCGTCTTTTGCTTTATTACAGCACGAATTTGCGGAATGTTTGTAAGCGTTTCCTGCCGCCCACCTTCCGTCTGCCAGCATGATCGGTTCATTAGACCCGGTTGAGTGTTGGACTGGATATTCTCCATGGAGACTACATTGGAGGTTCTCCCGGTTGGTGGCCGGGGACGTCGGAACCGGAAATGGCCGGATGAGCTGAAAGCACGGATCGTGGCAGAGACGCTGGTGCCGGGCAGCACCGTGAATGCTGTAGCGCGACGGCATGGTGTGCCTGCGAACCATCTGTCCTCATGGCGCACGCTGGCGCGGACCGGACGGCTGGTGCTGCCTGCGCCGGAAGATCCTGTTGAGTTTGCGTCACTGATCGTTGGACCAGTTGACGATGCACAGCGTGGTAAGGCTGGTGCGGTGGATCGGCCGGAGATTGTCATGGGCGCAGTCGTGATCCGGCTGGAAGCCGGGGCCTCGGCGGAACGGATTGTATCAGTCGTGCGCGGCTTGGAAGCCAAACCATGATGTTCCCATCAAATCGCGTGCGGGTTCTGGTCTCGACGCAGCCTGTGGACTTCAGGAAAGGTCATGACGGTCTGGCAGCGATCGTGTCGTCAGTTCTGCGCAAGGATCCGTTCACCGGCACGGTTTTTGTGTTCCGCTCGCGCCGTGCCGATCGGCTGAAGCTTTTGTATTGGGACGGCACCGGATTGGTGATGGCTTATAAGCGGCTGGAAGAAGCGACCTTCACTTGGCCGGCGATCAAGGACGGGATGATGGCGCTGAACCACGCCCAGTTCGAGGCCCTGTTTGCCGGTCTGGACTGGCGCAAGGTCAAGGCTCTGGAGATGCGCCCACCTGCTGCGGCAGAATGAATCAACTGCTGTCTTTTGCGTGTTTTTACTATGGTTTTATCGTAGTTTCGGCGCATGATTGAGACGCCTGTCATTGACCTTTCCACTATCCCTGCCGCGCAGCGCGGGGTGGTTGCGACCTTGATGGAAACGATCGCTGCACTCCAGGATATTACCCAACGCCAACAGCATCTGATCGCTGAACTGAACCATGCCTTGCATGGCAAGCGGTCGGAAAAGCTGACCGAGGATGAGCGGCAGCTGGCCTTCGAGGATCTGTCGATCGCGCTGGCCGAGGTCGAGGTGCAGAAGGAGCATCTGGCCGCCAAGGCAGGTGACATGACGACAACAAAGCCCGCGCCAAAGCGCACCATCGGTAATCTACCGGCTGCGTTGCCGCGCATCGAAGAGGTTATCGAACCCGACAGCCTGATCTGCCCCTGTGGCTGCGGTGTCATGCACAAGATCGGCGAAGATCGCAGCGAGCGGCTGGACATCGTGCCAGCGCAGTTGCGTGTGATTGTCACCGTCCGCCCCAAATACGCTTGCCGGACCTGCACCGACGGCGTGACTCAAGTTTCAGCACCAGCGCACCTGATTATGGGCGGGTTGCCGACCGAGGCCAGCATCGCCCATGTGCTGGTCAGCAAATATGCCGACCACCTGCCATTGTATCGTCAGAGCCAGATCCTCGCGCGGGCGGGTCTTGATCTGCACCGCGCCGTCTTAGCCGACTGGGTCGGCAAGGCGGCCTTCCATCTCAAGCCCGTCGTCGGCCGGCTGGCTGAACACCTGAAACGATCCGACAAACTGTTCATGGATGAAACCACCGCTCCGGTGCTGGATCCGGGGCGGGGCAAAACCAAGACAGGTTATCTCTGGGCACTGGCCCGCGATGACCGGCCATGGGGCGGCGAGGACCCACCCGGTGTGGTCTACTTCTATGCCCCGGGTCGGGCGGGCGAGAATGCCGAAACATTCCTGACAGGCTTTGACGGCATCCTGCAGATCGACGGATACCAGGGCTACAACCGACTGACCAAGCCTACCCGCTAGGGCGGCGATCCCATTCGGGTGGCCCATTGCTGGGCGCACGCGCGTCGCAAACTCAAAGAAGTCTTCGACCGTGACGGATCACAGATCGCCGCCGAAGGCCTGCGACGCATTGCCGAGTTCTATGCCGTCGAATCCGATATTCGTGGCATCTCCCCCGGCCAGCGATTGTCGGCCCGCCAGACCGGCAGTGCTCCACTGGTCGCGGCCTTCGGCGACTGGCTCCAGGCTGAACGCCGCAAGATCTCCGCCAAATCCCGGTTGGGTGAAAAGCTGAATTACATCTATAATCACTGGGAAGGGCTGCAGACATTTTTGACCGATGGGCGTGTCGAAATCGACAACAATCGCGTCGAAAACCTGATCCGCCCCATCACCCTCAATCGGAAAAACGCGATCTTCGCCGGTCATGACGAAGGTGGCATCGCCTGGGGCCGCATCGCCTCACTGATCGAGACCTGCAAAATCAACGACGTCGAGCCCTTCGCCTATCTCAAGGCCACCCTCACAGCGATCGCAAATGGTCATCCGCAAAGTGGCCTCGACGAGGCTGCTGCCATGGAAATTCAAGCCGTCAAGCTGAACCGCCAGTGCCCTCCTGGAAACGCTTACGAATGTTTAGCGGCGCAAACCGCTGAGATATTCCCCATAGCCATTCTTGCCGAACTGCTCTGCGCGGGCTTTAAGTTGGATTGTATCAATCCAGCCCATCTCGAAGGCGACCTCGTCGGGCGAACCGACTTGCTGACCCTGCCGTTCGGTCAAGGTGCGCACAAAATTACCCGCATCCAGAAGGCTGGCATGGGTGCCGGTGTCCAGCCAGGCAAAGCCACGCCCCATTTTCTGCACGCTTAGCGCGCCGTCGTGAAGGTAGCTTTCCAATAGGCTCGTGATCTCTAGCTCGCCGCGGG
>Ga0307940_1002033_pt1 | contig 10584 bp, 8 predicted proteins | sample OrgLakmetagen124_FD_201835 | JGI IMG/M metagenome (GOLD analysis project Ga0307940, IMG submission 201835) | Saline water microbial communities from Organic Lake, Antarctica - #124 | ecosystem: Environmental > Aquatic > Non-marine Saline and Alkaline > Saline | place: Antarctica: Organic Lake... | reverse complement strand
CCTCAGAACCTTCGAGATCCATTTTATTTGCGATCACCTTCCAAGGGAATCTAGAGAGGTCCTCATCATACTCCTTGATTTCAGTCCGAAGGATTTGGATATCACTAATCGGATCACGACCTTCGCTGCCAGCCATATCAACGACAAATAACAACACACGACAACGGGTGATATGACGGAGAAACTCGTGACCAAGCCCACGATTCTCGTGAGCCCCTTCGATCAGACCCGGAATATCCGCAACTGTGCAGCGCCGGTATCCACCGAACTCAACCACACCGATCATCGGCTGCAGTGTGGTGAACGGATAAGAGCCAACCTTAGGTCTTGCTGCGGAAATTTTCCCGAGAAGAGTGGATTTCCCAGCATTTGGGAAACCTACTAAACCAGCATCCGCAATACGCCTGAGCTCAAGGTAATACACACCTTGATCGCCGGGAGTGCCGGGGGTGAATTCGATGGGAGTTTGATTCGTTGGTGTCCGGAATTTGAAATTTCCTTCGCCACCAATCCCACCTTCACAGAGCACGAATTTCTGGCCCTCTTCGATTAAATCGGCGATCGGTTCGAGGTCAATACCCTCTTCACTGCGCTCGTATTCAACCGCTTCATTCACGTTCAGCGCATTGGTCCGATAGACCACTGTTCCTGGAGGGACTTTACCGATTTTTTTCAAACCACCTCTGCCCGTTTTTTTATGTTTCGAGCCATGCTTTCCATCCTCCGCGATTAATTTTGGATCGTAGTGGTATTGGCGAAGAGTATCAGTGGAGTTGTCGACGACTAGAATCACATCACCGCCGTTACCACCATCACCGCCATCCGGGCCTCCTCTGGGGACGAACTTCTCTCGGCGATACGAAACGTGACCGTTACCGCCGTCGCCAGCCTTGGCGAGAATTCTGATGTGATCGATGAACATGTTGAGAGCTTCTACCCACGATTGGCGGGCCGTCAACGGCAATGCATCAGCCAGCAAACGCCAGCGCACGTTGTTTCATCTGTGTCGCCATCAGGTTGAGTGCGTTCGCGCGAGTCGGAGCGAGATGTTCCTTAAGGCCGGTCTGTTCAACAAAACTCATATCGGCAGTAAGAATATCGTCGGGTTTCTGACCGCTGAGCACGTCAATAAAAAGCGCGATCATTCCCTTTGTGATGAGCGAATCCGAGTCTGCGTAGTAATAAACCGCCCCTTCTTTTAACTTAGCGTCCAACCAGACCTGTGACTGACATCCTTTGATTAGGTGTTCCGAATCCCTAGATTCCTCAGGAAGTGGCTCCAGCTGCTTTCCTAGGCCGATGACGTATTCGTATCTCTCCGTCCAATCTTGAAAAATTTCTAGATTCTCGAGTAGCTTCGTTTGTTTTTCTTTAATCTCGCTCATGAAATTCAGTTAGTGGAATGGAAGGCAGGATTAGGAAAACTTCAAGTGTTGATCAAGTCGCTGGAGCCAATCTCTGCAATAAACGCCCGCAAATGAAGCAAATCGGCGCAAGTAGCAGGCAAATCAAAAAGACTGGATCAGCTTTTTCGATCAAGCCCTCCTGATACCAGAGAAAACCCATCGGCAGTAATAGCGCCCAATCCACCAGCGGAATACCTGCAAGCAATCCGGAAACATGGGCGGGAACGGGGCTCTGAAACTTCGTAAAACACAGAAACATCCAGAGCCCAAAGGGAATCAAACCCAACCATCCGAGGGATGGTATAGCGATCAGGGGTAACCCGGCAGCGAGAAGCCCCGCACCAAGCAGAAGTCCCCTCGCCTGCCATTTTTGTTTCGCAGGAAGATCCCCCCTCGCCTCCCACCGCGCACTGAGTGAAAGAGAAACGATGTAAATCAATAAAGCGATTGCTGGAATGATCACAGGTGCCTCAAGCAGCGGAAGAACAGCTGAGAAACCCAGTAAAGGAAGGCATGCTCTGCACAATCCCATCGGTATTACCGACCACGCAACCTGCTTGTGGATCCAAGTATATTGGGCGATCAACGCCACCAGAATCAAGGAAATCACCAGTGCTAACACCCCATACAAGCCAGCAAGAATCAATCCAGCAACCAACCCAAGGCTACCAATTGTAAGATAGATTCTTGGAGAAAAAAGCTCTTGGGGTAGAGCGCGCTCGGGACGATTTTTCCTATCCCAATCTAGGTCTTTCCAGTCGTTGAGAAAATTGGCTGAAATGTAGAACAGAACCACAGCGATAGACATCAGCCAAGGCCATCGAAAATCGCCTTCGGAAAGAACGCTACCGAGTACTACGCCAACAGCAAGGTTACTCAACACACTGGGGACATTCGCGATCCTCGCCGTCGCCAACAGTGCCCTGACCTTGCTTTCATAACTCATGGTAGAAGCACAACCCACCGCACGGGAAACGCAAGCTTTCGCTGCAGGAACGATTACGAAATTTGTTCGAACATGCCGTTCGAATCACCAATACGCTCCGCCTTCGCACCCATTCGTTCGCTCAGGGACAAATAAAGATTGGTCATCGGCGTGCCCTCCTTCGCTTCTACCACACGGCCTTGCCTGACCCCACCCCCGTGGCCGGCCAGAATGATTGGAAGATCCCGATGGTTGTGGCTGTTGCCATCACTGATTCCACCACCGTAAACAATCATGGAGCTATCCAAGAGGTTCCCCTCGCCATCCGGCGTGTTTTTGAGCTTCTCGATGAACCACGCAAATTGCTCCATGTAAAAATGATCTATTTTCGAAATCTGTTCTAGGTTTCCTTCATTACCACGATGGTGTGATAGCTGGTGATGCCCATCCGAGACACCGATTTCAGGGAAACTTCGCCCTGATCCATCGTGCGCTAGGAGGAATGTCGCGATACGTGTGGCATCCGTTTGAAAGCCCAAAGCCATCATCTCATACATCATTCGAATGTGTCCTTTATAGGTCTCTGGAATTCCTGACGGACGCCGTTGTTCAGGAACCTCGATTTGAAATTGCTCGGCATTTTCAATACGAGACTCCACATCTCTGACAGCAGTCAGATATTCTTCCATCTTAGCCCTATCCGCTCCGTCCAACCGAGAGTCCAAGCGTTTCGCGTCATCCATCACGAAATCTAATACGCTTTTACGTTGGGCGCGCCGCAACCGATCCAGCTTGGGATTCCCCGAACCGAAAAGTTTCTCGAACACCAATCGCGGATCACGTTCCGCAGGAGCCGGCGTGGACTCGCTGCGCCAGGAAAGATTGTATTGGTATGCGCAGGAATATCCGGAATCGCAATGACCCGAGCGGCGAGGAGGATCTGTTGAAAGCTCCAAGGAGGGAACTCGAGTTTTGTGTCCGATCTGTTTGGCGATGATCTGGTCAACTGATTCCCCTAAGTGAATATCCGCACCAGCGGTTTTCCGTGCCTGACATCCAGTCAAAAAGGTAGCGTTGGCTCGCGCGTGGTCACCTGCTCCGTCGCCATTGGCAAATGCCTTGTCATGCTCAAGATGACGCAACACCGAGTAATCATTTCTCAAACCACCAAGAGCAGCCAACCCCTCAGAAGTATTTTTAGCTCCTTTGGGAAACCATGTGTTCACGTTTACCCCATTTGGAATGTAAACGAATGCCAGACGCGTCGGCCGGGAAACAACAGTCGCAGCAGCAAGACTCGGTAAGCTAGGCAGCGCCAGAGTGCAGGCGAGTCCTTTGATGAATGTGCGTCTGTTATTCATGGTATCTTGGAGTTTTATTCTCGTTTGAATTGAAAAGGGACGGATTCGACAACCGCTTTTATCCAACTATTGAAACGCGCTTCGTCTTCATTAGCTTTCAAAACAATCTGATCAATCGCAGGTCTGTCGTAGTATTCAATTCCGCGACCTAGGCTATAAGTTAGCAATTTCACGGCCACCGCACGATGAAATTCCTTACGATAGTCCTGAATTAGAATCCGACTGAGCTCCTCCGCGCTTTCAAAACTTTGCCCTGTAACCAGCTTACCAGAACTATCGATCGGCATTCCCCGGTCCTGTGAACGCCATTTACCGACCGCATCGAAGTTCTCAAGCCCAAATCCAATCGGATCCATCAGGGCGTGGCAGGATGCGCAGTTTGGATTGTCCCGATGCTGAACCAGCTCGTCACGCAAGCTGGTCGAATGCTTCGCTTTGTTATTGTCCGACTCCAGGGCTGGCACGTTTGGTGGGGCCGGTGGTGGCGGAGTATTCAGTAGATTTTCCAGTACGTATTTACCTCGGAGCACCGGAGAAGTCCGAGTTGGATGGGACGTCAGGAGTAACACCGAACCGTGGCTCAGCAGTCCGCGGCGCTGAGTTCCCACAAGCGATACCTTCCGGAATTCTTTACCCTCGACGCCTTCAATCCCATAATGCTCTGCCAGCCGACCGTTCAGAAACGTGAAATCTGCCTCCAAAAGCGTATCCACCGGAAGATTTTCATCGATCATATGTTTGGCAAGAAATTCGGTTTCCTTGCGCATCTCACCGGTAAGGATTCGCTGAAAATCTGGAAACGTTTCATTGCTGGGAGCGACCGAATCGAGATCTCGAAGCTGCAACCACTGACCGAAGAAATTATCCACCAGCGCAACCGACTTGGGTGAGGCGAGCATGCGCGTAATCTCGGAGCTCAGGTTCTCGCGTAGCTCTCCCCTATCAGCCAATCTGCGGAGCTTTGCATCCGGCATACTCGACCATAGAAAATACGAAAGTCGCGTCGCCAAGGCGTGTTCGTTTATCAAAACTTTCGATCCCAACTTTTTCTTAGAGACACTTTCCTCGCGGAATAAAAACGACGGTGAAACCAGAATCGTCGATATCGCCTGCAGCACTGCACTCTCCACCGTTTCCCCCTCCGATTTCGCACGTCTTAAGAAGATTAAATAACGATCCGCCTCGCCCACTTCAAGCGGGCGACGGAACGCGCTTCGAGCAAACGCTTGCACCACCGAAAGCATGTATTCCTGATCGGACTGGCCCTCCTCTCTGTTTCCAAAAATTCCGGTTACCGATTTCGGAGTCATCCGGCCAATCGCAAACTGAGACGCCTCAAGATACCGCTCCATGTGCAATGGAGAGAGAGTCAGAACATCACCGATGTGGTCGAATCCGTAGCCACTATCATCAACCGGTAATAACTCCTCAACCGGAACTTTCACGCCCAAAAGATCACGAACCGTATTTTGATACTCAATTCGGTTTAACCTCTTCAGAGTCACGTGACCCGGATCGGGATTTTCAAGGTCTACAGGAAATACCGCCTCATCGATCCATTTCACCAGTTTCCCTCTATCCATCTCAGAGGGCGCGTATTCATCCGGTGGAGGCATCAATCGGAAATCGATATGGTCTCGGATTTTCTGCCATTGCTTCCGGTCAGAAATCATTTCTGGAATGCTTTTATAGCGATCCAACGCGAGATGCCCCTCTTTCAGCCCGTCTCCATGGCAGTCATAGCAGTAGTTTACTAAAAGAGGTAAAACCTCCTCCTTATACTGTTTCTCCAATTCTGGTTTTGCGCCGACCACCGCCCCTCCAAGAATCAAAGACAGGAGAGCACGGCCTGCTAGGTTCAATAGGTGACTGGAAAGTCTATACATTACGAAAAACTACTAATCAAATTGTGAGAGCCTTTCCGACTCAATCTTTAGGATACTCGGCTCATGCCCAATTTCTCACAAATATTCCTATTCACATCCGCTGAAATTGAAAAGTCTCAGCTACTGCCAATCATAGAACCCCTCATGAAACCGATACTCATCACACTTTTTACCCTACTTTCATTCTTTCCAGCAAATGCTGAGGAGAAAACCGACCTACTCGGGAAGGATCTCAGCAACTGGGGTTTCATGACGAAGAAAGGCAGCGAACCCGTAAATACCGCATGGGAACTGAAAGACGGAGTTCTTTCCACCACTGGAGAAACCACCGGTTACCTCCGCACCAAAGAGGAATACAAACATTATACCCTCACTTTCCAGTGGCGCTGGACTTCGAAGCAGGAAGAAAGCAACAGCGGTTTACTCGTGCACATCACCACACACGGCGCGGTTGGTGACCTGTGGCCGAAATCTTACGAAGCACAATTACACAACGGCAACGCAGGCGACTTCTGGACCTTGGGCGAAACGCTTGAAACCACTGGTGAAAACAAACGCGCCCGCTGGATTCGCATCGCCGATCCAAAAGAAAACGAACTCGGTGAATGGAACACGATGATAGTGATTTCCGCAGAAGATTCCCTCGAAGTGCATGTGAACGGAGTCCTTGTAAACAAGGGTAAAAACCTAAGCACTATTCAGGGCGCAATCGGCTTTCAATCCGAGGGATTCCCTATTGAGCTCCGCAATATTACCCTCACACGCTAGGCACTAACGCTTGGTCCATTTACGAATCAAGGCAACGAAATCGGAGATCTCATCTACCTTGAGAAGTAAGGTGACAATCAAATAGACCGCTCCAGCAAGCCCGATCAAGCTGAACAACCAGAGAGCCTTTTTCCACAGAACCATCAACTCAAGGTCCCTGAAGAGCATTTGGTTCCCCGCGAAACAAATTGCAGCCATGACTGAGGTCGCGAGGCCAACTTTAAGGAAACTAGTAATCAGCACCCTGGTTCCAACGTCTCCGGCATAACGCGTCATCATGACATATAGGAATAAAAAGTTGAGGCTTGCTACGATGCTTGTGGTGAACGCCAGCGACTCGTGACCCCATTCAAAAATAAATACGAATGTGTAGTTGCAGATGATGTTCACGAACAACGCCATGATACTCGCGATCATCGGGAACCATCGTTTTTCGATTGCGTAGAACGCCGGCTGCAGCACTTTCAGCCCAGCGTAGAATAACAGACCACACCCATAAGCCTGAAGAGCACCGGCCGTCGCTATTCGATCCAACACACTGAATTTACCGCGTTCATAAAGTAGGCTTACAATCGGATCAGCCAAAACCACAAGCCCCACTGTCGCCGGGAATACCAAAAACATCACTAGCTTCAATCCCTTTACCAAGGTCGGTGCAAAATCATCTCCAATGCCGTTGATCGCCGCTCTCGATAACGCAGGCAAGGTCACTGTCGCCACCGCCACCCCGAAGACTCCAATCGGAAGCTGCATCAGCCGGAACGAATAACTCAACCAACTCACCGCCCCCTCGCCCACACCGTAGGCGAACATCGAATTGACCACCACGTTCACTTGAGTCACCGAAGCTGCGATCACAGCCGGGCCCATAAGCTGAAGAATTTTTCGGATACCAGAATCCTTCCAATGGAAATCTGCAACAAACCGGTATCCAACAGCCCGCAGCGCTGGGAATTGACAAACCAACTGCGCCACACCACCAATCACCACACCCCACGAAAACCCGACCAAGCTCCGCGGCCCCCAGCTCGGATCCATCCAGTAACCGATTGCCGCACCACCAGTCATCGAGCCGATATTGAAAAAACAAGACGCCAGCGCCGGCATACCAAATACATCGCGCGCATTGAGCATACCCATCACGAGGGCAGATAGGGACACGAGCGCGATGAACGGATACATCACTCGCACCATCTCGATCATTAGAGATATTTCAGCTGGATTGTAATCGCGATCCGTCGTCCCGCTTTTCGAAAGCGCTGTGAAAAGTTCAACAATCCATGGCGCAGCGAAAATCCCGACCAAGCTCACCACCCCCATAAAAACCGCAGCAAGGGTCATCATCCGGTTCGCCAAAACCCAAGCATCTTCCGGCCCATCAGATTTCACCTTCTTGGAAAACGTCGTCACGAAAGCTTGCGACAGAGCTCCCTCGGCAAACAGATCACGCAAGAGATTCGGCACACGATACGCCAGATAAAAACAGTCCATCCACCTGCTACCGCCAAACAAACCCGCAAAAAGCATCTCACGACCAAGCCCGAGCACCCGGCTCAGCATCACCGCCGCACTTACTTTCCATGTAGCCCTAGCTGACATCAACGCCGTTCATCCACTATGGAGGTAGGCTTTGCAACACCTTTGAAAAATCCTCTTGAAAACTACTGCCGCCTTCATCCATTAAAAAACCATCCAACCATGAACCTAAGTTCCCGTTCCGTCCTTCTACTATCCGTTTTGTTATCCGTAGCTCTCACCTGTTGCGCTTCCACAGGGAACTTCGCATCCAATCCCACCAATGAATCGGCTACCGGTTTGGAAATTCTCAAACAACAAATATTTTTAGACTCTAAAAACTTCGGACCAGGGATTATCGATGCCCAGCTCGGCGAATTTACGAGTAAAGCCATGGCGAACTATCGCGAGTCCATGGGCTTCGCTGCCAACTGGGTGCCAAACACGTCCGGCATTTCCGGTTACAGCACATATCGCATCACAAGCAGTGACTTCGATACCTTGGGCCAAAACGCTTCCGAACCTGAGGAGCAGGCAAATCAAACGAGGATGCCATACACATCTATTATCGAAATGCTTGCCGAGCGGTTTCACACAACCCCGAATTTCCTTCGAAAAATCAATTCCAGAATCAACGTGGATTCAGCTGTTGCCGGCACTACCATTTCCGTCCCTGCAGTTTCTCGTCCCTTCAGTTACCAGAATTACCCCTCCTCCTATCCTGCTCCACCAGCCCTCGTTGCAAGTAGCAGGCATGTCACGGTTGATCTTCGGGAAAAGATTCTCAAGATCCATGAAGACGGCCGCCTCATCGCAGCCTTTCCCATCACTCCCGGCTCTACAGAACATCCAGCACCCGTTGGCGAGTGGCGCATCCTAGGTTCGGTGCCGTTCCCTTGGTATCGCTATGATTTGGGAGTTCTCAAGAAAGGTGAGCGAACGGAAGTTTTCTACAACCTTCCTCCCGGTCCTAACAATCCTGTCGGAATCCTTTGGGCCGGATTGAACCGCCCAGGGATAGGAATTCACGGCACGCCAGTCCCGGATACCATCGGCCGCTCTGGAAGTCATGGCTGCATCCGACTCTCTAACTGGGACGCTGCCACTTTTCACACGCTGGTGGGTAAAGGCACCAAGGTAAGCATTCTATGAAAAATCAGCTGCATTCGAGCGGAGAAACTCTCCTGAAAAAGCCAGCGCTCGCCAGTATCTCAGCCGCGCGCGCCTCGGCATCCTCCTGCTCTTGATTAAGTGCCTAAGGAGCCGTCAGCGCCTTTCCGTTATCAGCCGAAGTTAGCGCAAGAAGGAAAGGTGCAGCATTCTTTGCCCACTCGACAGGAGTTCGGTATCCCGCAGCACCTTCACCAAATGCACTGCGCAGCATTTCAGTATCAATGACACCGGGATTAAGCGCCACCGCAGCAAGCCCATCTGGCAAATCTTGTGCCAGCGCCTGCGTTAGTCCCTCTATCCCCCACTTACTTGCGCAATACGGCGCGACTTCCGGAGCCGTCGAGCGCCCCCAGCCTGACGACAGGTTTACGATTATTCCTTTACCAGCTTCTGCCATCAGCGGCACCACATGCCTGATCACATTCGCGGTTCCGCTCACATTAATCGCCATCAACCTATCGAAATCTTCAGCAGAGATCTCCCACAGAGGAGCCGGTGAATTAATGACCGCCGCGTTGTTGATTACCAAATCAGGTGGACCAGCTTTCCGAAATGCCTCTGCGCAAAAACCTTTGACCTCTTTGTCTGATGATACATCGCAGACTTGGAACGAATGGCCCTTTCCAAATTCTTCAACCAATTCCGCAATCCGGTCTACCCTCCTAGCACAACCGACAACCGTGTGACCCGCCGCCACAAAACGCTCGATCAATGCCCTACCCAGACCTGAGGAACAACCCGTTAACCAAATTACCATAACGCACTCTACCTGAATCTTCCTTTTTTGAAAAAGAAACCGTTCGTTCCCGATAAAGAAGGAACTGATTACTGACATCTCATCACTTGGCACCCTTTCTGCACAAACAAGCGCATGGCTTGGCACACTCCTATTCCGGAAATCACAGAAGAAGACCGCAAGAAGGGCCTCAGAGTGCTCACTTGGGAAAGCATCAGCGGACACACCATGACAATTCTTGTGACCGGAGCTTTCCTCCCCGGTATGGCACTCGCCCTCGGAGCCAGTAATCTGGTGATCGGCGTCCTCGCGAGTTTCGCACCTATCGCACAGATATCTCAGATCCCAGCGATTCTCCTCGCCGAGAAAATCGCTCTCCGAAAACTGATCACTGTGGTTTTCGTAATGCTCTCGCGGATCTGCCTCGTCGCAGCAGCGCTCACACCATTCCTAGCTCCTGAAAGTGCACGCGTCCCGCTTTTCGTCTTATTTATGGTCGTATTTTTCCTTGGTGGAGCTTTCTCCGGATCTTCGTGGGGATCGATGCTAAAAGACCTAATTCCCGAAGGCCAACTCGGCTCTATCCTCGCCTCGAAACTTGCCGCAGCAACCGCACTTGGAGCAGTTCTCAGCGTGGCCGCGGGCTTCAGTATCGATAGCCTGACGAATAGCATCGGCGACGCAGGGAAGTCCTATGGCATCGTATTTTTGGTAGCTGCCGTCATCGGACTATTCGGAGCCTTCATGCGCTCACGTATGCCGGAAGTCCAGATACCAAAACGAACTGATAAATCACACTGGATCACCACTTTGA
>Ga0307940_1002031_pt1 | contig 10585 bp, 9 predicted proteins | sample OrgLakmetagen124_FD_201835 | JGI IMG/M metagenome (GOLD analysis project Ga0307940, IMG submission 201835) | Saline water microbial communities from Organic Lake, Antarctica - #124 | ecosystem: Environmental > Aquatic > Non-marine Saline and Alkaline > Saline | place: Antarctica: Organic Lake... | reverse complement strand
GCGCCGCCGGGGCCGCGGCCTCCGTCGCGCCAGATGTCGAGCTATTCTTGTCGTCCATGGTCTATCCTCCTTCGATGGAAAATTAGCGCTATGAACTGTCTCAAGAAACCGTGCCCCAACCCAGCTGTATTGCGGAGCTTGCAGGCCTCGGTCACGCAAGGCAAATGCTCGAAGTCGGCTGCTGTCAAAGATGCTGCGTGGGAGTTGGGTGTTAGTTCTACCACTGTCTGGCGGTTGCTCCGGAAATTTTTGGATGGCGAGGGTCGCGCGAGTTCCCTTGCGCCCGGACAGCGCGGTCGACCGAAAGGAATGTCGCAGGTAAAAGCGACGGTCGAAACACTTATCGAAGAACATCTTCAGCTCTATTACTTGAAGCGCGAACGGGCAAGCTTGGCACGCGTGGTCACGGAAATTCGAATAGCTTGTAAGGTCGAAGGACTGCCGCCACCCGCCCGTCGGACGATCCAGCGACGGCTTGACGCGATGGATGAGCGCGAAGTCCTGAAGGCGCGATCCGGTGCTAAAGCGGCGCGAAAGAAGTTCGCTGCCGTCACTGGAGCCCACAATGCGGAACTTCCGCTCGAGGTAGTGCAGATCGACCACACACCTGCCGATGTCATCCTCGTGGATAGTTTCGAGCGCAAAGCAATTGGCAGGCCTTGGGTAACGCTGGCGATCGACATCGCGACGCGGATGATCACAGGATATCATGTCAGCCTTGATGCGCCGTCGCGCCTTTCCATAGCGCTTTGCCTCACAAGGGCGGTGGCGCCAAAGGCAGATCTATTGGCAGAAATTGGGACTAAGGCTCCGTGGCCTGCGCAGGGGAAACCCCACCGGATTCATGTGGACAACGGAAGTGACTTTCGATCCCGCGTTTTTCAAGTGTCCTGCGCCGAATAGGGGATCGAGCTTACTTTCCGTCCTCCGGGAAGCCCCCATTTTGGCGGCCACATTGAGCGCTTGATCGGCACGATGATGGGGGCGGTTCATCTTCTGCCCGGAACGACCCAATCGAGCGTGGTGGCCAAAGGTAACTATGACTCCGAAGGAAAGGCCGCCATGACTCTGGCGGAGTTCGACGTTTGGTTCGCGCTGGAAATCTGCCGCTATAACAACAGCATTCATTCAAGCCTAGGCTGTACGCCAGTGGCCAGGTGGGAAGCCCTTTCGGGCGAGATGGCCAGTGATATCCCGTTCGACATGGACGCGTTTCGCGTAAGCTTTTTGCCTAGCGAGCGCCGTCAAATCCGGCGCGACGGGATCCATCTTTTCAAGATCCGCTATTGGTCGGATACTTTGGCCGGGCAAATTGGTCGTAAGGATAGCACAGTTGTCGTACGCTACGATCCCCGCAACCTCTCCTCCGTCTGGATTGAACTTGAAGCCGGACGCAGCGTTGAGGCGCGTTGCCGCAACCTTGAGATGCCGCCAATGTCGCTATGGGAATACCGCGAAGCGCGTCAATATCGGCTGGCACAAGGAAAAGAAGGTTTCGACGAGGCTATCCTTGCCGAGCTTATCCACCTGCAAAGGCAGATCGCCGACGGGAGTCAGGCGCTGACCAAGACCGAAAGGCGTTCGCGGGAACGCCGTGAAGTATTGAAGACAGCGGACCAGACTGAGAGCCGGTCAGAGGGGCTGCGCGCTGTCGACACCGGTGATACATCCCGCCCATTGTACAAGGTAGAGAGGTGGTGAAGTGATGGCAGACGGGATTGGCCAAGATGATCGCATATCCCTCATCCAATTGGACATCTGGATCGGATTTCCGCGTGCCGAGCAAGTTCTGGACAGGCTGCAAAACCTGATTGAGGCGCCTCGACAAACGAGGATGCCTGGCCTTCTGGTCCATGGCGCTTCAGGCATCGGCAAGACAATGATCGCACGCAATCTTTCGCGCAGGTATGCACCAGAATATGATCCAATGGCGGGTGTCACCCATACACCGCTTTTGCTTTTACAAGCGCCACCGGCCCCAGACGAGCGTCGATACTATCTTCATATCCTTGCGGCGGTTGGTGCACCGGCCACAGCAATTGCAGTGCGGTCTCAGAATGTCGCTTCCCTTGAAGTTCGTGTCATTGCCCTTCTGCGCGACCTCGGCCTGCGCATCATCATGATTGATGAAGTTCACAACCTTCTTGCTGGCACGCATCGCGAGCAGCGGCGCTTCCTCAATGTCCTGCGTTACCTCAGCAATGAACTCGAGGTTTCTTTGGTCTGTTTCGGGGTCAGTGAAGCGGTAGATGCCATTCGCGGTGATGTGCAACTCGCGCGACGGCTCGACGAGCATCATTTGCCAAATTGGCGCGACGATTCCGAGTTTTCAAATATGATTCAGACCCTTATCGCCGCCATGCCGCTTGAGAAGAAATCCAACTTAAAGGTCAAATCCCTGCGGCAAATTCTCGCTTTGACGGGCGGGATCACGTCGCGGGTGTTCTCCTTGGTCAAGGACCTGGCCATCGATGCGATCCGTTCCGGCGAGAAATGCATTACCGACGATGCAGTTGCGAATTGGTCGCCCCTCTGGTCGCGCTACGCACCCGTGCAACGGCGACTTGAACAGGCCGGGGTTTGACGCCACGGCCTTTGCCAAAAATTGTGATCCCTGTCGCGGATGAGCTCCTTTCGGGCTGGCTGGCGCGGCTTGCAAACTTCAACCACTGTGATCTGGTTGACCTATTGGCACATGTCGGTATCGACGGACGTCATGTTGACGTGCTTGATTTTGGGCTCGAAGATTCTGCGGCCCTAAGAATTGCCGCCGTAGCGCGCACCGGTGTCGAACTTGTGCATTCGCTGACAATATCCGCAGCTACGCCGTTCGAGGCTGTACTGACCGCGCAATTCCCGTTCCAAACGTGTCCCATCTGTTCCGCACACGGTGTTGCTCTTAAACATTGGCGACGTGCTTGGGCCTTCGATTGTTTGATGTGCGGCGCCCAACTCATCCCGACCATGCCAAGGCCTGACATCGTCAAACCCTCGACAAAGTTTCTTCGCCGCGCTCGCATCGGCGCCCGTCTGCTCGAAGTGGCAATAAATGACAATAATGCGTGCCAAATTCATCGCGCCATGCGCGGTGTCGCCTTTGCCGTGGCGGTTACAAGATTTCGCGGGCAGCCCCTTGCTGCCCTTCAGGGCTTCAACCCGGAAATCCGGATCGCGTGCCTAGCAGCAATCTGTGCGGTCCAGAAGAAGCCACTCCTCAAAGCGGCTTGGATCATGGCCAAAGCAGACGGCTACGCCAAGGCCTCTCTGCTCAGGGCCTACAGCAAAGAACCGCATTTGTTGGCAGCTGTGCGCGACATAGCCGATCGTAATGCGTAAGGGATTTTAAGCAAGAACATGGTCAGTCCGTTAGGGCAGGGTGGGTCTGACTCTCACAATTTAAGTCAACAAAACTGGCAGGAGGCCCGTCAACGCGAAGACTCCCGCAATTAATGACAACGCGACAACAGTCCCCTCTCCCCTTGCTCTAGAGGGATCAAACTCATAGCCGCGGACAGGCGTCGCCGACAACAATCACCTTGCGGCAATAGCGTGCAAAATAGACGTATTTCCTGTCCGACAGACTATCGCGGGGAGATGCATAGTTCTTTATCTTATCTCCTCAGGTTGATCCATGGGTCGTGTCGCATGGGCGGACTTCCAATCACGTTTGATCTTTTTGGCAAGACTCCATTTATGAACTTCGGTCGGACCGTCGTAGATCCTGAAAGCACGGATTTCACGGAAAATCTGTTCGACGATGGTATCACCGCTGACGCCTTGCCCGCCCATACACTGGACGCAACGGTCGGCCACACGCATCAGCGCCTCCGAAACCGATACTTTTGCCATCGAACTTTCCACCGTGCCCAATGCGCCTGTATCGAGTACATCGGCACACCAGTACACCATCAGTTCGGCCTGTTTTAGATCGATCATGTTTTCGGCCAGCATAAAGCCTACACCTTCATGATCGACCAATGGCTTGCCAAAAGCATAACGGCGGTTGGCGTAATCCACCGCGATCTCGTGCGCGCGGATACAGGCGCCCAGCCAGCGCATGCAATGGCTCAACCGCGCAGGGGCGAGCCGTATCTGCGCGTTTTTGAACCCCTCGCCTGCGGCCCCGAGCATCTGGTCGACGGGCAGACGGAGGTTATCAATGCTGATGACCGCATGGCCGCCGGGCATGGAGCTGTCGATGGTATCCATGACCCGTTCGATCCGTACTGCCGGATTTGGTAAATCAACAAGGAACATGCAGGCACCCTCATCTGCCTTGGCCATAATGATCCCCATGCCTGCGCCATCCGCGCTAGTGATATAGGTCTTCCGACCATTTATGACCCAATGGTTGCCATCAGGCTTGCAGGTTGTAAGCATCATCGATGGATCAGACCCCGCGCCGCCATCCTCAGCCGGTTCGGTCATAAAAAAGGCCGAGCGGATCTCTCCGGAAACCATACGGGGCAGGAACCTCTCCTTGAGGTCCGGCGATGCCACTTTGCCGAGCAGGTACATGTTTCCTTCATCTGGTGCGCAGGTATGGACGGCCAGCGGCCCCAAGGGCGACAAACCGGAGCGGATCAGCACTGCCGCGGTCTCCCGCTGGGTCAGATGATCGCCCCCTTCCAGAATATGCGGTGTCATCAGATCAGCCTGACGCGCCAGCACTTTCAACTCAAGCGAAAGATCCTCTGACGGGCCATGCGGCCCCAGCCGGGCGTCCTGCTCGTATCGGGCAACGGTATCGCGCACAAAGCGTTCCACCCTGTCAGAAATCGCCAGCGCGCGGTCTGAAATGCCGCGTCTCTCCATCTCAAAACTCATTTTGGTGCCATCCTTATTGCGCCATCAAGGCGGATCGTCTCACCGTTCAGAATAGGATTTGCAATGATCGCAGAAACCATCTGCGCAAATTCAGACGGATCTCCGAGCCTGCTCGGGAACGGGACTTGTGCGCCCAGTGACTGCCGGATCTCGTCAGACAAAGTTTCGAGCAAGGGGGTCAAAAACAGGCCGGGCGCAATCGTCATCACGCGAATGCCGTACCGCGCCAGCTCCCGCGCGACCGGAAGCGTCATTCCCACCACCCCACTTTTGGAGGCAGCATAGGCCGCTTGACCAATCTGGCCGTCAAAAGCGGCGACAGAAGCCGTGTTTATGACAACGCCGCGTTCTTCACCCACAGGTTCAGCATCATGCAGCGCCGCCGCGAATTTCGACATAACATTAAAACTGCCGATCAGGTTAATGTTTATGACCGTGCTGAATGCCTCGAGGGATGCAGCGATCCCGACGCGGTCGATTACTTTGGCCGGTGGCCCAATGCCTGCGCAATTTACAAGGATACGCGCCGTGCCATGCTCTGCCTGCGCTTGCGCAATCGCAGCACCTACAGCTGCGGAATCGCGGACATCGACTTGGATGAAAAGGCCTCCCACTGCACGCGCCTTGGCCTCGCCAAGTTCTGCGTTCATGTCGAAAATCGTAACTTTTGCACCGTCACGGGCTAGCATATCCGCCGTGGCCCCACCCAGCCCCGACGCACCCCCCGTTACAATTGCGCTTTGTCCGTCAATATTCATATGCTTGCCTCTTCTTCTGATCTCGCGCGCGCTGTGGCATATTGCCTGCACTGCGCGCACCTTAACCTCGTGCTTGAAATATAACTGCAAGCGGGATACATCTTACATAATCAAACGAACGTTTGGTTGTCAATTTCATCAGTCGAGAGGAAGATTCCATGACAGCCACGCCAGATGTAGCAAGCATTGCCTACGATCCCGCAGATCCTGCGATAATGGCCGACCCTTTTCCCGCCTACAAGCAGCTGCGGGAGAATGATCCGGTACACTGGAACCCCAAGCTTAAATCATGGGTGATAACCCGTTACACCGATGTGCGTGATTTGTTGCTGTCGGATGATCTGTCCGTCAATCGGTTGGTGCAGTTTTACAAGGCGCTGCCCCCTGCCGATGCCGCATTGCTCAAGGATATCATACACTACCTAAACCTCTGGATTGCCTTTCGCGACCCGCCAGATCACACCCGTGTCCGCCGCATCATGCGCGATGCCTTCACCGCAAAAGCGATTGATGAAATGCGTCCGCGTATCGTCGAAATAACCGATTTGCTGCTGGACCGGCTGGAGGCGGTGGATATAAACGACACAGACCTGATCCGCGAATACGCGCTGCAAGTTCCGGCCTTTGTCATCATGGACCTGCTCGGCATACCGCGTGATATGCTGGACGACTTTAAAGAGTGGTCAGACGATATGGCCGTCTTTATCGGTGGCGCGCGCAATGTCGGCGACAAATACGAGCGAGCGGCTCGCGGCTGTCAAAAGATGTCGGAGTATTTCCGCATGTTGATCGCAGAACGCGAGGCCAATCCAAAGCCCGGATTTCTGATGGATCTGATCAACGCCCGCGACGATGGGGACCGCCTCAGTGATGATGAACTGGTCGCCACCTGTATTCTCGTGATGTTCGCGGGGAATGAAACAACAACCAATCTCATCGGGAATGCGGCGCTTTTGTTGATGCGTTACAAGGATCAGCGGGCACTCCTGCGCGCCAAACCGGAACTTGTGGATAGTATGATTGAGGAAGTGCTGCGCTTTGACGGCCCTACAAACGCGCTTGTCCGTGTTGTCGCCAAGGATCACGAGTTGCACGGGCGTACCCTGCGCGAAGGGCAGCGTGTTTTTGTGATGGTTAATTCCGCAAACCGTGATGACCGGATGTTCGACGATGCGAATCGCTTCGACATCACCCGCCAGCAGAATAGGCATCTCACCTTTGGACAGGGTATTCACCTGTGTCTGGGGTCAAAACTTGCGCGCGAGGAAGGCCGAATTGCGGTGCAGCGGCTGTTTGACCGGTTTCCCGATCTGGCACTCGACCCCGATCAACAGCCAGAATGGCTCGACGCGATGGTGCCGCGTGGCACCCGCCGCCTCCCCGTGAGGCTCAAGGGATGAAGAGCGCGGTATTTCACCGACACGGCACGCCATCCGAGGTCATCGAACTCATCGAAGAGGCTGACCCGCTGCCAGGTCCAAAGCAGGTGCGCGTGCGCAACAAGGTCATGACGATCAACCCTGCTGATCTGCTCTCGATCGAGGGGCGCTACGGGGCGGAGCCGCTCACCCTGCCTGCAACGCCGGGTGTGGGGGCTTGGGGCATTGTCGATGCCATTGGTGAGGGTGTGACTCGCCTTGCCATTGGGGATGCGGTTCTGCCTGTGGGCGGCGGCCTCTGGGCTGATACGGTTATCGTGCATGAGTGGATGGCACCAAAAGCACCGAATGGGGCAGACCCCGAACAGGCGGCGTTGATGCGGGCCAATCCCGGCACTGCCTATCTTATGCTGACCGATATTATTTCGCTCACACGCGGGGATTGGGTGATCCAGAACGCCGCCAACTCCAATGTGGGCCGCATGGTCATCCGGTTTGCCCGGGAGATGGGGCTGCACACGGTTAACATCGTGCGCCGCGACGATGTTGTATCCACCCTCATCGAGGATGGCGCGGATGTTGTACTTGTCGACAATGGTAAAATAAATCTGGCAGAGGCGATCACCAAGGCCACAAAAAACCCGCCCACACTGGCGCTTGATGCCATTGGCGGGAGCGCGACAGGCACGCTCGCCGCATCGTTGGGGCAGGGCGGCACCCTGGTAACCTATGGGCTTTTGTCGGGTGAGGATCACGTAATAAGCGCCCGCGATGTGGTGTTTCGAGGCATCCAGCTGCGCGGGTTCTGGCTGTTCGACTGGTACCAAACCGCAACGCCGGAGAAAGTGCGTGATCTGCATAGCTTCCTTGAGGCAAAACTGGCGGCGGGGGTGCTGCACACGGATGTCGATGCGCGCTATCCGCTGAGCCGGATCAAAGAGGCCGTTACCCATGCAGGGCGCGGTGGGAGGAATGGGAAAATACTTCTGACGGGAGATGACAACAATGCGTGATGTATACGTAATTTCAACGTCCTGTACTGCTTTTGGCAAACGCCCTGGCGACAGCTTCAAAGACCTCACGCGGGAGGCTTATCTGGAGGCGATTGCCGATGCGGGATGGGAGGATGGAAACCTGATCGAACAGGCATGGTTCGGGAATTGCGGCATGGGCAGCTTTGGCCAACGCAACATTCGGGGGCAGGTCTGTTTTACCCCGCTGGTGCGCGAGGGGCTTTTCCCCGAACGCGTGCCAATGATCAACGTGGAGGGGGGATGCGCAACCGCGTCCATGGCGTTCCACGGTGCGTGGAAGGATGTTGCATCGGGCGATATGGAGGCTTCGCTGGCGATTGGGGTGGAGAAAACCTTTGTCCAAGGGGACGAGGCACGCACGCTAGAAATTTTTGAGGGCGGCATTGACCAGCTCAACCCTGAAGAGTGGCACGCCTATTATGCGACACGCGGGGCGGAAGCCGGCAAGCCTTTTGATCCCAACGGGGCAGGTGGGACGGTCTTCATGGACACATACGCCATGCAGGCCGCGTGGCACATGAAAACCTACGGCACGACCCAGGAACAGATTGCGATGGCTGCCTCCAAAAACCACTGGCACGGATCGATGAACCCTAAGGCGCAATACCGCTTTGAAGTTCCCGTCGCGGATGCATTGAACGACCGCGAAGTCTCATGGCCGATCACGCGCTCTATGGCTGCGCCCATCGGGGACGGTGCGGCGGCGGCGATCCTCGTGTCAGGTGATTTGCTCAAACAGCAACCGGCGGAGGTGCGCGCCCGCGCTATCAAGGTGCGCGGTTCGGTCTTAACCGGCGGCAAATACCGCGACCCTTCCGAGGCAGGGCTGAGCCGTGTCGCGGCGCAAAAAGCCTACGCTAAATCCGGCCTTGTTGCCTCGGATGTCGATCTGGTGGAGGTGCATGACGCGACCTCCTTTTGCGAGATATTTCAGCTTGAAATGCTGGGCTTTGCCGCGGATGGCGAAGGCGGTAAACTGGTCGAGAGTGATGCCACCAAACGGGGTGGTGCCTTGCCGGTGAACCTGTCAGGCGGGCTGGTGTCCAAGGGCCATCCTGTCGGTGCAACCGGCCTTTCGATGATCCACGAATTGGGGCTGCAACTGCGCGGGGAGGCTGGGGAACGCCAGACAGACAAGGCCCGCATCGCGATGGCCGAAAATGGCGGCGGCGTCATCGGCTTTGACGAAGCGGCCTGCTCCGTGATCTTGCTCGAAGCGCCAGCGCAGTGAGTTAGGGAGCGTCGGTAATCCGGTGCGTTCCCTCGGCCCCCTCCGACAGCAAACGGTTTGCTTCGGGCGTGACCATCAGATCGCAAAACAACGTCCGCTCATCTGCTAGATCGTCAGGGCGGGGATTATCTGCCTGACGCACAAGGCGCTTGATATAGGCGGTGGCTTTTGCCGGTTTGCCTGCCATTTGCTGCGCCAGCGCCATCGCTTTCGTGCGCGCGCCGGGAACACAGGCACAGGCAATTCCAGCCGTCACCATCTCTTGCGGCGACAGCGTCTGGCCGGTCAGTGTCATGTGCAAGGCGCGCGACTGGCCCACAATGCGGGGCAACCGCTGGGTGCCGCCAGCACCGGGCAGAATGCCCAGATTGATCTCCGGGAGGCCAAAGATATGGTCCCCCTCCTGAACCACCCGCATGTCACAGGCCAACGACAGTTCGAATCCACCGCCCATTGCCGTGCCCGTCATGGCACAGATAAAAATCACCGGACTTGCCTCCATCAGGCGCATCGCGATGTGGATCGGTGCCTCGGGTACGGGACGGGCAGTGTCGAACACTATCCCGCGTTGCGCCATTTCGCGGGCTTTCGGCGCGAGCACTTTGAGGTCGTAGTGCCGTATAAAAACGCCCGCCTCGGCTCCCGTCAGCACACAGGCGCGAATGTCAGGATGCTCCGTCACAATTTGCACTGCCGCCAGCAAATCCGCCTCCATCGTGGCATCCATCAACCCTGCGTCGGGGTTTGTGAATACGATCTCGGCGATCGCACCGTTGATGGTGAGTGTTGCCTTGCCAGTTGTCATAGGATCTCTCCGGTTATGTATCGTGATGGTAGAATTTTCGCTCTCGAAGTTCAAACAAACAATAGGTAGAATAACGAAAATAGAATGATCCGGTCCACACTCTCTTCCATGCTCCGCCGTAACAGAAAGCGCCTTGATGACATCGCACTCCGACCGCACTTCCGAGGCAGCTCTCCCGTCCGAAGGCACCACCACGGGTGCAAAGAAAACTGGAGCGCGCCGCAAAAACAAGCGCGAAGAAGTTTTGCTCAGTGCAGCCGAGCTGATCGCGCGGCAGGGTTTTGACGGCACATCCATGCGCGATATCGCGGCATCGGTAGATATGCTACCGGGCTCGCTCTATTATCACTTCCAATCCAAAGAGGACATGCTGCTCGCTATTCATGAGCGGGTGGTTGCGGATATGACGGCGGATGTCGAAAAAGCCATCGCAAAGGGCAAAGACCCGTGGGACCGGCTCGAACGTGCGGCCGTAGCGCATCTCAAAGGTCTGCTTGGAACCGGTACATTGATGACAATCATTTCGCCGAACTTTGCTCAGGACCGCGACG
>Ga0307940_1002025_pt1 | contig 10613 bp, 10 predicted proteins | sample OrgLakmetagen124_FD_201835 | JGI IMG/M metagenome (GOLD analysis project Ga0307940, IMG submission 201835) | Saline water microbial communities from Organic Lake, Antarctica - #124 | ecosystem: Environmental > Aquatic > Non-marine Saline and Alkaline > Saline | place: Antarctica: Organic Lake... | reverse complement strand
CTGATCGCGCTGTGGCTGGCGCTTGCGGTCTATACCGGGGCGTTCATCGCCGAAAACGTGCGTGCCGGCATCCAGGCGGTCGATCGCGGCCAGACCGAGGCCGCGGCATCGCTCGGCCTGAGGCCGCGCCGTATCATGAACCTCGTGATCCTGCCGCAGGCGCTGCGCATCATCATCCCGCCGCTGATCTCGCAATACCTGAACCTGACCAAGAACTCGTCGCTGGCCATCGCCGTGGGCTACATGGACGTGACCGGCACGCTCGGCGGGATCACCCTCAACCAGACCGGGCGGGCGATCGAATGCGTGCTGCTGCTGATGCTGTTCTATCTGGCAATCAGCCTCGCCATCTCGGCGATCATGAACGTCTACAACAATTCCATCAAACTGAAGGAGCGTTGAGCCATGTCGCAAGCTGACACCTCATACGTCCGCAAGGACATGCTCCCTCAGGCGGCGCCGCCGGTGGCAGAGACAGGAATCGTCAAATGGCTGCGTTTGAACCTGTTTTCCTCGCCCGCCAACTCTCTGCTGACCCTCGTTTCGATCTACGTGGTCTATCAGATCGTCGTCGCCGCCACGCCGTGGGTGCTCAACGGGATCTGGGTCAGCCCCAGCCTGACGGCTTGCCGCGAGATCCTCGACGGCGAGGTCGGGGCCTGTTTCGCGGTGCTGACCGAGCGGTGGAACCAGTTGCTGTTCGGGTTCCGGTATCCGACCGACCTCTACTGGCGACCGGGTCTTGCCTTCATCCTGCTTTTCGTGTGCGCGGCCCCGCTCCTGTTCTTCAAGTTCGTCCCCAGCAAGTTTCTCGTGCTGACGGGCCTTTACCCGTTCGTCGCCTATTGGCTGATCTGGGGCGGTACGATCATGATCCCGGTCTTCGCGCTTCTGGGCGCTCTGCTGGGAATGTATGTCTACAAGAAGACCGTCTTTGCCAGTGCGGGCATGGCGGTGATCGCGGGCTTCGCCGCGGCGCTGATCTTCTGGATCCTGTCGGGATACATTACCGGTCCGATGGCGAACATCCTCGCGCTGGAACCGGTGCAATCCCGTGATCTGGGCGGCTTCATGATCAACCTGATGCTGGGCGTCGTCTGCATCTCGCTGTCGGTGCCGTTCGGTATCCTGCTGGCCCTCGGGCGGCAGTCGAGCATGCCGATCATCAAGTGGATCTGCGTGATCTTCATCGAGTTCATCCGCGGTGTGCCACTGATCACGCTCTTGTTCGTGGCCAACGTGGTGCTGGCCTATTTCCTGCCGCCGGGGTCGAATTTCGACCTGATCCTGCGGGTGATCATCATGATCACGATGTTCGCCTCGGCCTATATCGCCGAGGTGATCCGCGGCGGCCTCGCGGCGCTGCCCAAGGGCCAGTACGAGGCCGCCGACAGTCTCGGCCTCGATTACGCGCAGTCGATGCAGTTCATCATCCTGCCGCAGGCGCTGAAGATCTCGATTCCGGGCATCGTCAACGTCGCCGTGGGGCTGTTCAAGGACACCACGCTGGTCTCGGTGATCTCGATGTTCGACATCGTCGGCATGATCCGCGGGCCGATCCTCGCCTCGTCGGAATGGAACGGTGTCTATTGGGAGCTTTTCGGCTTTGCCGCCGTGCTGTTCTTCATCACCTGCTACGGCATCTCGCAATATTCGCAATGGCTGGAGCGTCAGCTTCAGACCGATCATCGCTGAGGAGGGTCAGACCCGATGACCGCAGAAAAACAACTCCAGGTCTCCGACAAGGTCGCCGTCGAGATCACCAACATGAACAAGTGGTTCGGCACCTTCCATGTGCTGCGCGATATCGACCTGACCGTCTATCAGGGCGAGCGGATCGTCATCGCGGGGCCGTCCGGATCGGGCAAATCGACGCTGATCCGCTGCATCAACGCGCTGGAGGAGCATCAGAAGGGCTCGATCACCGTGGACGGGACGGTGCTGTCCAACGACATCAAGAACATCGACCGGATCCGGTCGGAGGTCGGGATGGTGTTCCAGCATTTCAACCTATTCCCGCATCTGACGATCCTCGAGAACTGCACGCTCGCGCCGATCTGGGTGCGCAAAACGCCCAAGCGCGAGGCCGAGGACACGGCGATGCACTTCCTCACCAAGGTGAAGATCCCCGAACAGGCCGACAAGTATCCCGGCCAGCTTTCGGGGGGGCAGCAGCAGCGCGTGGCGATCGCCCGGAGCCTGTGCATGAAGCCGCGCATCATGCTCTTTGACGAGCCGACCTCGGCGCTCGATCCCGAGATGATCTCGGAGGTGCTCGACACGATGATCGAACTGGCCGAGGAAGGCATGACGATGTGCTGCGTGACCCACGAGATGGGCTTCGCGCGCAAGGTGGCCAACCGGGTGATCTTCATGGATGAGGGCCAGATCGTGGAGCAGAACGAACCCGAGGAATTCTTCAACAACCCCAAATCGGAACGGACCAAGATGTTCCTGAGCCAGATCCTGGGACATTGAGGACAGGACGGGGGCGCTGCCCCCGTCGTCCGTGCCGGACGACTCCCCCGGAGTATTTGAGGCAAGATGAATGGGCGGCCCGTCAAGGTCGCCTTTTTCCGTTTCAGACCCAGGCGGATTGGCGGTCGCGCAACTGGCGGATGGCACTGCGCAATTCATCCGGCACATGCCCCTCGCGCGGGGTATCGCGCAGCGTGTCGATCAGCGCGTCGGGCGGCAGGATCGGGCGGCGCGTCCATGCGAGGGCGGCGAGCACGGCACGGGCGGGCTCGGGCAGGCGGTCGGGGATCTCATACCCGGTCAGTGTGGCCCAGACCCCGGACCAGAGCCGCCCCACCGTCCAGGGATTGTAACCGCCGCCACCCAGCACGAGAAGACGCGGCGAAAGCGCACGCAGCGCCGCGACGGTTTGCCAGTGCACGTTGTTCGACAGCGCAAGGCGCGACAGCGGATCCTCGGTGACGGCATCCGCTCCGCATTGCAAGATAACTGCCTGCGGGCGCATGGCCTGCACGGCGGGCAGGATCACCTCGTGCAGCGCCATCGCAAAGCCGCTGTCATTGGTGCCACGCGGCAGCGGCAGGTTGATGGCGGACCCGCCCGCGCGGTCGGAAAGCGGCCCGGTGAACGGCCAGCGTTGCGCCTCGTGCGTCGAGATCATCAGGACGCGCGTCTCGTCGTGAAAAGCCGCCGCGACCCCGTCGCAGTGATGCGCGTCGATATCCACATAGGCGATCCGGGTGAGGCCCTGCGCGAGGAAGGCGTTGATCGCCAGCACCGGGTCGTTGAGGTAACAAAAGCCGCCCGCGTGATCGGCCATGCCGTGATGCGTGCCACCGCCGGGATTGTAGACCACACCGCCCTCCGCCAGCAGGTTCGCCGCCATCAGCGACCCGCCGGCGGCGGTGGCGGGGCGGCGGAACATTTCGCCGAAGACCGGATTGGAGAGCGTGCCGAGTTGGTGGCGCGCGCGGATCTCGGGGGTGACATCGCCCTCGGCCTCGGCCCTTTGAAGCGCGGCGATATAGGCGGGCGTGTGCCATGTGGTCAGCGCCTGGGGCTTGGCGCGCGGGCTGTTGATGTAGCGGTTGCGCGGCAGCCAGCCCATGGCGCGGCACAGGTCGATGACCGTGGGCACGCGCGGGATCGACAGCGGGTGGTGCGCGCCGTAGGACGAGCCGCGATAGATGTTCGAGCCGATGAAGACCGGAGACTGCATCACCGGTCAGGTCAGATCGTGCGGCGTGACGAAGTCCAGCACGGTGGCGGTGCCCGGCGCGATGTCCGCCCAGTCGGCGACATCGAAGCGCGCGACCAGCGTGGACCCTGTCGGATAATCCTCGAACCGGTCATGTGCGGGCGGGTCAGAGACCAGCGCATGGGCAAGATCGCAGATGCCCGGATTGTGGCCGATCATCAGCACCCGTGCACCGCGCGCGCCGCGCAAGCTGTCCAGCATGTCGGCGGGTTCGGCAAGGTAGAGACTGTCCAGCAGGTCGGGGGCCAAGGGCAGGCCGAGCCGGTCGCAGGTCGCAAGCGTGCGCGCCGAGGTCGAGCAGAGGATCTGGTCGGGCACGAGATCTTCGGCGCGCAGCCACTGCCCGAGCGCTGTCGCCGCCCGTTGCCCGCGCTTGTTGAGCGGGCGGGCATGATCGCCGAGGCTCGCATCACCCCAGGCGGATTTGGCGTGGCGCATCAGGATCAGGTCTTTCATCCGAAATACCCCATGTGAAAGGCCGATTGCGCCTCGGGGCGGCCATGCGACTGGCTGACCGGGCAGGCGCGGCGCACGGCGCAGCCGCGGGCGCGGCAGTCATTGCCCGCGCGGTCGAGATCGGCGCGGCAGGCCGGCACGTCATAGGCGCCGGGCCTCAAAGCGTCCACCGGGCAGGCGGCAAGGCAGGGCTGACCCGTGCAGGTGTCGCAGGGGCGCGCGCCGTCTGGCGGCAGATCGAGCCGGTCCGGCACCGCGATCGCCCCACGATAGGACACCATCAGCCCCGCCGCGTCATGCACCAGCAGACCCACGGGCGACGGCCAGGCCCGCCCGCTGCGCCGCGCCCAGTCGAGGAAGGGCTGCCAGGGCGGTCCGCCAAAAGGAAAGAGCGCCCTGCCCCCGAGATCCTGCGCAGCCTCGGTGATGACGCGGGTCGACCAGCGATCCATCGGGTCGGGGCGCTCGTCGCGATATTCCGAACAGCCCGTGAAATGGTCCCAGAACTTCGGCCCGGCCGGGCCGAGCAGTACCAGCGTCGCGTGCCCCGGCACCTCACCCTCGTCCAGATGCAGCGCCCCCATCACGCCGAGGTGATGGCACGCCATGCGGTCTTCGATCCGGGCAAGGCTCATGATTGGGACATCCTGTGCATGACGATGCATCTAAGCCGCGCCTTTGGTTTCACAAGGCAGGCTCAGGTCGCCCGGATGAGCGAGCCGGCACCATGTTCGGTATAAAGTTCCAGCAAGGTCGCATTGGGCGCGCGCCCGTCGAGGATGACCACCGCGCGCACGCCCGCCTCTATCGCGGCGAGCGCGGTTTCGGTCTTGGGGATCATGCCGCCCGCGATCACGCCGTCGCGGGTCATCTCGCGGATCTGATCGGCTGTCAGTTCGGTGACCACCTGACCGGAGGCATCGCGCACCCCGTCGATATCGGTCAGCAGAAGCAGGCGGTCGGCCTTCAGCGCCCCGGCCACCGCGCCGGCCGCGGTGTCACCGTTGATGTTGAACGTCTCGCCCCCAGGCCCCGCGCCGAGGGGCGCGATCACCGGAATCATGTTGGCATCGAACAGCGTGTGCAGGATCGTCGCGTCGATCTGGGCCGGCGCGCCGACGAGGCCCAGCTCGGGGCTGACGGGTGTGCAGGTGATCAGGCCCGCATCCTTGCCCGACAGGCCCACGGCCCGCCCGCCTTGGCTGCTGATCGCCTGCACGATCCGCTTGTTGACCGACCCCGAGAGGACCATCTCGACCACGGCCATGGTCGCCGCGTCGGTCACGCGTTTGCCATCGACGAATTGCGACGTGATCGAAAGCTTGTCCAGCATCTCGTTGATCATCGGCCCGCCGCCATGGACGATCACCGGATGCACGCCGACATGGCTCATCAGAACCACGTCGCGGGCGAAGGTTTCCATCGCCGCGTCGCTGCCCATGGCGTGACCGCCCAGCTTGATCACCACGACCGCGCCCGTGTAGCGTTGCAGATAGGGCAGCGCCTCTGACAGCGTGCGGGCGGTGGCGATCCAATCGCGGGTCATGTCCTGGGCCTTCATACCTGTCTCCGGCGGGGTGCTGCGCGCGGTGGTAGCCGCTCTGTGCGCCGCTGCCAAGCCTTCTCGCACGGTCAGCCCGAGGTCGGCGTCAGTGCAGGCGGCGTCCGGTTTCGGGATCGAAGAGATGGAGGTTTTCGGCCGCCACCGTCAGCCCCAGCGTTTCGCCCTTGTCGGGCAGGTCCGCGCCGGTCAGGCTGGCGATCATCTCCACCGCGTGGCCGGGCACGGTGCCATGCGCATTCGCCGAGGCGCCCAGATGTTCGACCACACGCACCTTGAGGCGCAGCGGCCCGTCGCTTGCCGGGTGCAGATGTTCGGGGCGGATGCCGATGGTGACAGCGCCATGACGCACGCCCGCTGGGGCCGCCACCACGCCGGCCGGCGTGACGAGGCCGCTCTCGTCGATTTCCCCGGGCATCAGGTTCATCGGTGGCGAGCCGATGAATTCGGCCACAAAGACCGATGCCGGCCGGTTATAGACGTCGATCGGCGTGCCGACCTGTTCGACAGCACCATCGTTGAGCACCACGAGCTGATCGGCGAGCGTCATCGCCTCCATCTGGTCATGGGTGACATAGATCGAGGTGGTGCCGAGGCGCTGTTGCAGGTCGCGGATCTCGACGCGGGTCTTGAGGCGCAGCTTGGCGTCGAGGTTCGACAGCGGCTCATCAAACAGGAACGCCTGCGGCTGGCGCACGATGGCCCGGCCCATGGCGACGCGCTGCCGCTGGCCGCCAGACAATTGCGCGGGCTTGCGGGTCAGGAACTCCGACAGGCCGAGGGTGGCTGCGGCCTCGTCGACCATCACCTTGATCTTGTCCTTCGGCACGCCGCGATTCTTCAGCCCGTAGGCCATGTTGCCATAGACCGTCATGTGCGGGTAAAGCGCGTAGTTCTGGAAAACCATCGCGATGTCGCGCTCGGCCGGTTCCAGATCATTGACCACGCGGTCGCCGATCGAGACGGAACCATCGGTGATCGTCTCCAGCCCCGCGATCATGCGCAGCAGGGTGGACTTGCCGCAACCCGACGGGCCGACCAGCACGCAGAACTCGCCATCCGCGATGTCGAGCGTGATGCCCCGGATCGCGTCGATGCCGCCGGGATAGGTCTTGCGGACATTGTTGATCTGGATGTTGCTCATCGGGGTGTCATTTCTCCACTTCGACAAGGCCGCGCACGAAAAGCCGCTGCATGGCGAGGATCACCACGACCGGCGGTAGCAGTGCAAGGATCGCGGTGGCCATGATCAGGTGCCATTGCGGGGTTTCCTCGCCGGCGTTGGCCATGCGCTGAATGCCCATGACGATGGTGTAATAGCTCTCATCCGTGGTCACCAGCAGCGGCCAGAGATACTGGTTCCAGCCATAGATGAAGAGGATCACGAACAGCGCCGCGAGGTTGGTGCGCGACAGCGGCAGCAGGATGTCGCGGAAGAATTTCATCGGCCCGGCGCCGTCGATACGCGCGGCTTCGGTCAACTGATCGGGCACCGTCATGAAGAACTGCCGGAACAGGAAGGTCGCGGTCGCCGAGGCGATCAACGGGATCGACAGCCCGGCATAGGAGTTGAGCATGCCAAGCTGTGCCACGACCTCGAAGGTGGGCAGGATTCGCACCTCCACCGGCAGCATCAGCGTGACGAAGATCGTCCAGAAGGCCAGCATGCGGAAGGGAAACTTGAAATACACCACCGCGAAGGCCGACAGCAGCGATATGACGATCTTGCCGATGGTGATCGACAGCGCCATGATCGTGGAGTTCATCAGCATGATCCACAGGGGCGGCGCGCCGGCCGCCGAGATCCCCTCGCCGAGGACCAGCGAATAGTTCCGGATCATCTCGGCCCCCGGCAGCAGCGGCACGCCGCCGCTGACCTCTGCGGCGGTGTGGGTCGAGGCCACGAAGGCCAGATAGATCGGAAACACGAACATCGCCGCGCCGAGGATCAGCACCGCGTGCTGGATGAAGGTCAGAAAGGGGCGTCGTTCGACCATCAGTATTCGACCTTGCGCTCGATATAGCGGAACTGGATCGCCGTCAGGGCGATCACGAGGACCATCAGGATCACCGATTGTGCCGCCGACGAGCCGAGGTTGAGCCCTTCGAACGCGTCGCGCCAGACCTTGTAGACAAGGATGTTGGTCGCCTGTCCCGGACCGCCGCTGGTGGTGGCATGCACCACGCCGAAGGTCTCGAAAAACGCGTAGACCACGTTGACCACGATCAGGAAGAACACCGTCGGCGACAGCAGGGGCAGCTGTATGGTGACGAAGCGTTTCACGGGCCCCGCGCCGTCGATCGCCGCCGCCTCTGTCAGCGAGCGCGGGATCGCCTGAAGCCCGGCGAGGAAGAACAGGAAGTTGTAGCTGACCTGCCGCCATGTCGAGGCCACGACGATCAGCGTCATCGCGTCGCCGCCATCGCGGTAATGGTTCCAGTCATAGCCCAGACCGTCGAGGGCGTAGGCCGCGATGCCGATGGTGGGGTTGAACAGGAACCACCACAGAACCCCCGCCACGGCGGGCGCCACGGCATAGGGCCAGATCAGCAGCGTGCGGTAGACCATCGCGCGGCGGATCACCCGGTCGGCCATGATCGCCATGATCAGCGCTATTCCCATGGAAAAGCCCGCGACCATGGCGCTGAAGCTGATCGTGGTGACGAAGCTGTTGATGTAATTGTCGTCGGCAAAGAGCCGCACGAAATTGGCCATACCCACGAAGTCGGTCCGCAGCCCGAAGGCATCCTGACGCAGAACCGATTGATAAAGCGCCTGGCTGGCGGGCCAGATGAAGAAGATCAGCGTGATCACGATCTGCGGCGCGATCAGCGCATAAGGCAGCCATTTATGCCGGAAAGTGACGGTCTTGGTGCGCACGGGCGGGGCCTCGACGAGTACAGGAACGGGCACGCCGGCCCGCAGAGGTCCGGGCCGGCGTCTTCAAGCGTCAGCGGATCAGTTGTTGGCGGCCTCGAAATCACGCAGCAGCGCGTTGCCGCGCTCGGCTGCGGCGGCCAGAGCCTCTTCCGCAGTCTTGTTGCCCGACCACAGACCCTCCAGCTCTTCATTGATGACGTCGCGCACCTGCACGTAATTGCCAAAACGCAGCCCGCGCGAGTTTTCCGTCGGCTCGTTGAGCGACAGTTGCTTGATCGCGGTATCGGTGCCGGGGCTTTCCTCGTAGAAGCCCTGCTCCTGGCTCAGCTCGTAGGCGGCGGTGGTGATCGGCACATAGCCGGTGGACTGGTGCCAGTCGGCCTGCACCTCGGGCGAACTGAGATAGTTGAAGAATTCCGCGACGCCCTGATATTCGGCCTCGTCATGGCCTTCGAGCACCCAGAGCGTGGCCCCGCCGATGATCGAGTTCTGCGGCGCGTCCGCCACGTCGGCGTTGAGAGGCAGCATCGCCTGACCGAATTCGAAATCGGCCTGCTCGCTGATCCCGGCATAATAGGCCGAGGAATTCATCCACATCGCGCATTCGCCCGTGGTGAACAGCGGCAGGCTGTCGCCACGGCGCCCACCATATTCGAACGTGCCGTCTTCCTGGCTGTCGGCGATGCGCTGCAGCAGTGTGGTCAGATCCTCGCTTTCGTCGAACACCAATTCGGTATCGAGCCCGGCAAACCCGTTCTGCTGTGTGCCGATGGGCTGGTCGTGCCATGCGAGGTAGTTCTCGATCATCACCCAGGACTGCCAGCCGAAGGAAAAGGCGCAGTCATGGCCGTTTTCCTGCAGCTTGTCGGCGGCCGCGAACATCTCGTCCCATGTCTGCGGCACATCCTCGACGCCCGCCGCGTCCAGCAGATCGCGATTGTACCACATCACCGGGGTGGACGAGTTGAACGGCAGGGACAGCATGTCGCCGTCGGTGGTCGTGTAGTAGGACTTCACCGCCGGGAGGTAGGCGTCGTTGTTCCAGTCGATATCGGCCTGTTCCATCACGCCCTGAACGCGCCTGATGGCACCCTCTGCGGCCATCATCGTGGCGGTGCCGACCTCGAAGACCTGCACGACATGCGGCTGCTCGCCGGCGCGGAAGGCCGCGATGGCGGCGGTCATGTTCTCGGTATAGGTGCCCTTGTAGGTCGGCACGACGGTGTAATCATCCTGAGAGGCATTGAAGCCTTCGGCGATCTCTCCGACCTTTTCGCCCAGAGCCCCGCCGAGGCCATGCCAGAGCTGGATCTCGGTCTGTGCGGTCACTGCGGACCCGATCAGGGTGAGCGCGCCGGTTATCGCCGTGAGGGTGTGTCTGCGTTTCATCGCGTCTTCTCCGAACCTTTGATGGGATGAGAATGGAACCATGACGGCCACGGCTGTCAAGGCACCTCTCACCTGCAAAAAGTCATTTCTGCGACATTTATGCAAATGAAGAATTGATGACGCTCGGTCGGTACCGGAAACCGACGCGCCCGCACCCCGCGCCTGCGGCGGCGCAGGCGCGGGCCGGATCAGACCACCAGAACAGGTACTTCCGACAGACCCGTGACCTTGAGCGCGACACTGCCCAGAAGATACCCCTCCATCGAGCCCATGCCGCGGCTGCCGATCACGATCAGATCGTGATCGTGTTCCTTGGCGAACTTGACGATGGTGCGCGAGGTGGGGCCGGCCTTGACGAAGGCGCGCGCATCGGCGAATCCCGCATCGATCAGGTGCTTCTTGCCGTATTCGGCCACTTCGGTGGCATGCGCCGACATCACGTCGTCAAGATTGCCGGGGTCGTTCGGGCGCACCATCGACAGTGACGCCTCGAGCATCGAATGATGCCGGTAGACCGTCAGGATGGTCAGAGACGCCTCCGTCAGCCGGGCCATTTCCATCGCCCTGTCGAGCGCCTTTTCGGAATTGGG
>Ga0307940_1002007_pt1 | contig 10695 bp, 5 predicted proteins | sample OrgLakmetagen124_FD_201835 | JGI IMG/M metagenome (GOLD analysis project Ga0307940, IMG submission 201835) | Saline water microbial communities from Organic Lake, Antarctica - #124 | ecosystem: Environmental > Aquatic > Non-marine Saline and Alkaline > Saline | place: Antarctica: Organic Lake... | reverse complement strand
GGAAGTACTCGACCATGATGTCGCGCACTGAATCATACTTCTGGATGCGGCCTTCGCGGTTGAACAGGTACATGTTGCGCGTCGACATGTGGCGGTTGGACACCAGCTTGAGCTCCTTTTCGAGACGTGATTGCACTGGTACTTTCCCGTCGTCTTCAACCCGCATATACGCTTCCATAGCCGCTTCGGAAGAGAACGTCACCGTACAGTTGACCACTGAATCGGTGTGGTTGTGCTTGACGGCTTTGATGTCGCCCCCACTGTTCGCGCGGACGACGTCGACGGTCTCGACAAAATCTTCGGTCCAGTACCCCACCGGAAGCTCCGTGATCACCACGTCGAGAGACTGCTGACGCTGCTGTCGTTTCTTGGACTGATCGGTCGGTTGTTCTGTCGCACGATGAAAACGTCCCCTCGTGAAATACTTTCCGTCGCCGACGTGTTCGACCGTCCCCGTAAAGTCCCGATACCAAGGGTGCAGGTCGAACATGGGGGCGTCGGTCGGGAAGCGTCCGTGTCCTGTGCTAGCGCCGTCTCCATCTCCGTCTGCTCTTTCCGCCTCGTCTTCGACGTCGAGCATGGCCCGGATCGTGCGCACCAGATCCATCGGGTTGTAACTCGGCACGTTGGTGCTGAAACCGGTGCCGATGCCCATCGCCCCGTTCACCAACACCAACGGTAAGACGGGAACGAAAAAGTCGGGCTCCACCTTCTTACCGTCGTCTTCAAGGTAATTGAGGACGCAGTCGTCGTCTCGGGGGATGATCAGGGAGGCCAAGGGGTTGAGCTCGGTGTAGATGTAACGCGCCGCGCTGGCGTCCTTGCCGCCCTGACGTCGGCTCCCGAACTGGCCGTTGGGAAGCAGCAGGTTGACGTTGTTGGCGCCCACAAAGTCCTGCGCGATGCCGACGATGGTGGCGTTCAGGCTGACTTCGCCGTGATGATAAGCGGCCTTTTCGCTGACGAACCCCGCGAGCTGCGCCACCTTGATCTCCTCGGTCAGATTGCGGACAAAACAACAGTGTACTATCTTGCGCTGCGACACCTTGAAGCCGTCGCACACCGAGGGGATGGAGCGCACGATGTCGTAGTTCGAAAAGTGGATCAGGTCGCGGTCGACGAAGTCTCGGAACGTCACGTCCTGTTTGCCGTAGTCCAGACCCGCCTTACGGTCATAGGCCAGCAGCCAGGCCTTGCGATCGTTGGCGCGCGTCTTGTTGAACGCCAGGTCCAACGCGTCGCCCGAGCTGCCGTCTTCCTCCCACACGTAAGACACCACTTTCAGGTCCTGGAAGTACTCCTTCGCCTCCTCCTTGGTGGACGTACCCAACCCCTTGTAGTACTTGAGTTTCCAGCCTCCCGCCACGAGCTCGCCGCTCGCCTGCCAGGCCTCGAAGTCGGCGATGTTATAGAACTCGACCAACGTCGCGTCCGCCGAGTCCCCTCTACGCACGGCCATGGACGATGACCTCCTCGCTTTGATGATGGGCGTCAGCATGGACGTCATGAAGCCGGGCGTCCGGATGAGCGACGGCCACAGACGGTGGAACAGGTTGAACAACAGCCCCTTGATGTGGGACCCGTCCACGTCCTGGTCGGTCATCACCATGATACGTCCGTAACGTAAGGCAGCGACACCGTCGGCTCCGTCCCCATTTCCGTAGTCCCGATTGGACTCCAGACCCAGAATCTTCTTGATGTTGGCGATCTCTTGGTTATCCGCGATACGCTGCGCCTGAAGGTCGCACACGTTCATGATCTTACCGCGCAAAGGGAACACGCCGTACGTGTCCTTGCTGGACTGGGGGAGGCCCGAAACCGCCATCGTTTTGGCGCTGTCGCCCTCTGTCAGGATCAACGTGCACGCCCGGCTCTTCGGACCTCCCGCCCAATTGGCGTCGTCCAACTTCGGCACCGATACAGAACCCTGTTTTTTACCGTCCGTCTTCTTGAGAGACTTGTCGGCGTTGGCCTCGCTCAGGGCCAACACCCGCTCCATGAGCGCGGAATCGCACAGGCGCTTCATAAAACGGTCGCTCAACTCCGCCTTGCTCCCAAACTGCGCCACCGGCGTCGTCAACGTCTCCTTGGACTGGCTGTCGAAGTTGGGACGCGGTATGGTCGCGCGCACGAACACGAACAAGTTGTCCCGGATAAATTGCGGCTTGATCGGTCCGCCGCTCCCCGTGCGCCGCTTCTCTTGGATCATTTCCGTAAGACGACGGACGATCTGCGACACCACGTGTTCCACGTGCTTCCCTCCCCGCAGAGTGCACACGCCGTTCACAAACGATACTTGCTGCATACCGGAGCCATCCGAACACGCCGCTGCCACCTCCCACCAGTCGTTCACGCGCTCGTAAGCCCGGGCCTCTCCGCCGTCAGAAACCTTGCCTCCCAGGTACAAGTCAACGTACCGCTCGAACGACCGACACTCTATCTTGGTGCCCCCTAAAAAAATGGACACGTCGGTATCGGTCACGGCGGTCGCGTCGTACACGCGCTTGACGAGCATGGCGTGCATGTCGTCCGACAGACCGTCCAGGCCGAACCGCGCGTAGTCTGGCAGAAAACGGATCTTGGTGTAAGGCTTTTTGGCACAGTACTTGATTTCTGGAGGGTGCGCGACACTCATGTTGGCCTCGAAAGCCTGTGTGTACACGCGCTTGCGCCCGCGGTCGACCGTCTCCACTTCGAACCGCTGCGAAAATATGTTACACGCCTTGGCGCCGATCCCGTTCTGACCGCCGACGATACGATCCTGCGCGTTCTCGCCGGTCTCGTTCGCTCCGTAGTTCGCCGACGTCAACAGGTGACCGAAGATCAGCTCCGGCACGTACACGCCACTCTCGGGGTGAGTGATTGCGTCGATGCCCTCGCCATCGTTCGTGATCTCGATGAAACCACTGGTACGGTCGATGTCGACGCGGATGTTGCGCACCACGCACGTGGTCGGGTTTCCTCGGAGAAGCTGCTTGAGGCGCACCGCGTGATCGACCGCGTTCATCAAAATCTCGTCGAACACCTTGGCCAACGCGCACACGTACGCCACCGACCGCAGCCTCATTCTCCCTTCCTCCGTGTCGTACACCCACACCGGACGCACGTCCATCTTGGCGATGCCCACGTACATGTCGGGACACTTGAGCACGTGCTCCCTGTGGTCGATCTTCTGGTATTGGATGGTAGGTACAGGGCCATCGTCTTTCTCTTGTGCCTCTTCCTCTGTATACTCGTCTTCTTCTTCTTCTTCTTCTTCTGCACTGCCGTCGTTAGCCTTCACGGACGCATTCGATGCATTCGACGCATTCGATGCATTCGCAGACGTCGATGCATTCGCTTTGGTCTCTGCTTTAGTCGCTTTGGTCGCTTTGGTCGCTGCTTTAGTCGCTTTGGTCGCGTCGGCTGTACTTTGCTGGCGTCGCTTCTTGTTATTTTCGGAACCGACGCGCTGCTGCCCAGAGGTTGTAGGTCGTTTGTTCGTCTTGTTCGTCTTGTTCGTCTTGTTGTCCACCGTACAGACAGAAGCGCTCGCCGGGTCGGACGCTTCTGTAGGAATTGTAGTCACTTTTTTGGGGGCCATTGTATATCTATAGAGATGTATCGATAGATTTGATGTATTCGATGGGCAATCGTTTTATGTCTGGATAAACTAATATAATAGAACATGACGAGCGTGACAACGACCAGGCGACGACGACAACAACAAGAAAGAATCGGACCGTCTACATTGTGTATTTATCCGCCTTACGTCGACCCTACCAAAATCATTCGTCTCACACCCACTCGGCCCATGAACGAGCTTTGTACTCTACGCGCTCGCCTGTTTTCTAACAAGTCAAATAGACACGGAGATTCGGATCTGACGGAGGACCAACTGCGCATGTTAGGACAGTACGTACGCGCGTCGTACACGCATTTTTCCGCGTCGACGTCTGCGGTATCTGTCACCGCCCCCATATTGGTCGATTGCATGATTGTGGTGGGGAGATGGCTCAGACCGGCCGAAGTCCAGGCCTTGTTCGGAGAAGGCGTTCGCCTGTTTTCGAAAATTGTCCGCATCGAAGAAGAAGAAGAAGAACAAAGAAAGGAAGCCAATAACGCACGACGCGACACGAGGACGAAGACGAAGACGAGGACGAGGACGACGCAAATGAACAGACAGGGATTCGTCGCGAGGGATTTAGAGGAGCACGCGAATGAAAAAATGAGGAGGGATGGTCGAATCAGTTACATAATCGGCAAAGGAGGAGACCGACTGAATCAGATTACCCGCGCAAGTGGTTGCATCTACATCTGGATATCCAACTACGAGACGGTCGAAATGTACGCCGCCGCTACTTCCGTACACGAAGCCGAGGCCAGTTTCGTGCACGCCGTGGCGCTCATGAACGATGCGTGGTCAAAGTACGCGCCTCGACACTTGACGGATAATCCGCGTCGATTGGTCATTCGATCGGGTTCGTTCACGCTCCCGGTCACGGTCGACATGCTCAAGCGCGCCGTCCTACACTGACGACCGATCCGTAGTCAACCCACAACACTGCCCTCTTTTTTTTTGTGACGTGTATATCAGTAAAAAGGAACCGGCGATGTTATCCAATATCCGCATAGGCAAGGCGGCGTTCGAAGGCCAACGGGCTATCGAAGTGCGGGGTAAGGTCGACGAAGAGGTGCGCGCCGAAGACGACGGCCGACGCGCGTTGCACTTTTTTGCGGCATCTCCTCCCGACCTGAGGAGCGGTCCTTCCGCCCAAAACATGCCTTTTGCGAGCTTTGAACAGGCGTTTCACGCGACTCCGAACGTAGGTTCCGTACAGTTGAACGGGGATAACGAATTCGTCGTGCGCTTTCACGAATCCGAGGAACCCAACGCTTACTACGTCGGCCTGGGATCTCAATACATCCCTCCCACGCTCCACGTATGGTACGTCAAAGGAGGAGACGACCTTCGACTGCGCCAGGACGCGAGCATCAAACTCAACGACGGAGTTCCTTTCCGCATGCTCACTTACCCCACGCTCCCTACGCGTCCCAGAGACGGCGCTACATTCTATACAGCGGCGCCCACGTTCGCGCGCTCACAAGAACAGATCATACGCGAATCCGAATACCCCGCCCCCGGCGTACGTACCATGCCCCCCAACTTCTGGGGACTCAAACCACCCGTCTGATTCACCGTAAACGTGGTAAATTTTCTTTTCTCGATTCCGTCAACCAACTCCACAACCTTCCGGGATACCCCGCTCTTCGAGCGTCTGCTCGTGCTTGTTGACAATCCTGTACACATTCGTCAACATCTCGTTCGTCGTCTCCTCGTGCATTCTCCGCACCTGGTCCTTCGACGTCAGTCGTATTGGCTTGGACAGGTTTCTTACTATTAGTGGGTGATGAACGTGCCTGTGCCTGTGCCTGTGGTTGTCGTGCTTCGTTCACGTTCGATTGTGCTTGTGTACCATTGTCCCGTATCATTTGTGCCTGTGATTCTGAATGCATTTGTGGAGACACTTGTGATTGTGCAACGTTATTCCGTCTCACTTGTGCCTGTGACTGTACTTGAGACGCTTGTGGAGATGCTTGCGCTTGTGGAGACGCTTGCGCTTGTGGAGATGATTGCGCTTGTGGAGATGATTGCTCTTGTGGAGACGCTTGCGCTTGTGGAGACGCTTGCGCTTGTGGAGACGCTTGCGCTTGTGCACCGTTATTCCGTCTCACTTGTGCCTGTGACTGCGCTTGAGACTTTTGTGGAGACGCTTGCGATTGGGATTGTGCACCGTTATTCCGTCTCACTTGTGCCTGTGACTGCGCTTGAGACTTTTGTGGAGACGCTTGCGATTGGGATTGTGCACCGTTATTCCGTCTCACTTGTGCCTGTGACTGCGCTTGAGACTGTTGTGGAGACGCTTGCGCTTGGGATTGTGCACCGTTATTCCGTCTCATTTGTGCCTGTGACTGCGCTTGAGACTGTTGTGGAGACGCTTGCGCTTGCGATTGTGCACCGTTATTCCGTCTCACTTGTGCCTGTGACTGCACTTGATACTTTTGTGGGGACACTTGTGCTTGCGCTTGTGCACCGTTATTCCGCCTCACTTGTGTCTGTATCTGTCTTTGTGGAGACTGTTGTGGAGACGTTTGCGCTAGTACACCGTTACTCCGTTTTACTTGTGACTGGGACTGTGTACGTGTCTGTCCTTGTGGAGACGTTTGCGGTTGAGATGGTACACCGTTATTCCGCCGCACTTGTGACTGGGACTGTGTACGTGTCTGTCCTTGTAGAGACGTTTGCGGTTGAGATTGTGCACCGTCATTCCGCCTCACTTGTGACTGGGATTGTGCCCGTGTCTGTCCTTGTGGAGACGATTGTTGAGATGTTTGCGATTGCACACCGTTATTTCGCCTCACTTGTGACTGGGATTGTGCCCGTGTCTGTCCTTGTGGAGACGATTGTTGAGATGTTTGCGCTTGTACACCGTTATTCCGTTTTACTTGTGACTGTGCCCGTGTCTGAACTTGTGGCGACGATTGTGCTCTTGCTTGTGCACCGTTATTCCGTCGTTTTTGTGGTGGTAATTGTTGCTGTGATTGCTGCACTTGTGGCGACATTCGTGATTGCACACCGTTATTCAGTCTTCTTTCTTGTGAAGGCAATTCTGTTTGTCGTTGTGTTTGTGGCGGTGACTGCACTTGTGGGGTTTGTGGTCCAGGAGGACTGTTAGTTTGTCTTTTTTCCCGCTGTTGTTCTCGTTCTTGCTCTTTCGATGATGCGTTCGTTTGGATTTGTTGATTCGTTTCCTGTAGTTCGGAAGGTTGCGTATCGCTTGGTTGTATACCACCTTGAACACCGGTAGACTGTCGTCTTCCGGACGTACGGTTAACTTGGCCATTCGAAGGTTGCTGCCTAGGTATGGACTGACGTCGTCTTTCGTTTGATCCGTTTGTAGGATCGGTCGTCACTTGTCCCTTTTTCGCTTCATCGCCCCCCCTTTTGTTTTGACGTAACCGTGTCATTATATTTGCCGTCTTTCGTTCGTCGTCGTTGTATTTCGTTACTTATAGTTGACAAGTAAATTTTAGAAGCGCGTCCCCCAAACTACACAAAAAAACAAACTAGATAAACCGAATAGGACTTTGAAGCTTTGAGACATCTAACATCTATCCCGAGTCTGTGTTGCCGACAGACAAATTATGTTACCCTCCACCATAGTCGCTCCTCAGAATGGCGTCAGCCTCCTGGGCAAACTCATGTCCGTACGCCACTACTCCACCCGAGGTGGTAGCAGGGGAGTAGGAGGGGCGTGTAAGCTACAGCTTCGCCTCGTGGACGGCAGTGGCAACAGCTCTTCTTCGTCGTCGTCCATGCAGGTGGTCATGAGCAGGAGGGCTGTGCGGAACATGGACTGTGATGCCCTTTTCGGCAAATGGGTCGTTCTGCACGGCATGGACGTGCGACCTAGCAACCCGACCTTCGACAGCTCGTCAGCCTTGTTTTGCGCGTATGACACCGCATCGACGAACTGGGCCGCCATATTTCCATCTTCTTCTTCTACCGTGCGATACGTCGACACAATTACCCGTTTCGGAGCTGACCGTCCAGACCTGATGTATGTCCCTCACCTTACCGCCATGGCTGACTTGAAGGTCGACACATGTGTCAACACGGCCGTCGTGTCTGTAAGTCCCGTCAAAGTCCATCCCATTTCTGGTGACATTTCTGTCTTCGTCAAGGACTCTGTCTCCACAGACGCGACGGTGTCCGAGTTAGTTGTTCCCAGTGCCGATGCCAACTCCGTCTCGGACGTCTTCGTCATGGACGGCGCAGCTCTGAAAGAAGCCGCCGTGGGTTCGGTGCTGGTGTTGCTCGACTTTCGTTGTGTCGTCGAATTTGTGGACTCGGATTCCGATGGTACCTACGGCACCGAGATTTACGCAAATGGCGAAAGTGGCGCAAAGCGTGTTCGCATGGTGATTTTGCGGCTTCGTTCATGGGGACCGAGTCGTATCAAGGTCGGGACGCGCTCGGTGGAGTTGGCGGCCTCCCTGAAAGCCGTCGTAGACGCATACAGTGTACCGCTCCTAGACGACGATGCCCACACAAAAGAAGCCGAAGCCGAATCCGACACGGCCATAGCCATTACAACGGCGGCCATGAACGCGTCCGGTGCGCGCCGCATCTTGCCCTCGGTCGCCGCGATCCTAGACGAAAGCAACAACACTAACAACAACAACAAGAGGGCTTCGGACGACAAGGTTACGGTGTTCGGCGTGATTGTGGCCATGCGTAGTTCTCAGAACTATGGCAACGGAGGGGGTGGGTTCGTCCGGTCCCGGTGCGAAGCGGATTTCATGCACGTGATAGACGTCGATGAGGCGGATCATGATACAGACGGCTCCGATATGATGTTGTCTTGTGCGGTATGTGGAGAGGGCGCCAAAGTCACGACGGCTTACACGTTGAGCGCGTGTTTTCGGGAAGCTCCCGACGTCGAGCTGCGACTGTCCACCGGCACTTGCTCCGCTCTGTTGGGGGGGATGTCGGCGCTGGAGTTCGGGCGCATGGACGAGAAAGCGCAAGGCGCCGAGCTCGAAGCTCTGACGGGAAAGGCGGTGGTGCTGCGCGTGTGGTGCAAGAACGACAAGAACAAGCAGGCGACTTCGCTTTTGGCTCTCGATGGTGCCGTCGTGATAGGAGAGAGTGACGGATATAGCTACCACGACGGGGATCACCGCAATGCGACAGGTGCCGAGACCGACAAGAAGGCGAGGCTGGACAACGCGGTATTGATGCCGTTCTGATGCGCGCGTAATAATTTTCGAACGGTACACGTATATATAGAGGGTAACGGCGGCCACGTAAGTCACCGTTTTGAATCTAGTTAGATCACAGCAAAGCCATGTCGACGCCCCGTACCAAGACGAATGATACCCGTTCGAGAGCGAGGCGTGGAAGAGACGGTCGGTTCCAAAAGGGAGGAGACGATGACGAGATCAACATAGAACAGGCTAGGAGGCAGATTTTCGAGATATTGCAGAGAGTCGATGACAACACTGACATACAACGTCTGGTCTCTCAGGCAGACAACAATCCCGCAAAAATAATCCATTTCAACATCCAGGGTAACCAAGCGGCCACCGGCTCGTCGCCGTTGCCATCATAATTCCTCGAGTCGTCCGGTCGTCCGATCGCCATGTCGTTCGTGGGACTAAACATGTCAACACCCCCATTCCTGACTGGCAGTTCTCTTCGACGGCTCGCCGTCGCCTTCGTTTTCGCTCATTGTCCACACGTCTTTTTCGTGCATCGTACCGTCATCACCGACGCGATAACTCACGACAATGGGCCAGAATCTTGTGCTGCACGTGTCTGGTGAACGCGCACAGTTTTTCCGTAAAGTGTCGAGCGCCGCGTCGATGTGTCGGAAGTACTTGATGTCCTCCCATTCCGGTCCGAATACGTAAGCGCAGAAAACGACTTCGTCCATACTTTTCGATAAATAGTTGGCACTATTCCCATCCGTCCTTCTTCAGTCTTTATGCGGATGATATGGTAGAGCACAATGGATCGTCGCATTGTGTTTTCAGCACTCCCGCATGTGGCAGTTGAATTGTGTTACAGTGCCATTTTTTCTTTCCGCTCTTTGAACCACCTGATCGTCGATATGTATCCCATCGCCCGTGTGAAAATGGCATACCATATATGAGATGGTCTCCAGTCTGCGAAAGAATGGATTACTGCTGCAAGTCAGCCACATGACTGTCGCGAGATGGTGTGAAATCATGTGCGTAAACGACCCGTAGAAAATCAGCCCTCTGATCTACAAGGTCGTGTTCGTATCAACGTTTGAATCAAACTGAAACCAGCAAGTTGCCGCTCATTGTATACAAGCGGGAGAAACTACTGCTCAGAGAAGTACTCTTATGCGATGATGACACACACACATACACGCACACACGCATCCATTGTAACAAAATTAGTGGTATTGTTCTTCGATGAATTTGTTTCTTAGTTATGTAATATATATAGCATACATATCACAAACGATGAGTGCGTTAAACGGTGAACGAGCATTAAGGTTGGCTGATGCGATGAGACAAATCGAAGGTATCGTCCAACAAATGGTGGAATTTAAAACCTGGAAAAGCACAGACACAAACAGAGTGAAAGACGTACCATTCAGCGAACTCGTACAAATCGAACCCGAGCAAACTGAGAAAACTGACCAACCTATAGTAGGACAATTTCAACGAGGTATACAACAAAGCCGTTCACAACCTGCACAAGCACAAGCACCAGCACCAGCACCAGCACAACGATCACAAACACAAGCACAAGCACCAGGGCAAACACAAACACAAACACCAGCACCAGCACCAGCACCAGCACCAGCACCAGCACAACGATCACAAACACAAGCAACCACACCAGGGCAAACACAAACACGAGCACCAAGACAAACACAAGGACAAGGACAAGCAATCACACAAGGACAAGCACAACCACAAGGACAAGCAATCACACAAGGACGAACACAACCACAAGGACAAGCACTAGGACAAGCAATCACACTAGGACAAGCAACCACACCAGGGCAAACACAAACACGAGCACCAAGACAAACACAAGGACAAGGACAAGCAATCACACAAGGACAAGCACAACCACAAGGACAAGCAATCACACAAGGACGAACACAACCA
>Ga0307940_1002006_pt1 | contig 10699 bp, 8 predicted proteins | sample OrgLakmetagen124_FD_201835 | JGI IMG/M metagenome (GOLD analysis project Ga0307940, IMG submission 201835) | Saline water microbial communities from Organic Lake, Antarctica - #124 | ecosystem: Environmental > Aquatic > Non-marine Saline and Alkaline > Saline | place: Antarctica: Organic Lake... | reverse complement strand
TTTGAGGGAAGATTTAAAGAGGTGTAATATATAGTTTTCATTAAAAAAACATTTTGGACTAAAAGCGGATATACTTATAAACTTTTAAAAAAAGCAAGGTCTATCCCAACCTTTTTAGAAAATATAGTCTCTTACTAGTAAAGACCATCTTATGGCAGAACTTAATAATCTTATAGCAGCTTGCAAGAAAAACAAGCCTTCGGCGCAAAAAAGTTTGTATAATCAGCTAGCCGACCAATTGTATTGGACTTGCAAACGCTACCTGAAACATGAAGAAGATGTGGAGGAAGCTTTAGCGGACAGTTTCTATATTATTTTTACCAAAATAAAGCAGCTAAAAAATCCAGAAGCCATCTACACCTGGTCAAAACGAATTACCATCAACCATTGTTTGAAGCGTATAAAAAAGGAATTTACGCATTTGTATATAGAAGATATGAAGACACACCCTGCAACGGACGAAGTTGCAGAGGCCAAGTTAGGGGAGCTGCAGCTGCTTGAACTTGTAGACCAACTGCCAGAGGGCTGCCAAACTATTTTCAAACTTTTTGTTATTGAAGGCTACACCCATAAGGATATTGCGCAATTGCTAGAGATTAGCGCTGGCACATCTAAGTCCCAACTTAATGTGGCAAAAACAAAGTTGAAAACACTAGTGAATCTGTATTATTATCAAAACGAAAAGGAAAATGAACAAGCAGGATAAGCTATACCAAGAGATAAAAAATGCTGCTGAAAAGCAAGAGCGACAAACATTTCAAAATAAAAATGAAGTGTGGAAAAATGTATCGGATAAATTAAACCATAAAAAATCAAGACCTATGTTCCCATTTAAAATAATTGGTGCAGCAGCAGTTGTTGCCATCATCATATTTGCAGGATTTCAATTGAATCAAGTTGAAAATCCCTTTCAACAAAATGAAATAATCAACAGAGAAATTCCCTTTAATGAAAATGAAATCATTACTTCTTCTGAAGATGATGAAATTGAAGAGTCAACTGAAACAGATTTCGATAAAAGCAATGGAAGTCTGAAAAAAAAGTCAGATGAAGTGATGCTTTTAGATGCTGATAAAGCAGCAGAAAGTAAAGTTGATAGTGATGCTACCACAGAAGAATCTTTGCTTGAAGATGCAAATGAGATGTCTACTTCAGCAAAAATAGCAACTAAACATGATACTATTGTTTATACCAAAAGAGCAGCAATTTCAAGCAAAATACAAGCTAAGTTAATTGAAGGGAATGTGGTGGATACGGACGGATTCAATTTACCAGGTGTAAATGTCCAAGTAATAGAAACTAACAAAGGAGTACAAACCGACTATAACGGGAACTTTTCTATTACTGCTGAAATAGGTCAAACTCTAGAATTTAGTTTTTCTGGATTTAAAAAAGAAAAATTCAAAATAGAAAATACACAACCACTGAAGATTATTATGCAACCTAAATTGGTGAATCCCAATCAGGATATTGTATTTAATTATGATAACAAAGAAAAAGATAAAACCTTACCAGCACCACCTCCTCCTGCTCCAGCTTCAGAAGTTATAGAGGTTGTTGAAGATGAGGAAGAAGTAGAAGAAAAAATTATTGAATCTGCTGAATACTCATTAAATGAAATTGTAGAAGAAGAAGAGATTGAAGATGTACCTTTTGCTTCTGTCTCAAAAACACTTCAAGGTCGTACAGCGGGAGTTGCTATCTCATCAAATTCTGGAGCTCCGGGTGCTACCAACAACATAAGAATAAGAGGCGTTGGCAGTATTTCTGGAAGCCAAGAACCATTGTATATTATAGATGGTAAACCTACCAATGGAAATAAGATAAAAGGTATAGACCCAGAAAAAATCAATTCTATTAAAGTGCTGAAAAACGCAAATGCAACTGCGCTTTATGGGAGTAAAGGTGCAAATGGGGTAATCATTATCTTAACTAAAAATGCCAATACAGAACAAAAGAAAACCTTTGATAGCATAGTTAGTATTCCAAATCAGCCAATCATACCCAACAACGAAGACTACGAAACCTATAAGGAAAACCCATTTACCAGTCCTTTATCTGATGCCTTATCTACCTTTTCAATAGATGTAGATAGAGCGGCTTATACCAATATTCGTAGGTTCATCAACAATGGGCAAGAAGTTCCCAAAGACGCTGTGAGAATTGAAGAAATGCTCAACTTTTTTGAATATGATTACAACAAACCAAACTCCAGACATCCTTTTGCCATTCACACAGAATACAGTGAAGCACCATGGAATAAAGGACATAAATTACTAAGGATAGCCTTACAAGGCAAAGACATCCCGATGGAAGAATTACCAGCTTCTAACTTAGTATTCTTGATAGATGTTTCAGGCTCAATGAACAGCCAAAATAAATTGCCTTTGGTGAAAAAGTCACTCAACTTACTCGTTGAACAGATGCGTAAAAAAGATAAAATTGCTTTGGTTACCTATGCAGGAAATAGTCAGGTGGTACTGGAACCGACTTCGGGAAGTGAAAAAACCAAAATCAAAAATGCCATAGAAAACTTAACATCAGGAGGTGGCACGCATGCCAGTCAAGGTGTTGAAACGGCTTATCAATTGGCAGAAGAAAACTTTATAAAAGACGGCAATAACCGAGTGATTGTAGCAACAGATGGTGATTTTAATATCGGTGTTACCAAAAATGAAAGCTTAGAAGAACTAATAGCTAAAAAACGTGAAACCAACATTTTCTTAACCTGTCTAGGCTTTGGAATGGGCAATTACAAAGACAGCAAAATGCAAAGTTTGTCTCAAAAAGGAAACGGGAATTCTGCTTATATAGATTCTTACCAGGAAGCACAGAAGTTTTTGGAAAGAGAGTTTAAAGGAAGCTTATATGCTATTGCAAAGGACGTTAAAATTCAAATTGAATTCAATCCGAAGCATGTGCAATCCTACAGACTCATAGGCTATGAAACCAGAATGCTGAAAGCAAGAGATTTTGATGATGATACTAAAGATGCTGGTGAAATAGGAGTAAATCATCAAGTTACTGCTTTATATGAAGTTGTCCCTCGAGGAGTGGATAGTCCTTTTGGAGAGTTTAAACCGGATTTAAAATATCAAAAAGTTGAACAACCAAGTTTTGAAAATAATTCAGATGAGTTAGCTACTGTGAAGTTTAGATACAAGCCACCAACCAGTGATAAAAGCATCAAGATGGAACGGGTGATAAAAAATGAGTCTACAAGTCTTGAAAAATCTAGTAGTGATTTCAAATTTGCCACAGCAGTGGCTTGGTTTGGATTGAAGTTAAGAGACTCTCAACTCATAACTATCACAGAAAAAGAAGAGCTTATCAAATTGGCCAAACAAGGCTTAGCAAACGATAAAGAAGGCTATCGTGCAGAATTTGTAAGGTTGGTTAAGCTGTCTGAATAATTGATTTGTGGTGCAAAACTCCAAAACTTTCAGAATAACTTTCCTAAACAAAACCCTTATTAGTCATGGTTTTTGCGAAATGAAACTTATGAATCTCTTAAACCTGAAAACGGATTTTTACTCAGTTGCGAATTGTAAAATCGTACATCTCCAGTAACTTCTTTTCCTAACCAAGTTGGTTTAGGAAAAGATTGATTAGCTGAATCCAATTCAATTTCGGCAATGATTAAACCGTGATTTTCACCAAAAAATTCGTCTACTTCAAAAGTGAGATTTTCTAAATGAACCAAATGTCTTTCTTTTTGAATTTCGCCAGGTTGGCATAAGTCAAAAAGTTGACTAGCATCGGCTATTGAAATTTCCTTTTCCCATTCGGTTCTAGTGGTTCCGTCTTCAGAAGATTTTCCTTTGATGGTTAAAAACCCTTTATCGCCATACTGCCGAACCCTCACCGTTCGTTCTGGATCACGACTAATAAACGCTTGCCGAATAGTGTTTGATGAGGATGCTTCTTTTTTGAAGTCAAGGTTTTTTACTAAAAATTTGCGTTCTATTTCTTGCATTTTTACAATTTAAGGCCGAACGCAATGTACCGAAAAAAGTATAAAATTGCATTTTATGCAAAATGAAAACTTCAAGGATTTTGTCTGTCTTTAAGACAGGTTTTAACTAGAAAAAATATTATGCTGTGCGAAGTTTGAAATCGCATACTTCTGAAATTGCCAACTACTTTGATAGTGGTTTATCTTGAAGCCACGAATGCACGAATGATAACTTGTATATAAAGACTCATTCTGTTTTGCTGTGCGAAGTTTGAAACTTTGCATACTTCTGAATGTCCGTATTGTATTCTTAATTTGATTTTTAGTAGACTTTAATTCAGTTGAAGCTTTTTTATTTTAGCAGATTCTATCCAACCAGTAATGTTGTTTCCGAGTCTTATTTTTGTATAGCTTCTAAACTCATCTTCTACTTTTACTTTTGTTCCTTCGTGTAAAAAAACAGCTGACTATGCTGTGCGAAGTTTGAAACTTCGCACACTTCTGAAATTGATATCTAGTTATTTAAAAGATGTATATTCAAGAGCATTGATATCTACTTTGAGTTAATGGTTTAGCTTGCTGTTAAAACCAGAGCTTTATGTTATGCGAAGTTTGAAATTTCGAAGACTAACTTTTTTTTGAAATCAATAATTCAATATACAACTTAAACTATAATGCCAAATAGCTGCTAGCCAAATAGCTACTAGCTAAATATTAAAAGCTAATTTTAAAAAGCACTAACCGGCTCTGGTTCATTATGAATAAGATATAATGTAAGATTAGTCTAGCAATTCATCTGTAATGACTAGGTTGTAATCAAATCGATTTTCAGAAGGTTCGTTTAGCAACCATAGATCATTATTTATAGGGTCTTGAGTATACACTAGAATAAAGTTATCATCTAGCATTTTATACAACTTAATCTCACTGAAAATAAATGATTCTGTTGGAGGAATAGCTTCTGTTTCTGAATTTAAATCGCTCCCCAATTGAAAAGTTGATTGGCTTTCAATTAGAATAAAATCATTCACTTCTGTAAGAAAAAATAAATCTTCGCTAGCATCATTTTGAATGTAATAAGTGGTTTCAAATCCTGTTGAATTGTCATCTTCACACGTAGTTGCCAATAATACTGGCAATAACAATAATAGAGGTAATCTTTTCAATTTGCTTAATTTGCTTTTTGATTTCATAATTTTTGGTTTTGGATTAATAAAGTTGAATAAAACTAATATCGTAAAGTTTTACTATTTTGTATGCAAAGGTAATTCTAGATTGAGCAAAAAAAATGAATGACAAATTAAGAGAATAGTAAAATTGACAATTTCATAAGATTGTACATACCATAGGGTTACTTTGGTATTTGTAACATTCAATCAACCTAATTACTAAAACATTTTTGGATTTTTTTGCTGTGCGAAGTTTCAAACTTCGCACACTTCTGAATGTCCGTATCGTATTCTTAATTTGATTTTTAGTAGACTTTAATTCAGTTGAAGCTTTTTTATTTGAGCAGATTCTATCCAACCAGTAATGTTGTTTCCGAGTCTTATTTTTGTATAGCTTCTAAACTCATCTTCTACTTTTACTTTTGTTCCTTCGTGTAACAAAAACAGCTGATTGGTAGTGGAATTAGGTTCGGCATAAATTTTAGCTTCTTCACTAAAAACAATACCATACAGATTCTCTTTGCTTAAAAAGGCTTGTTTATCTGCTAGATAATAGGTTGAAACACAAGCCAAAGTAAATACAATGAAAAGGCTAAATAAGAATCTTTTGAGAATCGACTTCCTGAAAAACAAAAACCCAGCAAAACAAAGTAAACTAAGGGAAGCAAAACCGATTGCTATCTTGCCCCATTGTTCTAAATTGAACCAATTGATAATTTTTTCTATCCTTAAATCGAATTTAGACTTTTGGATGGGTTCTATTTCATCTACTCTTTTTTGTTCTGCATAAGTTAGATTATTTAAGTAGGTTTTATTACCAGGAGATAGGAGTAGAGCCATTTCATAATGGTAAATACTAGGCGCTATTTCTCCTTTTTTATAATAGGTATTTCCTAAATTAAAATGCAGTTCAGAAGATTGCCAACCCTGCTCAATCAATTCTTTGTACAAACGGGTAGCTTCTTTATAATTGGCATCTGCATAAGCCTCATTGGCTGTTGTAAACTGTTCTTTTGGGGTCTGAGCTATCAGGCTTTGAGCCACAGCAAGCAATACAATGAGAAGTGTTTTTTTCATGTTACAAGGCTTTGTCCATTTCACTTATAGTTTGTGCTGCTTTTTTATAATCTTCTTCTTTTGCAGCTGAAGAAGAGGGTGCATATCTAGCCAATTCACAACCTTCTAAAAGTTTGATAAAACGTTGAATTTGTTCATCTCCAACGCTTCTATCTTTTAAGGTTTCCATAATTTTTTCTTTGCTCATTTCAGATGTTGTAATCTTTAATTTTGCTTTCAGAAAATTGTGTAGCGCAAGTTCCAATGAGGCATAAAATTTATCTTGGTCTTTAATATTTCGCTTGGCTTCAGATAAAAACTTTTTAGCTAGTTTATTGGCTTTTTGCTGTGCCTGATTTCTTGATGATGCTCCACTTCCTTTTTGAACTCGTTTTTTGATTACCATAAGCAAAAGAATACATAAATATGGAAGCAACAAGTACAACCAAAATAGATTCGATTTAAAAAATAGTTGAGTCCCTTTTGGTTCCAATTTAGTCTTTAATTCAATGTATTTAAATTGATTATCTGGAGTAAGAACCTGTTGTTTTATTTGCGAAGAAGAATCTTGACTAGCATTGGCTTGTGGTTGATTTTGTATAGGTGCACTTGGGTCTCTATTTACTTTAACACTAGCTGTGTTGGTGGTTAAGGTTTTGTATTTTTCTGTACGCGGATCAAAATAAGAAAAACTGACTCCGCCATAACTATAATCACCCTCAAACTGTGGCACCAAAGTATATTTTTCGCTGATGTACCCATTCATTCCATAGGCATTTGTGTTTACATTATCTATCCGCTCAGGTTCGTAAAGTTCAATTGAATTAGGAACTTTTAGTTTCGGGGGATTAAACAATTTTAAATTTCCATTTCCTGAAATTTTCAAGGTTGCACTCAAACTTTCATTCGCATTCAACTCACTTTTACTTTGTATTAACTGTATATTGAAATCACCAACAGCTCCTGTAAAATCAACTGGTTTTCCTTCTTCAGGTAAGGCTTTTACATCAAATACTTTGGTATTAGCTGAAAATGTTTTTTCTACCAATTGGTATTGTCTTCTACCAAATATATCTCTTCTATTGGTAGGAACTTCAACTGAAACACCTATGGTTAAAGGTTCAACTTTTAGTTCTCCCGTCTTTTGTGGATACAAAATAGTTTTTCGCAATTCAACATATCGGTAAGGAATTCCACCATATTCACCTTCTTTAAATTCCAATCGATCGATGTCTATATTCTGACTCCAAAAATCATTAAACGAAGGCTCGTCGATGGGGCGATAATTCCGAATATTTACGTTTCGGTCTACATACAATTTGTACACAATATAAACGCCTTCATTTAAATAAGGTCTGGATTTTGAAACTTCAGCAACCAAATGAATTGCATCTGAAACCTCACTATTTGCAATGCTTGTAGGAGAATTAGGATTGTCTACTGCGGCGGTAACTTCTACAGTTTTGGGAGGTGACTTGTATACTTTACCTCCATATTCTACCTCAGCCTGACCAATTTCTAAATTTCCTCTTTTTTCAGGTTGTAAATAATAGGTATAGGTTTTTTTGAATGTAGCTTTACCATATTCATAGCGTTGCTCTATGGATTGGTTGGGACCAGCAAGGCGTTTAAAGCCTACAAAATCTGGTGCTTTAAAATTATCTGCATCCTTATCTATGATGAAGTCTACCTTTAGGCGTTCGTTTATACCTAATTTTTCACGACTAACCTCTGTGGTAAAACTTACCTGTGCCTGAAAGTTGAAGACAACTAAGAAAAAGAATATGTTTGCAATCCATTTCATTTACCAATCTTTTGTGGTTTTTACCTTTTTACCTTTTTGTTCCTTAGCATTCAATTTATCTTGAATGTCTTTTTCTTGATTTTCTATTGCTTCTAGCAAGTTCTTAAGCTGTTCTGGAGAAAGCTTACCTTGTACTTGTTGAGGTGGAGGCTGCTTATTATCTCCTTCTTTTTCTTCTTCAGGGCTTTTACCTTCAGAAGGCTCTTCTTTTTCTTGCTCCTCTTTTTTACCATCTTCAGGATCTTGATCACCTTCTCCTTCCTTCTTCTCATCTTTTTTATCTCCCTCTTGATTGTCTTTTTCTTCACTTTCTTCATCCTTACCTTCACTTTCGTCTTCGTTTTCGCCTTCTCCTTCATTTTCCTTTTCTTGCTCTTTCTCGTCTTGCTTTTCTTGGTCATCATCATCTCCGCCATCGCCGCCTTCTTCTTCCATTTTCTGTTTCGCTAGTGCTAAGTTGTAGCGTGTTTCATCATCATTTGGGTTATTGCGTAATGCATTTTTATAAGCTTCAATGGCCTCAGGATACCGCTCCTCATTCATGAAAATATTACCTTGGTTATGGAAACTTTTGTGCTTTATACCTTTGTTTTCATTTTCTGATGCAGCTTCAGCTAAACGTTGAAAAGCGGTTCTATTTTTTTCATTGGTAATGTATAAGTTCCCAAAATTGTAAGCTGCTTTTTTATTTTCAGGTTGGATAGAAATGGCTTTACGAAGTGCTGCTTCTGCATCTACAAAATTGTCATTTTCTATATATTCACTCGCTTCTGCCATGTATTTTCTGGCTTCTTTTTCTGCTTTGTTTTCTTGTGCATTCAAGTTAGATAGAATGCTTGTAAAAACAATTAAAATAAAAGTGTTTAGCGAAATTTTAATACGGTATGTGTTATTCGTTTTCATTGAATAAATTCAATTTAGTTAACCATTTTGTTTTTCTGTTCAATAATATGCTTTCTAAAATTAGAAATAGTATTCCAAAACCGAGAAACCATTGAAACTGATGTTGGTAATTGGCGTATTGCATAGATTCATATTCTGTTTTTTCTAAATTTTGCAAAAAACGCTCCAAACTTTCAACTGTTTCTGTAGTGTTGGTGCCATCTATGTAAATTCCATTTCCAATTTCTGCAATACTTTGTAAAGTTTCTGGACTGGATTTGGTAATCACCGTTTCCCCATTTTGATCTTTTTTATAAGTTTGCTGTTTGCCATCCCGAATGGGAATTGGTCCTCCTTTTTGGGTGCCAATACCAATACAAATAATTTTTATTCCTTCTTCTGCTGCAGCTTGAGCAGCAGCTTGAAACTCGCTTCCGTGGTCTTCCCCATCTCCAATTATCACCAAAACTCTACTAAGTACGTTGCCATCATTGTAATATCCTTTGGCGAGTTCTATAGCATCTCCTGTTGCCGTTCCTTGGCTGGAAACCATATTGGTATTCATGGCGCGTAAAAAAGTTTTAGCAGAGGCATAGTCCGTAGTAATTGGAATTTGTGGAAATGCACTTCCTGCATAACCGATTATTCCAATTCTATCTCCAGCTAAATTGTTGATGATTTGCGTAATTACTTGTTTCGATTTTTCTATTCGGTTGGGGGCAATGTCTTCAGCAAGCATGCTCTTAGAAACATCTAAAGCAAAAACTATATCTACACCCTCGCGTTTTACAGTTTCCATTTTAGAGCCTAATTTGGGATTGACCAAAGCAATGCTAAAACAAGCCACAGCAATACACAAAACCAAAACTTTTAGTATGGGTTTTATGGTAGAGAGACTTGGTGCTAAAGAAGGAAACAAGTGAGCATCTGCAAACTTTCTTTGCATTTTTTTCTTCCATACAGCTACACTCACCCATAAAAGAATGAGCAACGGTATGCCGAGCAAGAACCAAAAATATATTTTATCTTCTAAAATTAACATTATACAAAGCTTCTAAATAAGGTGTTTCTTAAAATAAATTCGAATAACAATAAACCTAAACCTAGGATAACTAAAGGTTTAAATAATTCTTGATAATCATAAAATTTCTCTTCTTCAATTTCTGTTTTTTCCAAGGCATCAATTTCATCGTAAATTTCTACCAGCTTTTCTTGGTTGGTTGCACGGTAGTATTTTCCTCCAGTTTGATCTGCAATTTTAGTCAACAGTGCTTCATCAATTTCAACTTCAACTGGTCTGTATTGAAATTGCCCATTTGGTAAAATTGCAACAGGAGACATGGCTTTTCCTTGGGTCCCTATTCCTATTGAATAAATTTTAATCTTGTATTCCATCGCCAATTCTGTGGCAATTTCTGGGTCTATAAACCCTGTATTGTTCACCCCATCCGTAAGCAAGATGATGACCTTGCTTTCTGCTAGGCTTTCTTTTAAGCGGTTAACCGAAGTAGCAATTCCCATCCCAATGGCGGTACCTCCATCAATTGCATCGGTAAAATCAATGTCTTCTATAGATGTTTTTACAAGGGCTTTATCGCTGGTCAGCGGTGTTTTGGTGTAGCTTTCTCCAGCATAAATTACAATTCCAATTCGGTCTGTTTTTCTGCGTTCTACAAATTCTATAGCCACCTCTTTTAAAGCTTCCAATCGGTTGGGCTTAAAGTCCTGTGCTAACATACTAGTAGAAATATCTGCAGCAATTACAATGTCTATTCCTTCAGTACCTTTTATTTGCGAAGTAACATCTACCGTTCTTGGTCTTGCCATAGCAAC
>Ga0307940_1001998_pt1 | contig 10737 bp, 10 predicted proteins | sample OrgLakmetagen124_FD_201835 | JGI IMG/M metagenome (GOLD analysis project Ga0307940, IMG submission 201835) | Saline water microbial communities from Organic Lake, Antarctica - #124 | ecosystem: Environmental > Aquatic > Non-marine Saline and Alkaline > Saline | place: Antarctica: Organic Lake... | reverse complement strand
TAACTGAGTATAATAACTCTAATGCTCAGTTATACTACTAAAATAACAATTAATGCTTATGTCTGCAAGGTATCCATCAAAGGGGCTGTGTATAAGCTTACATACCGTGCGGGTGCTGATCTGTGTACAGTTTAGTTTGCGAATGTCGTTTAATGAGCTCAGCTGGCCGTTCATGGATAGATTTTGTCTCGTTTATAAGCGACTCGAGGATCATCTTTTTATCTGAACCGACCACATAGCCGACCAACTCATCGGCCTTACTCTGTATATAGTTAGGTGTACATGAGGCTCTAGAATCGATTCTAAGGCCCTCTAGGTGTACTGGGACGATGTCATGGTCGGGTCGATTGTATATGTTAGTGAACTCATCTATAGGCAATGGAAAAATCCCAGCCGTGTGTCCATCCAAGCCGACTCCTAGTACCTGTATAATTTTTGGATTTTTCAGGTTTTCAGTTTCTGTTAAAAAAGTTTCTAAAATCCGACTAGTGAATTTTTCTAATTCTTCAGTTTCGGCTGGAACCGTCAAAATGAGATTTTTGGCGACGTATGAGTCTGGATACCTGGTAACTAATTGTAACGAATTGTTGATGGTCACATCCCTACTCCCCCGCTCGTCTCCTAACATAAATATTGTGCGACATTCATGTTTTGCCGAATCCATTACTTTTATGTGTGGGATTATGTCGAGCGCTGATCCACCAGCTAGTAAGCACACTACATCCCCATTGTGTTCAGCTATCACTTCGCTTATGTACGTACCTGCTTGCTTGGCAGCTTCATCAGAAGTGATGATTTCCATACTAGTCCTTTTTAATAGTTTTATGTCCTCCAAATTGATTTCGCATAGCAGAAATAAGTGTCCCAATACGTGACGGGTTTCCTCTGGTACTCTTTCGTTGTTCAAGGGCTGCACTTAAGACTGGTGTCTTAGATTGTTTAATGATGTATTCCATTTCCATCTCGGTTTCGCCTTTTGGTACCTCACCGGCAATCTGCTCGAGGTAGTCTTTGCTGGCATATGAATCTGCCAGCCATCCCATCAAGCTACTGCTGATAATGCTGCCGTTTTTATACGGTTTCAGTGCTGTCTCTACATCAATGCCAAGGTCGGCTTGTTCGCTTTCAATAAAGTTTACCCCTTCCGCTATCGCCCCCATCATGCCGTATTCAATGCCGTTGTGAGCCATTTTGACGAAGTGTCCGGCTCCAGATTTTCCTACATGTCCGTAACCATCGGTAATCGCAAGGGTATTAAAAATGTGTTCGATTTCACCCACTACGTCCTTGTCACCTCCAACCATAAGTGATGCTCCGTGCCTTGCACCATCGACTCCCCCAGAAGTTCCACAGTCTATGTAATGGACACCGTTTTCCTGTGCAGCTGCAGCTCGTTTGATTGTGTGTGCAAAAAAGCTGTTTCCGCCGTCAATAATAATGTCATTTTCACTGAGGTTGGCGTGTACATCTATGAGTACATCGTCAACGAATTGTGACGGTACCATCATCCAGACGACCTTACGCCCGTCCATGTGGTTGATAGCTGCGGCAATCGACTCATAAGTGCTAACACCAAAACTGGCTGCATTTGTGCGGGCTTCAGTTGAGACGTCAAATCCGTGTACGGCGTACCCTTTTTCAACCAGATGTTCGGTCATAGCTGCGCCCATTCGTCCGAGTCCAATAAAAATTAATTCTTTTTGCATAAATATTACGTATTAGGAATGATAGTGTGCTCTGGTCCTTCACTTCCCTTTGCGTAGGTATGCAATGGTAGTGTGTGCCATGACTCAAGGATGGGTGTAATAAAGTTCCAAGCCGCTAGGACTTCTTCAGTACTAGTAAAGAGCATTTGGTCCCCAGCAATCGCGTCATATAGTACTTTTTCATAGGAGTTATCGATCTCGTCGGTACCTTTATTGCATTCAAAAGCCAATTCTCGAGTTTCTAGCTGGAATCCAAGTCCTGGTGATTTGGCGTCAAGAACGATTGCGATGGTCTGTTCTGGAGAAATGGTAAGCGTTACTTCGTTACCAGTAGTGTGACATGATTTGGTTTCAAACATTCCGGTTGCTACGTCTTTAAACTTTATTTGTATTGCTACATACGCTTTATCCAACGCCTTACCAGCTTGTATATAAAATGGCACACCATCCCACTCTGGTAAGTCTACTTCAACTTTCAATTCAAAGTATGTTTCTGTCTCTGAATCATGGGGGATCGTATCGTCAGCTTTGTAGCCTTCGTACTGTGCCCGTGCAACAGAAGCTGCAAGTGCTGTCGTATCAATCGGTTTGAGAGCTGCGAGTGCTCGACAACGCTCATACCTGATTGCTTCGGTAGCAAATGCCTCTGGCTGTCGCATAGCCACAAGTGCTACAAGCTGCAATAGGTGATTTTGCCCTACATCACGTAGCGCCCCTAGTCCTTCATAAAACCCAGCTCGTTCTCCAACGTCGATGGTTTCGCTCATCTGGATATGGACAGATTCGATTGAGTCTTTGTTCCAAGCTGCTCGCAACAGTGTATTGGCAAACCGAAACGAAAGGATATTCTGCACCGCTTCTTTGGCTAAGTAATGATCAATCCGGAATATTTGGTCCTCTCGGTAGAGTTTAGAAAGTTGAGCGTCGAGCTTTTGTGCAGTTTCTAAATTGTGTCCAAATGGCTTCTCTACCAGGATGTGGGTCCAACTCCCCTCCCCTTCGGTAGCTGCGTTAGATTGTTTGAGATCTGTAAAAATCTGTTCGTAGTAGTTTGGTGGTACCGCCAGATAGAATAGTCTATTACTGCTCGTAGACATTTGGTTATCATAGGCTGCCAGTGAGTCATTGAGCTGGTCATAGGTATTAGCATCATCAAACGAGCCCGACACGTACGACACATGCTCACAAAAGGATGTAATCAATTCAGAGGGATGATTGTGCTCACCATCATGCTTAGAGATGGTTTCTTGTACAAAGGATTGGTATTCCTGGTCAGTTCGTTTTGATCGAGCTAAACCAACGATATGAAAATCAGTTGGTAGCATTTCGCGCACATAGAGGTCAAGCAGTGCTGGTAGTAGCTTACGTTGACTGAGGTCGCCTGTTCCGCCGAGAATAATAATTTGAGTTGGGTTCATATTTATATTACTAACTGGCTTGAATTTGGGCATGTTTTTCTTGTAGAGACTCTATATGTCTTAATATAATTGGGTTTGAAAATGGCCAGTCACGTCTATAGTATTCGTAAAATTCACTAAAGAGAGGAATTCCCTGCGATTCTTCATATACTAAGGCAAGTTCTAAGGCTTGATATTTATCTAACTCTTTAGCTAGTGTTGCGATGCTGTCTGACCCCGTTTCGTAGCGTACAAAGAGTTTTTCCACCGTCTCTTTATAACTTTTCCCATCTATTAGCTGCTGCAGGCCTATATACTCCCGCTTGGCTTTAAGTTTCTTTCGAATTTCATAGTCTTCCTTATCTTTGTTTGGAATAAATTCGTCGCCGGCAATTGCTTCAGCCCAGTCATGAACTTCCAAAATATGGGTTAAGTCGTTTAGTTCAGCTTGGTTGAGTTGAAGATCCTGAGCAAGATCATTTGCTAGCTGCAGCAAAGAAACAGTATGGTCGTAGACAGTTTCTGGATTTTCTACTCCACGTATAACCCAACCAGTGCGAGGAATTTTCATTAGCTTCGTATAGATATCGGCAGCTTCTGTTTCGTAGCGTAAATTGGTACCCATGATGAGAGTTTTGTTAATTAGTACGGTGGTAGGTAGAGCATCGGGTCGATGTAGGCTTCGGTCGCTGCAACAGGCGTGGTAGCAGGGCCACAGCCGGTAACTGTCTTGATTTCGTTAAAGCGACGGACACTCACCCCTTCCTTAGCGTACACTGTAAAGTGTAAGTGAGGTCCAGTAGAAAAGCCGGTGTTTCCGATGTAGCCGATAGTTTCACCGGTGCCAACCTTTTGCCCTGGCGTCACACCGATGACAGACTGGTGAGCGTACATAGTAGAAAAACCATTTGCGTGATCAATCAGTGTCCATTTCCCCCATGAGTAACAACCAGGGACAGCGTCAGTGTTACCAGTGGCGCGCACTGTACCGGCCAGTGGAGCAAGGATCGGGGTACCACTTGGGGCACCAAAGTCAACCCCTGAGTGATACGGACGGCCACCATAGGCAGCAGCGTTACGCTTGGCGAACTCTGTTCCTCCAAAGTACTGGGTAATGATCACGTTCGCTAGTGGCCAGTTAAATACCTGTGTACCGGGTGAAGGAATGGTGTTTGGATCAAGAATAAACTGCAATTGCGACTCAAAGTCTCGCAACTCGCGCATAACTTGATCACGCGCCTCTTGCTGTGAGGCTAGTAATGACTGATACTCAGCTTCCTCATTTTTGGTGGCAGAAAGTAACTCTGCTTGTTCTGCTCGACTGCTCACCAAAACAGAGTTTTGGTTGGTGTACTGATTCTTTAGAGTGGAAAGTTCAGAGCGTTTGTCTTCATTTTGATCGCGTCGTTCGTCGAGCACTACTTTAAGTTCGTCGAGTGTGGCCACTTTAGCTGCCATTTCGTTTTGTACGTTATCAAAGGTATCAATTTCAGTCCAAAAATCAGACAACCGGTCATTTTGTAAAAGCAGCTCTACTAAACTTTGGTCACTAGCTTGATACTGAGCCCTGATAATGTCAGCAATAGCTGCTTCAGTTCTGTTGATATCTTGCTCTGTGGCGGTCATTTCCAGTATAAGCTTGTTGATTTCAAGGTCGGTTGAAGAGATTTGTGCTTCGGTTTTACTGATCTCAGCATTTACTTTCTTTCGTTCTGTTTCTAAGCGATTAATGGCTGATTGCAGAGTCTTTTTTTCGGCCCCAACTTCAGTAAGTTCTTGTTCGAACTTTGCAATTTCTGCTTCGATTTCTTTCAAGCGATCTCCCCGATCTTCTATCTCAGTTCTTAATTTTTCGATTTCAGATTGTGCCAGTACTTCAGGGACAATCGCAAAAGTTACTGGTAGTACCAGTCCGACAATAAAGGCTACGAACGCGCGTGACGTCATGCTGCTATTTTATCACAAGCTGATTCTATTCGCTTGAGGGTTTCAACTTGACCAAGTACATACGCACAAGTAAAGGGGTCTGGGGATCGTTCACGACCAGATAGCGCTACTCGTAGTGGCCAGAGCACTTCCCCTCTTCCTATTTCGCTCGCGTAGTCCCAGAGCGCTGATTTAATGGTGTCAGCTGAGGTAAAGTCTGCCGTCGTTAATAGCTGTTGAGCTTGTTTTAGGCGAGGTACTACGTCTGTAGTGCTCGCATCGTTTTTCCATTTAAGGAGCTCAGTATTGTACGATATATCAGAAAATGCCCAGTCGTATTCCCCGCTAGCGACCGTAGACCTGATTTCGGTCTGGTTGTGGAGTCGTTCAAGCATAACCTGTGCCAACTTAGCTACCGTGTCTTGGTCGTAATCTGGGAGCGCCGTTTGTACATAGGTGATTTGCTCTGATTCAGAAAGCTTGGCGAGGTATTCTTTATTCATCCATTGTAATTTTTCCTCGTTAAAAGCGCCGCCAGACTTTTGAATTTTATCTAGTGAAAAAGCACTAATCAATTCTGACTCATTAAATAGTTCTCGGTCGCCGCCAGGATTCCAGCCAATCAGTGCCAAAAAATTACGCATAGCCACAGGTAAATAGCCGTCAGCACGGTATTCCAGCACGTCTTTAGCTCCGTCCCTTTTCCCTAGTTTTTTCTTGCCATCGGCGGCCATAATAGGCGGCAGCGTGACAAACACTGGGTACGGAATACCAAGTGCATCATAGAGGCTCAGGTACTTTGGTGTGCTAGAAATGAATTCCTGACCTCGCATGACATGCGTGACACCCATTTCTTGGTCGTCAACAATATGGGCAAAGTTGTAGGTTGGGTACCCGTCTGCTTTGATGAGAATAAAGTCATCGAGCGCATCTTCACCAGCGGTCAGTTCACCGCGTACTGCGTCATGCCAGGTATAACGTTTGATCTCTGGTGTTTTTAGTCTCAGTGGTCTTGTTCCGTCCCATTTTCCAGGATTTTCTGGTCGGTGATGTCTATAGAGAAATGGTCGATTTTCGGCTTCTGCCTGTTCTCTAAAGGCTGCCATATCTGCATCAGTGTATGGGTCTGGGTACGCTAATCCTTGGTCTATTAGTTTCTGCGCGTACTGTTTGTAGATATCCAATCTGTCAGATTGTAAGCATGAACCAAAGGTTTGCGATGGTTTGTCTGGCCCTATATCGTACGTAATACCGAGCCACGTCATGGCGTCAATAGTGTGTTCGATCGCTCCTGCCACTTCCCTGCTTTTGTCTGTATCTTCTATACGGAGTATAAACGTACCGTTATTTTTCTTGGCCCACAGGTAGGCAAAAAGAGCGGTTCTGATTCCGCCTATGTGTTGAAACCCAGTTGGTGAGGGTGCGTATCTAGTGACTACAGGTTTATGATCCATGTTCGATGCCGATTGAAAGTATGACGCCTGCCAACTTGGCTGCTGCGTCGGGAATAAAAAATTTTCTAGCAGCGGCTGACATATCTGACAACATCTGCGGGTTGTTCATAATAGTGTTTATTTCGGTTGCGAGCAAGTGTGGGGTAAGGTTCCTTTCTTCGATCACGACTCCCCCGCCACTACGGCTAAAGGTATAGGCGTTGGTACGCTGGTCACGACTGACGTCTTCTGGGATTGGGACAATAATAGCTGGAGTACCAAAGTACGCAAGTTCAAATAGGGTGGTGCTGCCTGCCCGTGTGATCACTATTGACGCTGCTTGCATGAGTGCTGAAACTGTCTCAACCGGTACCTTGTCTGCAACGTAGTAGCTTGAACCAAAGTCAGTTCCTTGTAGTAATCCTTGAGCCGTCGTTTGAATGTCAGACATCTGCGGTCCAGTTTGATGAAAGATTGTGTAGTGAGGGAGTAACTCGAGCAAGCTACGTAACACGGCCTCGTTCAGTTTTTGGGCACCTTGTGAGCCCCCGGTGACGTAAATAAGTGGCTTGTCTTTTGGGATACCCAACAGCCCCAGTGGGTCAGCGTGGATCTCTTTTAGTTCAGTCCGGAGTGGAATGCCAATGAGAGCAGTTTTTTCAGCTGGGAAAAATTGCGCAGCGTCATCGTACGCAATTGCAATATAGCGAGCGAACTTACGAGCCATATAATTAGCTTTCCCAGGAGTGGTATCAGATTCGTGGATCACCACTGGGATTTTCAGTATGCGTGCAGCTAATAGAATTGGTACAGCAGTGTACCCACCCTTTGAAAAAATGACATCTGGATAAATCACATACAGCTTCCAGACCGCACAAAAGAAACCGAAAAAAGCACGAAATAAATCAAAGAAATTTTGGATAGATAGATAGCGACGTATCTTTCCAGCCGGACAATTGATGTACGTAATGTTGAAGGTTTCGAGTTGTGTAGGATCGTATGGAGTTGGTCCAAAATAGTAGAGTTTCGGTTTGAGCTCACTTTTGTTTATCTCTGCCGCCACCGCCATAAGCGGGTAAAAATGACCACCTGATCCACCGCCAACAAATCCAATTCGCATATGTAAAAGTGTAGCACGTGCTACGCACGCTTTAAGCGGTATTTGGACACATTAAGGACGATTCCCATGGCTGCCAAAGTCACCAGTAGTGCAGTTCCACCATGACTAATAAACGGTAACGGCAAGCCAGAGAGCGGAGCTACCGCCAGCATAGCACCGATATTAAGAAATGCTTGCGCCATAATCACTGTAATAATTCCAATCACGAGCAAAACTCCAAACATATCAGCACCCTGTTGAGCAATCTTGTAGCCACGCAAGGCAAAGGCTACGAACAACCCTACTATAAAGGTTACTCCTAAAAATCCAAATTCTTCAGCGTAGACAGCAAAAATCGAATCACCAATTGGCTCTGGTAGGTATTCAAATTTTTGAATACTTTGCCCAAATCCTCGTCCAGAAATACCACCAGATCCGACCGCGATTAATGATTGTTTAACTTGGTACCCACTTCCAAGTGGATCTGCACCTGGATCAAGAAAAGTGGTCAGACGGTCCATTACATACGGCCGAGCAAAGGCAATCGCCGCCAAAAGGAGAATCCCAGCCACTAGTAATATTGCCAAATCTCTGATTTTCGCACCAGCCACCACAAACATCGCTAGTCCAGCGGTTGCCATAATTAGGAACGTGTCGGTGTCTGGTTGCAGCAACATCACAAACCCTGTAATTCCACTGATGATACCAAATGGTATCAACCCATACCGCCAATTCCCTACGTGTTTATGCATTCCCGATAGCCAGGTGGCAAGATAAATAACGTAAGCAATTTTTAGAAATTCTGATGGTTGCACGGTGGTAATTCCTAGATCTAGCCAACGAGTCGCTCCCGCGTGTGACATGCCTAATCCAGGAATAAACACGGCCAAGGTGCCAATGAGACCGATGGCGAATATGTAGATTGCATATTTACGCCAGTGTCGATAGTGGACATTGCTCAGGATAAATAATGCTATCCCTCCCCCGACGATGCCAAACACAAATTGACTAAAGGCAACTGATCCAAAAGTAGCTCCGTCACGAGCCAGTAACCCAAGTGACGCCGAAGAAAATATCAAAAAACCAATCGTTACCAAGGCTATGATCAGCGACAAGAAAACCGTATCGACCCCTTTTGGTTTCTGGGTACTCATGCGGTAGTGGCAATAATTACTCCAATTACTGCACAAATCATACTAATAATCCAGTAACGCATCACTACCTTCTCTGACGGCCAACCGATGGCTTCAAAGTGATGGTGTAGCGGTGCGATGCGGAACAATTTGTTGCCAGTCGCCTTTCGGTACAACAGCTGTAGGATGTTTGATCCTACGGTGGCTAGGAGCGGTAAAGCCACAATAAACATCAGTGAAATGCCGTGACCATCTCCTAAGGCATCAGTCATAAACACCACTACCCCAAGCGAAAGCGTCAGGGCCATGGAGCCGGTTTCAGTCATCCAAAACCGGGCTGGCGGGATGTTGAACCAAAGAAAAGCCAAAATCGCACCTACGACAGTGGCGCAGAACGTGGCTAGACCAATTTGCTGCTGCACCATGGCGATTCCAGCGTAGGCTCCAAAGACACTGGCAAATACTCCCCCAGAAAGTCCATCAATGCCGTCAATCACGCCACTGGCATACAGCACCAGCGATAAGAGGATAAAGAATGGAATAATAAAGATTCCCAACTCAATACTCCCATCATAGGGAATATTTACCGAGGTTACCTCAAGTTTGTCATAAAACCACCAGCCGAGGCAGCCAGCCAAAACACTAATGATTGCAAGCCGACGACTGAGGCGTAGGCCTTTGCCGTGGTGAGTGACATCATAGATGTCATTAATAAGACCCAGTAACGCTCCGACCAGTAGTGCGGCGACTGGAATAAAGGTTTGCGATCGACTTAAAAAATCAAGTTGCGATAAAAATGTGTCTGGAAATAAGGCAGCCAGAGTGGTTGTTCCACCCAAGGTTAGAATCACACTAGCCCAGACAACAATACCTCCCATCCGTGGGGTGGCGGTTTCATGCTCACCTTTGAGACGGTTGAACTCAGTTGCGTCATGGCCTCCAATGGCTGTTTTGCCACCTGATTTTTTCCAGACTTTGTATTTGAATAGAAAATGCGTCAGAATTGGTGTGATCAATATCCCCACGATAAACGCGAGTAGCGCTGGAGTCAGTACGCTGACGATAGTACTACTCATACGCTAGTGGCTCTTTTACAGATTCCTGGACAGCTGCTACTAATTCCAGCACGTCAGTAAATCGTTCGTCTCGGGTTGACCCTAGAACAGTGATAATAATTGGTCGGTTTAGTCCTAGATCAAATGCTACTGTCAGATTTCCGCCAGCCAAGTCAGTGTAGCCGGTTTTTGATCCTAATAGATTAGGGATTTGAGTGGCGATAGCGTTGGTGTTATCAACATCATGATATGCACCGGCGGTGTTATACACACGCGCAGCTGGTTGAGTGGTTGGTGCTAGTAACTCTGGATAATTAACCAAAATATACTCCATCAAAAAGCTAACATCACGGGCGGAACCAATTGCACCAGCTTCAGTGATCGAGACATCGAGGCCAGTGGTGTTTTTAAACGACAGTGTTGGGAGTTGCAGCTCGTTGGCCCGGATATTCATTCCTTCGATAAATTGCTTGGCTGGATCCCGGTCACCTAGTAGTGACCCAACGTTTGCACCCAGAGCATACGCAGCGTCATTTGAAGATGAAATAAGTGCTAGTTGACTGAGTCTTTCAGCAGTCAGTTTTTCCCCGGCGAGCAAACCACTGTTACCTGACTGCTGGATAGCAGCTAGTGGTACATCCACCTGGGTCTTATCAGTGACCAGTTCATGTGCCAGAAGTGCGGTCATGAGTTTGGTGATTGATGCCAGTGGCAAGGTGTCCCCTTCGTTTTTCTTATATAGTGCACGCTGACCAGCAACGTCCCATACGTACGCGGCATCAGCCCGTAGTACGACATCAGTTAGTTTTTTGGGAGTAGCTGCTTCTGTCTCATCTGTTATTTGAGTGTATGGCGGCTCAATGGTTTCTTGAATGTTTTGTGTAGTAGTTGATTGGAAATACCACAGTGAGCCAAACGCACCACCAAGGATTACAAACAGTACCACTAATTGCCACACAATTGGAAAACGATTGGTTTCAGGTTTCTG
>Ga0307940_1001997_pt1 | contig 10738 bp, 18 predicted proteins | sample OrgLakmetagen124_FD_201835 | JGI IMG/M metagenome (GOLD analysis project Ga0307940, IMG submission 201835) | Saline water microbial communities from Organic Lake, Antarctica - #124 | ecosystem: Environmental > Aquatic > Non-marine Saline and Alkaline > Saline | place: Antarctica: Organic Lake... | reverse complement strand
AGTGGCGTAACCGCCCAAACTACATCAGGTTAACACTATCTTTTCATATTTTTTTATGCTGGCTGTCCTGGACAAAAAACCTGGCATGAATGCTGCCACGCCCAAACTTGGCACGAAAATTGGTATGAGTAAACTTGGCACGATTCTTGGCAGTCAATAATCATGCCACACAACGGGCGGGCAAGAAAAAGCCCACAGGTGCGCGGGCTTGGTAAGGCGGTTGGATTAGTTCAAGTTTCGCCGTTTCTGATCGGCAATTACTTTTTCACCGGTTGCGTCGCCACCAAAATCATTATCAACTTCACCCCCCAATGCTTCAATAAGCGCATTTAGAATCAGGTCGTCATACTTATTTTCGGTTGCATTAACTTTTTCTTGTAAGCTAACAAGCGCCCGCAAAAATAATCTTTTAAGAAATGCCGGTCCAAACGCGCCCAGTATTGTTTTAACTATTAATTCGCCCATCATCTAACTCCTTTTTCAAGTTATCCACTTTTTCCTCAATATATTTAAACTTGAGACTTACGAATACGTGCATAATTTTAACTCGGTTCACAACTTGCATATAACCCACCAGGGTTATTAGTAAGATGCCCCAAACTGCAACACCTTGCGACTGATTGGCTAATTGTAATACAGCTGCCATCATAATTTTACCGAATTCTCATTGAATACAAGTGATTGCCTACTTCCTGAAATCCAACGCGTTTGCACATTGTTTCCGAGTAGTCCATGTTTGTACTTTGTTCGGTAAACATCGCTAAAAAATCTATGTCCATTAACATCATGGTTTGGATCATTTTAAGCAATGATTTTACGCTGACAAATCCTTTACCTGTCCAGCCCAGGTCAATCCAGCCTATGCGCCCCTCTTTGTATACTACAATTCCCCCATCTTGAATAGGCCAAACAAAAATTGTTTTCGCAACATATTCATCAACCGGTAATGGCTGAGAACATAGCGGCAAAGTAATGGCGTGAACCGCCCGCGCCACTTTTTCCAATTTAAGTCTGTTTTGATCCGCCCATGCCTCTATACTCGGTAAGCACTTTATCAACGTATGCTTGGTTTCGATATGGTCCATCATAGCTGTCATTTCGTGCCCCCCAATTATTATAAACGGCGATCCCCTGTTTCAGCCCATAGGTGTCCTGGTTCCACCTGATTATTTGTGCTCCCAAGTCCACGTTATACACCGGATCAAATAGTTCTTCAGATGTTTTCGGCGGCCAGCCTTTTATATTAAACTTATTACGACACCCACCGTTGCCGTCCGGCAAACACAAAATTTGCATAAGGCCATAACTTGGGTCCGCTGAATTTTTAACTCCTGGTCGTTCCGAAGATTCTATAATCGCATGGGCTTTTATGAGTTTCCAATCCACGCCGTATTGCTCACCGGCATTTTTATAAATTTCGTCTAACGTCATTTTTGACACTCCAATATTCCCGGTTTCCTCAATGGCACTTTTTTTCGATTGTGTGTTAGCAGTGAAGAAAAATGCTCCAAAAGCGGCAAGTATAACAAGTAACCTTTCCATTTTATGAAATCCTCAAGCAAGTGCTCTGCCGGTCAGAAATGTTATTAAACTTGTTTTCCATTTGTCCCATAACTCGCCATGTTCCCGATGGAGTGACAGTCGATATACTTGAACCGCTTGTATTGCTAAAAAGCAAATTTGATCCAAGAACAGTATCGCCAGCTCTTAACAATTCGGTGCTAATATTACGCATCATTGCATAAGTCCCAACGGCTCCTATCCCCAAATCTTCTGGTTGCGCAAGTTCTTTCCACTCGGAATAATTACCGCCACCACCGACTGCTACCGGCGTTCCGCTTCTATGCCAAATTCTGCCATTAAAACTGAATAATATTTGACCTATGGTATCCGAACCCACGCCCCGTGCGACAATCAAGTTACCATAATCAGAACCGTTTGGCCTGTTGGGATTTTGATCAATCCGATACATTCCTGATTTTACAATGTCGTTTAAATCCGCAGATGTAGTACCGTGATCGAGTACGGTGTTTACTCTTTTATAAAGTTGGTCTTTTGTAAAAAGTTGGTCCTGTGTATAAAGTTGGTCTTTTGTAAAAAGTTGGTCCTGTGTAAAAAGTTGGTCTTTTGTAAAAAGTTGTTGTCTGTTATAGGTTAGTTTCTTAAAAATAAGTCCGTTATCAATACGCGACATAATTCCCCACCCCTTAAATCGAGTTTATAACGATTTGCAATTTTTGCCCGTCAGTTGCAGAAAAAGCCTGAACTTCGCTTTTTGTTGTGAGTACCAACGATTGGCCCGGTTGTAATTCCGCACCACGATTAATCCCGACGTTTTGATCACCTATTCGTATGGTGTTTTCGTTGTCGCTACTGGCCTGTAGTATCACCTCTCGGGCGTCTGCTGTAGACGGTACTACCACCGTGGGGGGATTGCCAACGGTCGCATCGTTAAGCGTGGAAAGCTCGGTAAAAGCGCCTGGGTTGTTTATATTCACTTCGCCGGCATCTTGCAAAGGATTCTCAATTTGCAGACCCCCCGCCGTTTCTACGGCGTAAAGGAAGGTAATTGATTCCCCAGGTTGTGCCTCGTTTGACAAATACAGTTGCGAATACCGAACCCCGCGAATCATTAGTCCCTGACTGTAGGGAACGGCGGCGCTTGTATAATCTTGAAAAGAAACAATCAACTTTGCTGAAATACTGGATGCGTCGATTGCCCACAAAATTGAGCCGCCAATCGTCAATTCATCCTGGTTTCGTGAATTGTCCAAAGGAATGGTAATAATACCAATTCGGTTCTGATCGCGTCCAAATTGATCCCTTGCCTGCCCCTCAAGTGGGACCGGGTAGAACTGGCCCAATGCTTCCGCCATAATTATTTGCTCCTAATAGTAGACACTAGACCGTAACCGGCGGCTAGGGCCAAAGCGATATAAAGCGTTGTTTTTGAATCCACGTTATTTTCAGTTTCATTGCCGGTCGCCCTATCGGCAAGATACCGAACCGTATTGAGCCCTTCGCGTGACGTGTTTTTCGCATTTACCGCCGCCTGTGAAGTAGTCCGTTCAACGCTCCCAATAATGTCTTTTAATACGTCCCCTTGATTTGTAAACAAGTCACTGGCCCCGCCCACCAAACGATTAAAGCCCTCGTTGTTTTGTTGTGCAATCGTTTGCAACGAGGTGGCGCGGATCGCTTCCGAATCAATCGCGCCCCGTTGGAGTATATCCACCAGGTCAACGCCCGCCGCACCGGTAAAACCGATGTCTCGAACGTTCGTGGTGGTGTTCGTTGTGACTTCGCTGGTTTGATCTTGTTTTGACCCGCCACCCATATCATCACCTCACAATCAAATAAGTAACTAAACCCAGCGCGACAACGCCACCGATCATAACGGGCGATACTGAAAAGCCTGTTTGTCTTTGCGTTGGAACACTCGGAGCGGCATTGTCTATGAACTGCCGCGCATAGCGTGACGGCATCCTGGCACCTGACCCGCCGTTGGTCGCCGCACCCTGATCATATCCTTTCAGTATTTCGCCCAGGTTAAGGCCGACCGGTGCCACATTAATGGGTGTATTCGGATTGAACTCCTGATTTGACGGCGCTGCGCCGCCCACTCCACCGCCACCCCCGCCCAATGCACCCACTACGCCGCCGATTGCGGCACCCCATGGACCCGCCGCTGAACCGGTTGCGGCACCGGATGCGGCACCTGCTGCTGACACTGCCATTTTTATTTACTCCCAAATTTAAACAGGAAAAATCCACCGGTCAAAAGCAACACTGCCGTAATCGCAAAATTCTCATTTGCGACGCCTGACCGGCTGTTTTTTGCTTTTTCGTCGGATTCGTCGCCGTCGTTGCTGAATTCGTCAGATCCACGCTGCCCGCGATTGCCAGAACGACTGGGATCATAAAAAACGTCGGTCGTTCTGAAATCACCGTTTATCGGCGTGGTCGCATAGTGCAAACTGCCCGGCTTATAAAACGAGTCAACAAAGGGGATATTGTAAACCGATGAAACGGGAGAAAACCCACTTAATTGACTGACTTTTCGCCCGGATGTTCTGAGTGTTAACTTCATAGTAAACGACTCCCTTATGATCGAGCCACAACAACAACCGCGACAACCGCGATTGCCAGGCCCAGAAGCGCCGCGCCCGATACGTTGATATTGTCAAATAACAATCCAGTTCTTACCGCTTGCCCACTTTGAACCGCAGGCGATCCGCCCGATGTTGTAAGCCCGTCGTTAATTCTAGGCGACGCTGTGTTGGGATTATAAAGTGGGTTAGACAATTGATCTTGAGTTTGGACCTCTAGTTCTTGAGCCGCCCAAACGGGTAGCACTTTAGAAAAAACGTCACCCACGCCTTTTTGCAGTGAGCCGCCAATACTGCCCCAAAATCCGCTGTTACTTGGCTTTCTGGGGCCGACAAAATTACTACCCATGGCCATAAATTTTTCCTTCTATTTAAGTAAAGAAACCGGCAAATCTCATTAGTAGATTTACCGGCTTTTTCCTGCCGTTTCTGCGGTAGGTTGGCGAATGTTACGCGTTATTGGCGCTTCCTCGAACCGGTATGATTTGCATAGGGTAAACCGTTACTTTTGTGTTTGCCCCAGCGACAACATCCAATTCAAGTTGTAATTCTGAAAAGCCTAATGCGTCGACCGCTTCCGACAAAAAGCCATCCGTAACGTGGTCGTACATATAGTAGCCTTCTAACTTGTTCGCGTTACCGCGTAAAAATTCAATTTGTGAATTCAAACCGTTTCGAGCCTGGTATTCTTGCTGTAGTCGACGCCCGCTTACATCTGCGAAAACGGTTGTACCGGATTTCCACTTAAAATTTTTCAAAACCGCACCGGTATCAACGCCGTCCTCCGTGAAGTTAAGCATGAAACCGCGATACATATAGTTAACGGGAATATCAATCTGAAATTGCGCATTTGTTTGGGTGATCGCTTTTTCAATCGGATAAAAGCGCCACTGAGAAAATGGGCCGGAAATTCCGAACGATTCCAGCGAATCAATTTCAACGGTTGGATTCGTTACAAATCCGGTTGCGTCATCGTTAATATCGGTGTGCGATCCCCAGGTGATTTCCACTTTCAAATCAGACAATCGGCGGGCGTCTAATGCGGTATCAATCGGTCGCATGGCGCGTGGCATCCAGACTGGAATTTTAAGATACGTGTCGAAACTCGGGTCATCGGTGGAACCGTCGCCAATTTCAGTTGAAAATTCGGGTGATCCGCCCAGTAGGTGGTACGCCATCCAAAAAATATCAACACCTTTCACACTGCGAATAACGTCGGTGTTATTGGCCACAATGTCCAGGCGTTTAATTACAGCCAATTCCGCGCCTTTTTTGGTTTTTGCCGGGGTGTTATTACCGGCGTCGACATTCAGGCTACCCACAACCCGTAGGCCCAGTTCCCGGTAAATCATACCCCGGCTTAAATCTTCCGTTTCTTTGTTATTGGTTTGATATTTTACCGTTTTCTGAAAACGCTTGCGTACTTGCTGAGCCATAACATTTTTCCTTTTGTTCGGTTAAACCGGTGCTACGCCATTTGTGTGTTAGGCGCTGGCATTGTGCCTGAAACGGATTGGCCTTTGAAAACTCGACGTGCTGTGGTGTTGCGTGACGCCAGTTGGTTGGCGACAAACATACCCACCATTGTTACCGCTGACATCATCAATATGGTACGTGTGTTCGGCATGGTGTGTCATTCCTTTAAAAGTGAAACGGTGGGTGTTACGCCTTGCCCTTGATCACGCCCCGGAGCGCCGTGTTGTTCACCGTGTAAATCGTCGCCATGCTCACCAGCGACAGCATGAATATCGTGTGAATGCTCATTCCCATCATTTTCGTTGTCCTCGTTTTTCGGTTGTTTGGGCGTTACGCGCCCAGGCCCACCAGATTTTGAAGGGGCTTCGCTTGAGCCACCAAGGCGATTGTGCCCAGTGCTACGATCATCATTCCCGCAAGTTCCTTGTTCATCGTTTTTACCCTTTGTCAGTGTTTCTTTATATCCCAAATAGCCAACGCCAAGTGCCAATAATAAAACGATAGGATTCATAACACAACACCCCTTTCTAAGTGTTTGATTTTTCAGAATATTCATGAATATTTATGCTATCGGACACCGTTATGGTTAATGATTCACCGGTTTTTATCAATTTGCCGTATTGGATCGGCTTAAATTTACGAACAATGAAAAATTCACCTTTGCCCAATTTAAACGCCTGTTTCAGTTCTTCACGGTTCCAATCGTCCGCCAGGGTGTGACTATCTTTTTTCGACAAGTTGAAAAGATACAAGGTGGCGCATTGATCTCGAACCGTGGTGGCTACCTGGATGACCCGCTGACAAATAAAATGAGCCGAATGGCCGTAATGCCTGGATCGCGTACCGACCCAGTGCATTTCGGTTTGGTATTGGCCGACGCTTTCCCCGGCCTCGTCAATAAAAACGTTACACGAACGGGACTGTTTCACTACCCGTAAAAATTCCTCTTTTTTGCGGGTCACGTAACAATCGTCCCCAGGTGTCCACCCTGGATCATTGATGGGATCAAGAACGATTGAGGATACCCCCATTTTGCGGTAACTTTCGTTCAGCAATTTTGCCAGCGACGTTTTTCCGCTTTCAGTCATCCCGATAATTAGGACATGGGCCATAGGTTATTCCTCTTTATTTTCGCCTTCTTTCTTGGCCGGTTTTGTAATGCGCAATTTCACCAGCAGCCAATGCCAATACAATTTAATTTTGCTTTTCGCTTGTTTGTCATTTGCGACTCGGGTACCGGCAAAAACAATGGCCCACATCAAAACCGCGACACCCGGCGGAATATCCGTTACGCCTTTTTGGTTATAAAGCGCCTCAAACGCTCGAATGCCCGATTGACGTTCATCAATGACGATTTCTTTTTTGTCGTTCAACACCTGTCGATAGGCGTAGCTTTCCCCGCCGAACATTGTGGCAATGACGCCGATCATATCTACGGTGGTTTCAGCGGCCATGGCCGATTCTGAGCCATATTGGCCCGAATTTTGCGTACTATCGGTGGGAGCCTGAGCCGTGTTAAGACTAGAACTCGGGCTTGAACCTTCTTTCCTGCCCGGCTTGCGGGCAAAGGCTCCACCGGCTGTTTTAACGGGGTTCCCTTCGCTATTCACCCTATGTTTGCCTGGATCAAAGGGAGTGCCCTTGTCGTCCACCACCGAACGGTTAATCACGTCATCCTCACGCTCCGCCTGGATCGCGTGCTCGCTTGGCTCGCTCATATTGGACAGGTGCCCGCCTGCCAATGATTCCGCACCTGAAAAAACCGTTGGCTTAACGGGTTTGAAATTTTCTTTTTGTATTTCCATGTTCTATCACCTCAAGAGTGCATTAATATTATGGCTAAAAAACGACCTTTTAATTATATAGAAGCCATGGCATCGATAAAAGGCAAAGTTGGGTTTAATTATAAAAACCAAAGCAATGCGACGCTATCACGCGGGCGCAAATCGGCGATAAAGAGAGCGTTTAACGATTTGCAAGAACTCAAAACAACCGAATTAATCCGACCCAATAAGAAGAAAGGAGAATCAAAAAGCGCCTTTAAACGCCGTGTGGCAAGTCTGAAAAAAACCTATGGACAATCTGGCAACTCGTTGTTTGGCGTCGCAATATCGGTTCCACCAGGCGCTACCGCATCGATAAAAAACGGGAAAGTATTTATAAAGGGAACCGGCGATAAAAGCAATATCAGCGAATTGGTGTTGCCCGTTAACAAAGAAGAACTGATAAACGATACCTTAGAATTAATAACAGACATTATTATGGAGTACCGACCTGATGTTATCTGGGGATTTCACAGCAGTTGGCGATCAAATACGGGCGTACGCCTGTTTTATGACGATTCCAGCGAATTAGACGATATAATCGCGGAATTTTCGCAGGGAATTACGAACTTATTGGCAAAATACACCGAAAACGAAAACGTAATGACCGGTTTTGTTTTACAATTTGGGACCGAATAAATGACAACTAATATAGCAGTGGTGGATGCAGAAACAGATCCTTTTGAATACGGGGCCGATATAAAGCCCTTTTTGTGGGGATTTTTCGACGGTAAAAATTACTATCAAACCGAATCGACGGAAGAAATGGTCAATCACATTTCAAAATTTGATGGGACCGTGTTCGCTCACAACGGCGGAAAATTTGACTACTTTTTCATGCTGCCGTTTATTAAAAAAGATCAAGCGGTAAAAGTCATAAACGGGCGATTGTCTGAATTTAAAATAGGCCGGGCGAGAATGCGGGATTCACTTAATATATTACCGGTGGGTTTGGCCAAGTTTCAAAAAGACGATTTTGAATATTGGAAAATGAAAGCGGATCGACGGCGCTTCCACTGGAAAGAAATTGAGGTTTATTTAAAATCGGATTGTGTGAACTTACACAATGTCGTTACTCGCTTTATTGCCGACTACGGTTTATCGCTGACCCTGGCGGGTGCGGCAATGAAACAGTGGAAGAAACTCGGAAACAAAGTTTCCACCACCAGCGAAGAATTTTACAATCGCTATGCACCGTATTATTTTGGAGGCCGTGTAGAATGCTTCGAGTCCGGCGTTTTCAAGGAAGATTTTAGAATCGTCGATATAAATTCGGCCTACCCGTCGTTAATGATGCAGGATCACCCAACGGGAACAAAAATAATTGAAAGTCGGCGGATTGATGAAAAAACATTGTTCAAATCTTTTGTGACCCTGGAATGTTATTCGTACGGCGCTCTACCGTACCGTGTAGCAAGCGGTAAAGAGCGGGGTAACGTAGAGTTCCCCCACCGTCGCGACGTGTATCACTGCACCGGTAGAGAGTTAAAAGTTGCGCTCGAAACGAATACCGTTAAAAACATTTCTATTAAAAAAGTAATCACGTTTCAGGAAACGGTTAATTTTACAGAATACATTGAAAAGTTCTTTGCCATAAAATTAGCGTGTGAAAAATCAGGGGATGACATAGGGCGAACAATGGCAAAATTTTTCTTGAACTCGCTTTACGGGAAATTCTGTGCCAATCCGAACAAGTACAATGATTTTTATATTGGTGAGTGGGGTCAAAAACCACCGGAAGGTTTTGGCGTAGGCCCGCTGATTGAGGATGTCCAATTTTTCAGTAAGCCGATAGATGACGCTCAAAAAACCTGGTACAACGTCGCAACCGGTGCAAGCATAACAGGCGGGGTGAGAGCCTTTTTGTGGGAGTCAATACAGCGCGTAGAGCGCCCAATGTATTGCGATACGGATTCTATTATTTGTAAAGGTGTGGGTGATCTGGCGCTTTCTGACAAGATTGGCGATTGGTCGAATGAAGGATGCAAAGAAGGGGCCAACAAATTGGCTATCGCCGGGAAAAAATTATATTGCGCTTGGATGAAAAACGGAAAAAAGAAATTGGCGACAAAGGGCGTAAAATTAACATCCGTAGAACTCGAAAAGGTTGCACGGGGCGAAACAATTACGTATTATTCTAATTCGCCCACGTATTCGCTATCTAAGGGCGTTTATTACACAAAACGAAATGTAAAACCAACCGTTTAAAAGGTGCCAAAAATGCCAAAGCAAACCAGTAATGAAGAAACCACACCAGCCAACGCCGTTGCGGGTATGCTACCAGGGTTTAAAATCGCCCGCCGTGTAACCTTGCCATTGTCTAAGTGGAAAAACGAGGTGCCAAAATATTTGCGGATCGAGTCGCTGATTTTTGAAGGCAAAGAAATTGGCCAGCCGAAAGAGGGCGAAGTGGAAAAGAAACCGGCTTGGTTGTTCAATGCCGTTGATCTGGAAAGCGGCGAGATGGTACAGGTTATTGCCGCCTCGGTTTTGAAATCCACGCTTACCGAGGAATACCCGGATAACGGTTACGTCGGCAAAATGTTTGAACTGACCCAACACCGAGACACAGCGAAAAAGTACAATACGTTTTCGATCACTGAAATCGAAGCGGCGTAATTAACGGGGGCTTTGGAGAAATTTTATGACATTAGAAGAAAAGTTGAATGCGTTTTACAATTTGCAATTGCCGGGACAGCCAAAATTTATGCACATGGGAACTATGCGTTTAGTTCGCGATCTGGAAAAGGAAATGTATAGATTACAAAGCGTCAACATTGATTTGGGCGAACCAAACAAAGTTGAAGATGAATCGCTTAAAGAACTGCGTAATTCCAAACAAGAAAAAAGGCGCGAATTGGAAAATGAAGTGAGAATGCTCGAAGAAATGAAACCACCAGATTTTGAAAAACAAAATGCGCACCTCAAGGCTAAAAATAAAAAATTAATAGAAATGAATGATGCGCTGATTTTGGAATTTAACAAGATATTGAGTGCTTCAAATAAAGAATAAAAAGTTGCGCTTTTGGCGTAAAAGGCGGATAATTCCCTTGTAAACTTAAAACACGCAAGGGAATTATTTTATGGAAACTTACAGCATTTACAAAGTTACGTTCATTGATGGAAATAATATTGAAATTCGCGCCGTTAGCATAAGAAAAGCAGTTTCCAGCGCAGAAGAAAAATTAAAAGATCAAGGTAGAATGCCTTATCGTGGCGAAATTGTGAAGGTAGAATGCCTTATCAGAGTATAACCCCGCCGCCTTACCAAGCCCGCGCACCTGTGGGCTTTTTCTTGCCCGCCCGTTGTGTGGCATGATTATTGACTGC
>Ga0307940_1001996_pt1 | contig 10758 bp, 6 predicted proteins | sample OrgLakmetagen124_FD_201835 | JGI IMG/M metagenome (GOLD analysis project Ga0307940, IMG submission 201835) | Saline water microbial communities from Organic Lake, Antarctica - #124 | ecosystem: Environmental > Aquatic > Non-marine Saline and Alkaline > Saline | place: Antarctica: Organic Lake... | reverse complement strand
CTGCGTATGCAGCAGCTCATGATCAAAGATCTCTATGGTAAGTTTGCTGCCGAGGGTGCGCCAGTTGCTCCGGTAATCCTTGACCTTGAGGAAGGTGAGACAGGAGGAGATCCTGGTAAGGTGCAGTCAGCTCTTACCTCTGATGCCTATCTTGATCTTATCAAGACTGGAGAGTACAAGAAAGATCCTGCAAAGTATGATGCTCTAAGGAGAGCTGGTATGAAAAGAGGGATCTGATACCTTGCTTTCTTCTACTTGGAATTACTCTACTTTTAATTAGGTTGCATCAGAGAAGAGATAGAATAAGAAGAAAGAAAAGAAAGAGAAGAGAGCTTAGTAGTCTAAGATTGCTAAGCTCTTCCTGATAACATTAAACAATAAGGAGAAATACAATGTCTGACAATCTACTTGTCAACCCTGCTGTCCCTAATAACAACGAGGTTGATACCCTTCTCATCGAGAAGTTCAATGGTGTCGTACACCAGCAGTACCTTGAGGGTGAGAACCTTCTTTCTGGATTTGAGGTTCAGGAGGTAGTTGGTACTAACATGGTATCCAATAAGTACATCGGTGATACTACCCTACAGACCTTGACTCCTGGTCAAGATCCTGAGTCCACTGATACTGAGTTCAACAAGAACGCACTGGTAGTTGATACCATCGTGCTTGGTAGGAATACCGTTCACTCCCTGCATGATCTCCAGAACGACTTCGCTCTTATGGAGAAGCTTGCTAAGAGCCAGATGGGTAAGCTCAAGACTCTTGAAGACCAGATGGTCATTCAGCAGTTGCTTGGTGGTGGCTTCACTGGCGGTACGTTTGATCCTGGTGCCAATACCATTACTGGTGGCATCTCCCGTGTCAAAGGCCATGGCGTAGCTATTGAGGTTGACCTCCAGGCTGACCTGTCCCAGGCACAAGATCCCTACCAGCTTGTATCTGCTCTTGAGATTGCTCTCATGGGCCTTGTCATCCAGCGAGTTCCCCTGGCTGGCCTTCGTTGCATCGTACCTATCAATGAGTTCTCCATCCTTGTAGACTATGGCTTCATCGCTCAGTCTGCTGGTGGTTCTAATGAAACTTCTGGTACTAACTTCTCCGGCCTGACTGGTACACTCAAGGGTTATAACATACCTGTGATGGGTTCTACTGAGTTCACTCAGATGAAACTCAATCCCCATGACGGTGCTGACAACCATCTTCTGTCCAATGCCAACAACGGCAACCGATACAATGTAACTGCTGATATGCAGACTGCTCATGGCGTTATCTATGGCCCTGACTCCCTGCTTGCTGGCCGGACTATCTCCCTCCAGGGTGATATCTTCTTTGACAAGAAGACAAAGAGTAACTTCATTGACTCTTGGTTCGCTGAGGGTTGTATCCCTGATCGTTATGACAACATCGCTGTCGTTGCTTCTCCTTCTGGAGCTACCAGCAACACTGCTGTTCTTAACAAGGCCAAGGGCAAGGCAACTGCTACTCGTAGCTATAGCTAATCGCCTGTCTCACTTGTCTAACATGTGAGACTTAGAATAAATATGCCCTACCTGCCACTCTGGTTGGTAGGGTTATTTTTTGGAGGTACAATATGGCAAGAACAAAGTTAGATGCAATCAACACCTGCCTTAGAGGTATTGGTCTTGCACCTGTAGCCACAGAAGATGATCCTGATCTGGATGCTGCTACAGCAGCCCAGGTAATAGATCAGGTAACTATGGATATGCAAGCTAAAGGATGGTGGTTCAACAAAGAGAGTAACTGGAAGCTATCACCTGATGAGACCACAGGATATATACAAGCACCTCCCTCTGCTTTGTCTATTGTCACAACTGGTGCATCCAGGTGCGTAGGCTTGAGCATAAGAGGTACTAAGATCTATGATCTTCATAACCACACCTTTGACCTTAGAGATAGGGCAATCACAGATAACGATTCAGTCACACCTTACATTGAGTTCGTATTCATTACTGAGCTTGCATTTGAGGACATGCCTCCTATAGCAATGGAAGCTGCCACCTATACAGCGAGACGTATGTTTGCCCAGGACTTAGAGGTAGATGAGAAGCGATGGAAGTTCCAGATGGAAGATGAGAGGGTAGCACTGATAGCTATGTCAAGAGAAGATGCAAGAAACAGAAAGAGGAACTACCTGAGAGACAATGCAGAAGTTGTATCCTTCCTTAGTAGAGTAGGAGGACAGAACTCTGCTTCTCCCTACTCTGGTGTATTCCCTAAGCGAGCTACATAGTAAACATTAAGGAGGTACAATGAGTTATATTACATCAAACCAAGGTAGGCCGATCCAGGGAGTATCTCAGCAGCCTGAGAAGACAAGGCTTCCTGGTCAGTGTACTCGGTCAGAAAATCTAAGACCTGATATCGTAAGAGGTCTTATCAATAGGCAAGGTACAGAAGCAGTCTCTGTCCTGGACAATGCAGCTCTGTCACATTACTCTAAGTGGCATCATTATGAGAGGGGTACAGGTGAAGAGTATTTCATAAGCATAGACCAGACAACCGGCAAGCTGAGAGCATGGAGTCCTGATGGTACTGAGCATATAATCAATGTTCAGAATAATACAGAAGCTGAGTACCTTGCTTGTGCTTCCCCTGCTACTACCTTGAAGATGCTCACCATAGGTGACTATACCTTCATAGTTAATAAGGACAAGCCAGTATATCTTGATTCAAGGAAGTCTCCGGTACTTGAAAACATAGCTATATTCTATACTCAGTTTGCTGATTATGGGCAGCACATAGTATTATCTATTAATAACTTCTGGATTGGTACTATAATAACTGCTGATGGTACAGTAGGATCTGACAAGTATGGTATCAGACCAGAGTTTATAGCAAGCAAGATGAATAGTATCTTGCTTGGTACATCTGGAACTGAGTATAGGACACAATACTTAAGTAACATAGCAAATTATAATATAGCCCACCCATCTAATCTTTTCGCTGACACATTTACTTGGACAGTTCACAATAACACAGTTAGGATAAATAGGAATGATGGAGCCTTCTTTACCACCTATGTAACAGATTCAGCAGACAATGCTAACTCTGTGGCCATCAATGGCAAGATAGAGAACACAACTCTATTACCAGGATCAGCACCAGAAGGTTATAAGGTAGAGGTAGATCCTCCAGGCTCAACTAAGAGTGAAAACTCTAACTACTGGCTTGAGGCTATAAACACAGGCTCAGATCACATAACATGGAGAGAGACTATAGCTCCTGATATAACGCTTGGACCTGATAAAGCTACGATGCCTCATGTCTTGGTCAGAGAGAGCTACTCTCTTGGTCAGGCTATCTTCACACTCAGACAAGGAGAGTGGGCAGACAGAGAGATAGGGAGTGATAATACTAACCCACATCCAACCTTCATCAATGAAGACTACGCTCAGCCTATACAGAGTGTAGGACTCTTCCAGAACAGGTTGTTCCTAACCTCTGGTGAGTCTGTCATCATGACAAGATCAGGAGACTTCTTTAACTTCTATAGAGAGACAGCTCAAGCTGCCTTAGATACAGATCCTATAGATGTGTTCTCAGATGTAGCTAAGGTCAACTTCATCAATGCTTCTATCTACTTTGATGGTGATCTTGTATTCTTCTCTGAGCAAGGGCAGTTCATACTGGATGGCAGCAAGCCTATAACCAGAGACAATGCAACACTTAGGCAAGCCACATCCTATGAAGCACAGTTGTCAGTAGACCCTATAGCTTCTGGTGATGCTATCTTCTTTGCTTTTAACTATGGGCAGTATACAGGTATAAGGGAGTTCTTCACTGACTCTATTACCGACACTAAGAAGGCAAGGCCAGTGACAGATCATGTAAAGCAATATGTCAGAGGTAACCCTATAATCATGGCAACCTCTACTAACATAAACATGATGATTATCAAGACAGATGCCTACAATCATATCCTATACGTGTATCACTGGCTATGGCAAGGAGCAGAGAAGGTGCAGAGTTCATGGAGCATGATAGTCTTCCCTCCGACAGATCAGATACTTCACTTTGAGTTTGTAGAAGATATACTTTGGTTCATAGTGATGAGAGATGGAACTGATATTTGTGTAGAGAAGATAGACCTTGGTGATCCTGTTGACCAAATAATTGGCTACCCTATCAGACTTGATAGGAGAACAGACAGTCTTATGGTCTACTCAGCTCCTGAGGATGAATGGGTATGTCAAGATCCATATCCAGAGGTTGATGAAGATGAGCTTGTCATGATCAGGAAGAATGGTGCTTACTTCTATGACAGAGGGACAGTTGTTGACTTCTATAGATCAGGTTCTGACCTAAGGACAAATGAAGAACTCAATGCAGATCAAGGTTCAGTGACGGTGACAATAGGTAGGAAGTATTACTGCAACTACAGTCCAACCAATCCAGTGGCTTTGGATGAGAATGGATATGCACTCAACCTGGATAGGTTAGTGGTTGGCTCCTTCTACATGAACTACAATACTACAGGAGATCTCACAGCTACCATCGAATCAGATAACGGCAGTGTGAGACAATATGAATATGGTAATAGAACCCTTGGAGGAGCAGAGAACTTAGTAGGCTTTGCACCTTTGGTTGATGGTCAGCACAGAGTACCTATCAGGCAGAAGTCTGACAGATACAAGCTAACTTTTAGCACAAGTAGCCACCTACCCTTAGAGGTTCGTGACTTTGAATATAATGGGAACCTCGCAAGAAGAGGAAGGAGGTTATAATGGGAGTAGCAGCAGCAGTCATTGGAGCGATTGCAGCAGTAGCTGGTGCTGGTATGTCTTACCAGACCAGTGAGAGGCAGAAGGATGCCCAAGAGGATTACAATGATGCTCTTACAAAAGATGCTATAAGACAGTATGGTGAATTAGATAAGGCAGAATCTGATGCCATCTATGAAAGCCATGCTGAGTCTATGCAAGCTCAGAGAGAGTACCTAACAGCCAGGAGTTCAGTAGAGCTTCAAGCTGCTGCTACTGGTACTTATGGTAACTCTGTGAACCTTGCTATACAGGATCTCAATACAGGCATAGGTGGTCGTATGGCAGAGATAACATACAAGAGAGAAAGTATGCTTGATGCCATTGATCAGAAGGCTGAGCAGATTCAGAGTGCTACAGTGATGGGTGCAGATACAACTATCCAGAAGCCAAGCTACTACTCTGCTCTAAGCTCTGGACTGAGCAACTTTAGCTCAGCTTACAATGCAACCAAGGCAGTAGGCAATGCTTATACTGCTGCTGCACCGGCAAAGACCAGCTAAGGAGGTATAATGGAAAGACAGAAAGTACAGAACCCCTTTAGTATGGGGCCAGCAGTTAATAGACCCAAGTACCAGCCAGATCTACAGTCAAGGGTAGCTCCAAGAGCTTCCTTTAACAAAGGTATGAGCGAGGGTACTTACATAGCAGATGCCCTTGTGAAGTTTGCAGGGGTAGCTGGTGATATGTATATAGCCAAGACAGCTAAGAAAGTAGAGGCTGATAAAATAGTACAGACCTCAAGAGCTATGCAGAAGATGCAGCCAAGCTCTGATGCTACCAATGCAGGATATCAAGCTCATGCTGCTGTAGCTATAAAAGGACAGATGCTCAAGAAGCAAGCAGAGCTTAATGCTCTGGCTGATACAAACATCACTGATGAGCAGTGGGATGAAGCAGCTAAGTCTGCCTATGTAGATGTAGACAACTTCATGATGGAGAACTATGATAACTATGCAAAGAGCAATGAGTTGCAGAAGCTGACAGCAGTAGCTATGAGGGAAGCAATGCCTCAAGCTACAGCAAGAAGAGAAGCAGCTAAGATAGGCTTTGAGATAGATGGAAGGATGAATGCTGGCACTGATGTGCTTGTCAATGGATCTAAGGTACTGCAAGGTGCAGTAGGTACAGAGGCTCTTGATCTACTCAATGGTATGCTCAAGCCTTTACAGCTTACAGCATCACAGAAAGATCAGGTACTGACTAATGCTATCTTGCAGACCAAAGATCCTTCTCTTATCAAGTTGGCTAAAGAGTTCAAGGGAGATAGAGATACCAGCCTGTTCTCAAGGACAGGTTCTATACAGAGGATTGATGATCAGCTTGAGAGTCAGAACTTAGCAGACTCAGCTATTGACATTGCTGATGAGAGATCACTTGTAGAAGGTGGATATCTATCAGGAGAGATGACAAAGAGCGAGTTCAAGACCAGGGTCAAGAATAGAAACTCTGTCCTTGATAACAAGTTCATGTCACCTTCCAGGTATGAGTACATCCTTGATCAGTATGACAAGAGGACTGCTGAGAACTACCGGACAGGTGACTTAATCAATGCCATACAAGATCCTAATGTAGTAGAGACAGGAGCTACCAAGAAGGAAGAGCAAGCTGCTCTGACTCAGATGGTAAAGATCCGTGAAGATAGCGCACAAGCTAAGGCTGATGCTCAAGGCTTGGAAGGAGATGACAGAGAGGAGTTCATCAAAGCTGAGAAGGTAAGAACCATAGCTCATGTAGGAGATCAGTCTGTCAAGATAGGTGCATTGAATGGTGAATGGGTGGCTACATTACAGAACCTTGCTACTATGAATGTTCCTGCTAACCTGCTTGAAGGAAAGGCAGGTGGCTTTACTGTTCAGGATCTGCCTGACAAGGCACAAGCTGGCATACAGATTCTTGATAGCTTACCACCCGTTGCAAGGGATGAGTATATCTCTGGTATCAAGAATGTCGACAAGGGCAAGACCTTGAGGAACTTCATGCACCTTAGAGAGCTTGGTGTAGATCTACCTCTGGCATTGCAGAGAGCGCAGTTCCTTACTGCTCACCCTGTACCTGTTGACTTCACTGCTATACAGACAGGTGTAGAAGAGGTAAGAGACAAGCAGGAATACTTCTGGTGGAGAAAGGATATACCTGACAACCAGTCTGATTATATGGAGCAGGTACTGAGGGAGAAGATCATGGTTGATCCTAACCCTGCCAGTGAAGGTAATATCAATCTGGTATCTAACTGGATGAAGAATAGCTGGACTACTACCAAGAAGGGTACAAGACTACTTGGAGATCCTGGGTACATAGCCAGGACAGCTAAGCTCAATGTGACAAGGTTAGATAATGCACTTGATGGTTACATCGATAGTCAGGCTGAGAGGTTTCTACCTATGATCTCTGACATGGGATTAGATGCTAAGGATGTGTTCCCTGTTACTGACCCTAAGACTGGCACTATCAGTCTAAGGACTACGCTTGGGCCTATCCCTGGTACAAGGCGGATGATATCAGACCTTCCTAAGTATGCTGCCCAAAGGAAAGTTAAGTTAGAGAAGGCAGCTTCAGATAAGTATAAGGATTATATAGAACGACAGAAAGGAGGAACACTTTATGATAAACGATATCCTACAAGGAGGGATTAACGCTGTCAAGGAGTTCATCGGGGGAGAGCCTGAGCCTACTATAAGGGAAAGGATTAACGCTCCTGGTGAGGCTATTAGACAGCCTGTACCAGAGCAAGAGGAGATCAGATATGAGAACGACTTTGATGACATACCTGACATACCTGAGATGCCTGAGAACTATGATCCTCCTGCTTATGGTAGGGAGGATGATAGCTTTGATCTTGGGCAGCCCGATGACTATGATTTCAGGACAGAGCAAGATATCCAGGATACCCTTTGGAATAATGGGAAACTGGAACAGCAGGGCATAGAAGCCATTGATGGGGATGCTACTGCTTTGGAGAGTTCCCCCATCCAAGCTAAGTCTCAGCACCTGGAGGACATCAAGACGATGGAGAACAAGGAAGAGAAGGGGCTTGTTAAGTCTCACACGGGAGACAAGTTCTTCCCCATTGATTCCATGGAAGGGCAAGGGCCAGACTCTGGTATGTCAACCATGGAGATCGGGTACGGAGTCAAGGTTCCTAAGACTTGGCTCACCGGAGACAAGAGATCCTGGCCTATCATAGATGGTGTCAAGGTTGATGTATCCAAAGGTATTACAAAGCAACAAGCAGAGTCACTATCAAGGGATCTCATGGAGAAGGCTTACAAAGCAGCTTCTCCTAAGCTCTCTTCTTGGAGTAAGATGACTGAGAAGGAGAAGACCTTTTGGGCTGACCTCACCTACAATGGTGGAGCTTCTGCTATCAACAAGAACCCCAAGGCGAGAGCTGCTGCCAATGCAGGTCATACTGTAGAAGGTATGATACTTGCTCTTGACTTCATTAAAGCAGGTGGCAAGGTGGCAAGAGGTCTTCTTAACAGGAGGATCTCTATGTATAACCAAGCTGCCCTTGAAGTCACAGGCGCACCTATCATTGAGAAGTATGAGTTTGGAGATGAGATCAAGGTTAAGTTCTCTTCTTCTATGATGACTGACAAGGTGAGCAAAAGGTTCACCAAAAAGATCAATGATGCAGGTGGATGGTATACAGTGACCAAGGGTTCTGGTAAGCAGGAGACTTGGGAGGTAGGTGATAACTTTAAATTTGAAGCATAGGAGGAACAATGGTAGATAACTATTATGATCAGATAACCCCTGGGCCAGTTCCAGTGCCTATGAGCCGAAGGTATATAGCAAAGGAAACAGCAGAGGAGCAAGACTACCTTGGCGCTGCTATGGAAGAGGCTATGATTCCATATGCTCTTGGTAGGATGTGGGATAGGAGAGGATCTCAATTCGAGGATACTACATGGGAGCCTGATGATGCTTTAGGTATGGAGATGAAAGCTCTCTATTCTGAGAGTGAAGAGAAGTATCTAAGGAAGTCAGGTTCAAGAGAGGAGTTCCTTGCAAGGAGAACCTATATCAGTGAAGATCAGAAGAGACTATCTGCCATGGCCTCTGGTGGCTGGAAAGGGGTAGGTGCTATGCTTGCCTTCTCTGTAATTGATCCAGTAAACATAGGCGTGTCTGCTGCTACTGGTGGCATTGGCTACTTACAGAAAGGTGGGACACTGGTGAGAGCAGCTAAGCTTGCTGTGTCCTCTGGCCTGGAGAACGTAGCACTTGACTCTGTGCTTATGCAAGGCAATACTCAGTTCAAGGCAACTGACCTTATAGTTTCCTTTGGTGCTGGTGCTGTCGTAGGTAGTGGTATCGGTATGCTCAAGAGAGCTGAGGCCCCTGGCTTGGGAAGAGAGGCTGATGCTGCTGATGCTGCTGCTTCGGCTGATGCTGATAGTCATGTAATCAACAGGATAACAGAAGGTGCAGACAGCTCTAAGTTTGAGATCAAGAAGATGTATCCAGAAGCTGATGCCGTATCTATTCAGGCTAAGGTGAGAGACTTTGAGAATACCTTGGTAAAGGATATCAATGGTCGGCTTCACCCTAAGACAGCTAAGGATATCAAGGCAAGGATCAAAGAAGTAAAGAAGAAGATCTATGCAGAGAATGATGAGATAACCCTGGCTCAGAGAGAGCTTACTGAGCTTAGAGATAATGTAGAGATACAGAAATCTCAGCATGTAGAAGATGCTAAGAGATCCAAGGAAGGCATAGAGTCAGCTTGGTCTGAGAGGATAGCTAAGCAGGAGGCAAGGCTTGCTAAAGTTGAAGAGAAGATAGCCCGTAAGGGTGCTGACAAGAAGACAGCAGCTAAGCTCTATAAGGAAGAGACAGAGCTGGCTGTACTCAAGAAGAACCGAGATGCTGAGATTGCATCTACCAGAGAGATGATGGTAGCTAAGATAAGAGAGTCAGAGGGTAAGCTCAAGCGAGCCTTTGCTGAACGTACCGAAGCTGCTAAGACCAGTAGGAGAGTCCTTGAGACAAACCTTGCTGACTATCAAGGAAGACTGGAGAGAGGAGCCAGGGCTAAGATGTCAGCTCAAAGATATAAGAAATGGAAGGGTATGACTACTGAGCAGAAGATTGCCCAGGTATACCAGGATGGAGAAATACCTAATGTCAAGTCAGAGCTGAGACGACAGATGGAAGGGCTTGGCCCTATGCGTCCTGTCAAGGCAGTAGAAGCTATGACCGAGAATGCTCAGAGGTCAGGAGCGCCAGAGGCATCTACAGTAGGTAAGGTAGAAGAGGGAGGCACTGGTACTGCTGGTGCTATGAGAGCAGATGAGAAGGTAATACATAAGGTCTATGATCTTGAATGGGATGATGTTAAGAAGATCTCTGCCTTTGCTGAGGATGGAACTAAGGTTCCTGAGTCCTTGGTAGCATCGAGACTCAAACGTAGAAGCAAGTTCACTGATGCTTTACACTCAGCTCATGCAATAGTATCTAACTCTAAGGACTTCTCTATCAGAGGCTTTGCCTATCATCTCTTTGAGGCACCTCAAGGCGGACAGGCAGCTAAGGTAACAGTAGCTGCAAGGGTAAAGAACTACTCAGTACAGATCAGATCTGCTATGCGTAACAGATTGAATGAAGGTCTTGAAGAGTGGGGGAAGGAGAATGGTCTAAGCCGGTATGCAACCTTGATGAGGCAAGAGAACTTCAAGGCTTACAACAAGTCTGTCATGATAGAGATCAAGAAGCCTGGAACCTATGACTCTGAGGCTATCCGTAAGGGAGCAGCAGGGGTGAAAGACCAGTTAGAAGCAGCAGGTATTATACGGAAGGATGCAGGTGAGGCTGGATTTGATAACATGGAGTTTGATAAGAGCTATGTTCCTATTATCATGGATGATCAAGCTATCAAGAATGCTTTGAGGAATCACTCAGAGTTCCGAGTCATGGAACTTCTTTCTTTGGGATACCAAAGAGGAGCATTCAAGTTAGACAAAGCACTTGC
>Ga0307940_1001984_pt1 | contig 10791 bp, 8 predicted proteins | sample OrgLakmetagen124_FD_201835 | JGI IMG/M metagenome (GOLD analysis project Ga0307940, IMG submission 201835) | Saline water microbial communities from Organic Lake, Antarctica - #124 | ecosystem: Environmental > Aquatic > Non-marine Saline and Alkaline > Saline | place: Antarctica: Organic Lake... | reverse complement strand
CGCTGCCGCGGATGCTGAAGCGTTTGTCGGGTGATCCGTCCTGTGGTCTGGTGGTGCCGCGTTTACTGGACCCAAAAACGGGAAGAGATGCTCATGGGTGTAAGCGCTACCCATCCGTTGCGGTGCTGGCGACTCGCCAGTTTCGTTTTTTGCAGCGCTTGCCGGGATTTTTGCGTTTGAATGATCTGTACGAATATCGTGATTGGCATCCAGAGTGGGTGCATCGCGGTGTGGAATTATGCAGTGGGTCATTCATGTTGGCGCGTATGCGTTTCTGGCAGGATCTGGGTGGTTTTGACCCACGTTATTTCATGTATTTTGAAGATTTTGACCTGTCTGTTCGGGCCTGTGCCAGAGGCTGGGTGCATGTATACGAGCCGGGCGCGGTTGTCCGTCATTCTGGCGGCGGCGCGGCGCGTAAGCCATTACGCCACCGCTGGTGGTTTGTGCGCTCTGCCTTTCGGTTTTTTATGCGCCATGGCTGGCGATTCTGGCAAGTGGGCAAGAAGCTGCAGTGAGTGGTTACATTTCGGCAACCACGTAAAAGTTGCGGGTTTGTGACAAGTCCGGCCTTATCTGGGATAATCCGCCGTTTTTAAACTGTCCCCCAAGGGTGATTGCGGATGATTCTGGTAACAGGTGGTTGCGGATTTATTGGTTCTAACTTTATCCGCCTTTGGCTCGCCGAGAATGACGAGCCTTTGGTCAATCTTGATGCGCTTACCTACGCCGGCAACGCCGAGAACCTGGCGGATATTCAGGACAACCCCGCTTACCACTTCGAAAAGACAGATCTCAGAAACAGCGAAGCAGTGCGCGCGGTGGTAGAGCGGTACAGCCCCCGTGCCGTTCTGCACTTCGCCGCCGAAAGCCACGTTGACCGCTCAATAAAAGAGCCGGAAGCGTTTCTGCAGACCAATGTGATGGGTACGTTCAATCTGCTGGATGCGGCGCTTGGATTGTGGCGCCAACGGGGAAAGCCGGAAGATTTCCGGTTTCTACACGTCTCCACCGATGAGGTCTACGGCTCGCTATCCATGGAGGCACCGGCCTTCACTGAGCAGCATTGTTACCAGCCGAACAGCCCGTATTCAGCCTCAAAAGCTGCTTCGGATCATCTGGTTCGGGCCTGGCATCATACCTATGGCCTGCCGGTGCTCACGACCAACTGCTCTAATAACTACGGCCCTTTCCAGTTCCCGGAAAAGCTGATTCCGCTGATGATCGAGCGGGCACTGGCAGGTGAGACCCTTCCCGTTTATGGCGATGGCCGCAATGTGAGGGACTGGTTGTATGTGGAAGACCATTGCCGGGCCATTGCCGAAGTCCTCGCCAACGGCGCGCCCGGGTTAACCTACAATATTGGCGGCAACGCCGAGCGCTCCAATCTTGAGGTGGTGGAGGCCTTGACCACCATGTTACAGACGCTGCGGCCGCGGGAAGGGGGCTATCAGGAGTTGGTTGAGTTTGTGCCTGATCGCCCGGGGCATGACAGACGCTACGCTATGGATATCCGCTTCATTGCCAATGAGCTGGGCTGGAGCCCGACGGTGAGCTTTGAGGAAGGGCTATTGAAAACCGTTGAGTGGTATCTGGCTAACCGCCAATGGGTTGATCATGTAAAATCCGGCGAATATCTCGATTCACGCGAGGCGAACACATAATGCGGATTCTGGTAACCGGAAGCGATGGCCAGGTGGGCCACGAACTGCTGAAAACTCTGGCGCCCCTGGGCGAAGTGACGGGGACGACCCGTGCGGATGGTGATCTGGCTTCGCCCGAGATTGTTGATGCGCTACTTCAGCGGATTCAGCCGGATGTGGTTGTGAATCCTGCGGCCTACACGGCGGTCGATCAGGCAGAAACCGAGGAAGCCGCCGCCAGTGCGCTGAACGCCGGGTTCCCCGAAAGGCTCGCCCGATGGGCCGACGCAAACGGGGCGCTTCTGGTGCATTACTCCACTGATTATGTCTACGCCGGCGATGGCGAGGAGCCAATGGCTGAGAGCGAGCCGGCGGCACCCCTGTCTGTTTACGGCAAAACCAAGCTGGCCGGTGATGAGGCTATTCTTGCAGCCTCTTCGTCGGCCATTATCCTGCGTACCTCCTGGGTTTACGGGGCTCGTGGCCGGAATTTCATGCTGACCATGCTCAAACTGGCCGCCGAGCGGAGCGAGCTTAACGTGGTGGCTGACCAGTGGGGAGCGCCAACGCCGGCCTGGCTGATTGCGCAGGTAACGGCGCTGGTTCTCCACGCCAGACTTGCCGATAACCGGGAGTTTCGCGGCATCTATCACCTGACCTGCCGGGGCGAGACCAGCTGGTGCGGGTTTGCGCGCGAAATTATACGAGTGGCGGAGGAGCGCGGTGTGGCCCTGAAAATGGGCGAGCAACGGGTTTTCCCCATTGCGACCAGTGAGTACCCCGCACCGGCACCCCGGCCCCGGAACTCACTGCTGGATGTCAGCAACATCGAGCAGGCTCTGAATATACGGCTGCCGGACTGGAAGTCGGCCCTGGGTGTCACCCTTGGCGATTGGCAAAAGGACTGAAATTAATGCAAAACACCAGGCGCAAGGGAATTATTCTGGCGGGCGGCTCAGGCACCCGGCTCCATCCGTGCACGCTTGCAACCTCCAAACAGCTTTTGCCGGTATACGACAAGCCCATGGTGTATTACCCGTTGTCAACGCTGCTGCAGTCGGGTATCCGGGACATTCTTCTGATTTCAACTCCCCAGGATCTGCCACGCTTCGAGCAGTTGCTGGGCGATGGCAGCCAGTGGGGGATTTCCCTGAAATACGCGGTTCAGAATGAGCCCAATGGTCTTGCGGAAGCGTTTTTGATCGGCGAGTCGTTTCTGGCTGGTGGCCCGAGTGCTCTGGTATTGGGGGATAATCTGTTTCACGGTAGCAACTTCCAGGGCATGCTCAGCCGGGCGGACACCAGAGCTTCCGGTGCAACCGTGTTTGCGTATCCGGTTCACGACCCGGAGCGATACGGGGTCGTGGCCTTCAATAAAGACCGTAAAGTGGTTAGCGTTGAGGAGAAACCCGAATTTCCAAAGTCCCGCTATGCCGTTACCGGCCTGTATTTTTACGATGAACAGGTCGTGGATATTGCGAAGGACGTGAAGCCCTCTCACCGTGGTGAACTGGAAATCACAGATATCAACGCCCATTACCTGAAGAACGACGAGTTGCACGTAGAACTGATGGGGCGCGGCTATGCCTGGCTGGATACGGGCACTCACGATTCGTTGTTGGAGGCTTCTCATTTTATCGCCACGTTGGAGCACCGTCAGGGCCTGAAAGTAGCCTGCCCGGAGGAGATTGCCTGGCGTAATGGCTGGATAAGCGACGAAACCCTTGAAGCCATGGGACAGCAATTCAGTAAGACCGGCTACGGGCAATACCTGCTGGATTTGCTGCGTTTCCGGGATATGGAGACTTGATATGAAGGTACAGAAAACCCCTCTTGACGGGGTGCTGGTTCTGGAACCCAGAGTGTTTGGTGATGACCGGGGCTGGTTTTTTGAAAGTTTCAACGCGGCCCGCTTTAATGAATTGGCGGGCAAGAACGTCGTGTTCGTGCAGGACAATCACTCACGTTCTGGCCGGGGTGTTCTGCGGGGCATTCACTTTCAGACTTCAGGCGCCGCCCAGGGAAAGCTCGTTCGCGCGACAGCGGGTGATATTTTTGATGTCGCTGTGGACCTGCGAAAAAGCTCCCCTACGTTTGGGCATTGGACGGGCGTGGTGGTGAGCGCTGAAAATAAAAAACAACTATGGGTTCCTGCGGGATTCGGTCATGCGTTCCTGGTTACCAGTGAGATCGCAGAGGTTCAGTACAAGGTGGATGGCTACTGGTCGGCCGAGCATGAACGCAGCCTGCGCTGGGATGATAAGACAGTGAATATTGCATGGCCCAAGGCTCTGGAAATACAGCTCTCTGAAAAAGATGCGGCAGCCCCGACATTTATACAATTAGAGCGCACTGGAGACTTCTTTGACTGATTATCAACATCTTAATGGGAAGTGGGTTGTCGTAGTCCTCGGTATGCATCGCTCTGGTACCAGCGCCATAACACGTGGTTTACAGGTACTTGGAGCGGATCTTGGTTCCGAATTAATGCCGGGTGTTGAAGGGGATAATGAAAAGGGATTCTGGGAAGACCTGGGGTGCTACCAGATTAATGAAAGGGTGCTTGAAAAGCTGGGTTCAGCCTGGGATGCGATGGCTGAAGTACCAGAAGAGGCATTAACCGGCTCTGAACTTGTTGAAGAGCACAGAGATGCCATGGCCTTGATCAGTAGCCGACTCCGGGATACCGAAACTTTCGCATTTAAAGACCCACGAACGGCGAACCTTTTACCTTTTTGGCAGAAGGTGTTTGCAGCGCTGAACCTGGACGATCGTTACCTTATTGCCCTGCGAAATCCACGTAGTGTTGCCGACTCGCTTGCTAGACGGAATGGGTTCGCCCGAGAGAAATCATTCTGTCTTTGGATGAAGCATGTTTGCAGTGCACTGCGCTATGGAACGACGAGACCGTTCGTCGTTGTGGATTATGACCAATTTATGGAGTCACCCGCCAGTGAACTCAATCGCATAGCGACACCTCTTGGGTTTGAACGGCCAGATGATCGCAGTAATGAGTTTCGTGGATATATTAGTGAGTTTCTGACTCAAGGCTTGCGGCACAGCCATTATTCGAAAGGCGACTCTGTTGACGATGTCGTTCCCTCGTTTGTGTCTGGTTTGTATGATTTGATCCTGACTGAAAGGGATATTACGAGTGATAACTTCGAACCGAGATCATTGTGGGAAAAGGCAATGTCTCGGTACAAAAACTATGAGAGTTCCATTCCAGTCATGCAATACCTAGACAGGCTAGACCAAGACAACCAAAGCCTTGAACAAGACAAAGAAAAGCTTGAGCAAGATAACCAAAGCCTTGAACAAGACAAAGAAAAACTTGAGCAAGAAAACCATAGCCTTGGACAAGACAAAGAAAAACTTGAGCAAGACAACTATAGCCTTGAACAAGACAAAGACTGGGCCGAGCAAGACAATTATAGACTTGAGCAAGATAGAGTTGATCGAAGCAAAGAATTCGATTTACTCACTATTGATTTTCAGCGACTGCAACACGAACTTGAAGAAACCAGCCGCGCCCTGGAAGCAACGCAGAACGAATTTAAAGAAGAGGCTGTTTATAGTAGAGAGCTTTCCGCCCAAATGTCTGAGCAGCGCAAACAGACCGAGGAGCTGGACTCACAACTAAAGCGCATTTACTCTCAGCTTTACGCATTTAATGGCTCTGTGTTGGGAAGACTGTATAAGCTCATAGCGTGGGTATACAGCCTGCTGAGTTTCAGGCCGAGATCAACGAGTTTTTACGGCCAATTAGTGGCCGAGAGCACTCGCGCCGTTCAACGTCATCCTGAAGGCACATTGAATACTCCTGATAGTCCAGGCCGCATACGGATGGTCGCTAGAATACTGCGTTACGTTGCCCGGCACCCATACTCGAGTCTGCGGTTGGTGAGTGTTTATCGCGTTAAAAAACTGATTCGAACAGTATTTCTGGCTGATTCATCCACAGCGCGCGAGTGGGTGAGCGCCCGCTTCCCCAAAGTGCATTCAGCAAACCGTACTCCCGATATTGTTGTGCCGGAAAGCCTGCCCAAGGAAACAACATTAACGTTCCCGAAAAGCGATCATCCTGAAGTCTCCATCGTTATTCCCGTTTACAATCAGTATCAAACCACGCTCTCTTGCTTAAAAGCCGTACTCGAGCACACCGGCGAAATAGAGTACGAGGTAATCGTTGCCGACGATTGCTCCACCGACATCACCAGTTCTATTGAAACGTTCATTCACAACATCCAGGTGGTAAGGGGTGACGAAAACCTTGGATTCCTCGGCAACTGCAATAACGCGGTAACTTATGCCCGGGGCAGGTACGTTGTGTTGTTGAATAACGATACCAACGTGCAGGAGGGCTGGTTGGGTGCACTTGTGAATACCATGAAGGCAATCCTCAACGCTGGAATGGTCGGCCCAAAGCTGCTCTTTGAGAATGGGGTTTTGCAGGAAGCGGGAGGAATTGTCTGGAACGATGCATCTGGATGGAACTATGGCCGGGGCCAATCTCCCGATCAGCCTGAGTTCAATTATGTACGAGAAACAGACTACATTTCCGGTGCCTGTATTCTCTTTGAAAAACAGATTTGGGATGAGCTTGGGGGCTTCGATGAACGCTTCAAACCCGCTTATTACGAAGATACGGATTTGGCTTTCCAGATGCGGGCTCGTGGCCTTAAGGTGCTCTATCAGCCCGAGTCTGAAGTAGTGCACTTTGAAGGCGTGAGCAACGGTACCGACGTTGGAAGTGGAATAAAGAAGCACCAGGCCATTAACCAGCAAGTTTTTCGGGATAAATGGCAGGAGGTTCTCGAGAAAGAACATTTTCCTAATGGAGAGAATGTATTTCAAGCCCGGGAGCACTCGGCGGCAAAGCGTACAGTGGTGTTTGTTGACCATTACGTGCCGTTTTATGACAAAGATGCAGGCTCAAGATCCACCTACCTATATGTAAAATCAATGTTGGACGCCGGTCTGAACGTCAAGTTCGTGCCTTCCAACTTTTTCCCGCATCAGCCCTATACCCGAACTCTTCAGCAATTGGGTGTTGAGGTATTGCTTGGGGAAAAGAGCGCACGGAACTGGAAAACCTGGTTTAGCGATAATGCACAGTATATCGATGTGATCTACTTGCACCGACCACATGTCACTGAAGACTTTATTGATCACCTGGCAGCATTGCAGCCAAAGCCGAAACTGATCTACTTTGGCCACGATCTTCATTACCTCCGCACTGGTCGCGAGGCAGAGTTGATGGGAAATAAGGCGATAATTTCAGACGCGAAGGACTGGAAACAACGTGAACTGGCAATCTTCAAGAAGGTAGACAAGGTCTACTATCCTTCAGAAGTGGAAGTGGCTGAGGTTCGTAGAGTTTCGCCGGGAACGGACGTGTCCGCTATTCCTCTTTATCTCTTGAAAAAACCGGACATAAGCCAGTATCAACACGTCGAACGGGACGGATTATTGTTCGTGGGCGGTTTTAACCATCCACCGAATGCTGATGCCGTAACCTGGTTTGTAAAGGAAGTGTTGCCGTCACTTCAGCGCCAGGTTCCCGATATTTGCCTGCATATAGTGGGGTCTTCAGTACCGGATAACATAAAGGATTTGTCCAGCAGTTGCGTGAAAATACACGGATTTTTGTCCGATGAGGACCTTGCAGCGCTTTACCAGAAGGTCAAACTCTGTGTTGTGCCACTGCGTTATGGCGCGGGAGTTAAGGGCAAGATTCTGGAGGCTCTTCAGGCTGGCTTACCAATTTCGACCACTTCGATTGGCGCCGAAGGATTGCCCGAAGCGGCGGGCGTGATGGCGATAGCTGATCAGCCTTCTGACATGGTGTCGCAGATTTTTAGGCTTTATAACGATCCTGACGAGTGTGGAAAGTACTTGGCCAACTATCGCGACTATATTGAGCAGCACTTCAGCCAAAGCCAGGTTCAGCAAGTGATAGATAGAGACTTCCTAAACTGATTATTAGAGAGATTTAAAGATATATGCGTTACATAATAACTCATGGTCATATTTTCAAGAACGCGGGCACTACGTTTGACTATGCCCTGGAGAAAGCGTTCGGCAAAGATTTCTGTGACCACCGGGATGACAAAGAGATGCGCCAGGGCGGCGCTGAATATCTTAAGCAGTTCATTATGGATAACCCCAACCTGAAGGCGATTTCCAGCCATCACCTGTGCAATCCACTTCCTGAGTCCGACGAGTTTACCTGCATCCCGGTGTATTTTGTGCGGAATCCAATTGATCGCGTAGTTTCCGTATATAACTTTGAGTGCAAACAAAAACGAGGCTCGAAAGGGGCTGAAATGGCTTCGAAGCTTTCACTGGAAGATTACGTTCGTTGGCGGATGAGTCCTGAGGCACCAAAAGTGATTTCCGATTACCAGACAGCGTATATCGGAAGAACCCGGAAACTTCACACACATGAGGCTGTGACCACAGGAATTTTCCAGCGAGCTATTGATATATTGATCAATGAGCGTGCTCTGATTGGCACGGTTGAGCGCTTTGATGAGAGTTTTAATTATATTTCGAAAAAACTTTCAGAATTTTTTCCAGAGGTTGATTTTGTCTACGAAAGGAAAAACGTGACCAGCCAATTATCTATTGATGAAAAATTTCGGCAGGCTGTAGACCAACTTTTACCTGTGTTAGCGCAAGTTGTTGACCGCAACGCTTATGATCTGGCGTTATATCGAGCGGTGAATGAAAAGCTAGATTCATTGGTTTGATGATAGAAGATTCGGCAGGAATTCGAGAGAGGTCTATGAAATCCAATATAAAAATAGTGGTCGTCGGCAACTGCCAGGCAAGACCGCTTGCTAAAATTCTCGAGTCGCTGAATCCAAAAATAAATGTTACGGCAATGGCAATTGTTCATTTGTTGAAAGATGAACAATTTGAAGAGTATCGACCGGCCTTTGAAGAAGCTGATTTAATCGTCTCTCAGTTAGTTTTTGATGCCTATCCATGCGAGTTTGTTCGTACAAACTTCCTTATTGAACGCTATGGTTCGAAAGTCATCTCCATCGTTAACCTTTACTTTTCTGGGTATACGCCGGATTGGTTCTATATCCGGATACCTGGTAAGGGGTCGTTAAAAGGACCGATGGGGGACTATCACAACCGGACGATTTTCGAGGCATGGTGTTCCGGAGAAGCGGCAGAAATTGCGTGTTCAAAGTTGACGGATAAGAAGCATAATCAAAAGTACGTTCTGCAAATCGAGAGATCTTTCAATGAACTCCTCGATCGCGAGAAAGACGTTGATGTTCCAATCACCGATGCGATTCTGTCTCGCTATCGAAAAGAGCGACTGTTTTTTACCTTTAACCATCCCTCTATGGTTTTGATTAGGGAGTATGCCGAACGAATACTTGGGCAAGCAGGAATATCTAACAAGAGGAGCTTGAGGAGCCTGTTTAAAGTCAAGGATAGGGAGCTTCTGAACCAATTAATACCTCTTGCGAATCCGGCAAATGGCCTGCCTGCAGGGCAAGAGGTAAAACATAAGGGTGTCGATTTTGTTTTTGACGAGGACCACATCGTTAAAACAGGGCGAAAAAAATATTATGATAGCCGAGCAATTGTGGAAAAATTTTATTTAATATATGAAAAATATGGTGATGAGTTGAATCTAAAGTCCCTTTATTATAATGCCAATTAAGGCCCAAATTCAGCGGTTTAATTTTTAATAAAAAATTCCATATAACGAGTCCAGTCCATGATTCCAAAGGTAATTGTACAATATTGGGACCAAAAAAAAATTCCTGCTGATGAAAAGTCACTTATGACATCGTGGATTAATCTTAATCACGGATTTGAATATGCGTTGTTTGATCAGGGCTCTGCCCGTTCTTTCATTTTTGAACACTATGGTCAGGATGGTCTCAATGTTTTCGATGTTGCAAGTGTCCCTGCGATGCGTTCTGATGTCTTCCGCGTCGCCTATATTCTAAGATTTGGTGGTGTTTATATCGATGCAGCAACCTGCTCAATTTCCAATATCTCGGGTTTATTTAATGGTGAAGAAAGCCTTCATTTGATGAGGAAACGGCATGGTGGTCTATGGAACGGATTTATTGCAGCTCCACCATCCCACCCAATGGTTCAGGAAATATGGAATCAAATCTTGAAGAATGTTCAGAATAGGATGAGTAATAATGTCTTCTTGGTGACCGGACCGGGTGTATTTAATGATTTAGTCGATAGTGATAATAGAAATAAAGAACGATTATCGATCACAGAACAGTCAGATGCGACGAAGTTTTTCAAGTTGGTTAATGAACTTGGGCATAAAAAGAACAATCATTGGTCAAATGTTCAGAAGAACAAATCAATTTTCCGAGAAAACGAAGAGCGCGAAAATGAAGAACGTGAAAGTCTGGGTTTTGACGAAGCTCGAGGCAGTGGAATTCAAAAGGTGATACTGCATCTTGGACCTCACCAACCCGGAACCACGAGCTTTCAGACTATCTTGGAAAAAAATGAAGAACTTCTCGGGAGCGCCGGCTACTCTTTACTTACTGTACGCTCAAGGATGACCGATTCGTATAAAGCCTGGCGGAATGATTACACTAGAATCCTGCAAGGGTTTCTCTTGGGCAAGAAAAAAGAGGCAGAGGTTTTCGATGAGCTTACTGTTAAATTTTCAGAACTTGTAGAATTCTGTAGTGACGACCCGGCTATAGGGTTAATTATTAGCGATCAGAATTTGTTGGGACCGGCTCCCGGACAACGTTATGCGGGACGCTTGGGTAGAGAAACGAGTTTTTACAGTGCCCATGCCCTTGTATTTTCTGCAGTAAAAAAAGCTTTCAGTGATAGGAATCTTCAAGTTTTACTGTGTAAGCGCGAATTTTCAGATTCTATAGCATCTTCCTACGGTGATTTTGTGTTTAAGCTAACGTCTCGTGAAACGCCCAAAGATTTTGTGGGCATACTCGATCGGAACATTAGGGTAGGCTTCGAACGGTTTTATGATCGGTTTGTCTCTGAGTTTGGGGGGGCAGGTCCGTGCCGGAGCCTAACGTGATATGGCTATTACTCGCTGGCTTGGCGGCGACCTTACTCTCAAGGCGGACGCGCCGGCCGCCCTCAGTGCCTGAGGGGCGTCATAATTTCC
>Ga0307940_1001982_pt1 | contig 10797 bp, 10 predicted proteins | sample OrgLakmetagen124_FD_201835 | JGI IMG/M metagenome (GOLD analysis project Ga0307940, IMG submission 201835) | Saline water microbial communities from Organic Lake, Antarctica - #124 | ecosystem: Environmental > Aquatic > Non-marine Saline and Alkaline > Saline | place: Antarctica: Organic Lake... | reverse complement strand
AGCGCACGATGGATTTACGGATCTGGTTGTCGGTTTTGGTGGGATAACCGTATTGGTAGAGGTAAAGGACGGAAGCAAAGAACCTGCAAGGCGCAAGCTGACGCCGCAGCAGGTGACCTTTCACGGATCATTCAAGGGCGCTATCACGGTAATCGAGAATGAGCAGCAGGCTGTAGATCTGGTGTCCAGGATAAGGCAAGCGTCAGCGCAAACTAGAATAGATTGGAATGTGGGAGCAAGGGCGTATGCCTGATGGTCAGAATGGTCACAACATATTCAAGGCGCTGATCGACGGCGGTATGGGTTACGTGTGGTTTGCGCTTCTTGCATTGTGGGGAGGGACTGTGAACTATATCAGTCGTGTTCGGAGAAACAACGCAGCCTTCAGCTTTGTCGAATTGATAGGGGAATGGACTATATCGGCATTCGCCGGGATTATGACGGCACTGATATGCCAAGAGATGGGCTTCAGCCTGATACTGACAAGCGCCCTGGCTGGCATAAGCGGTCACATGGGCGGCAGAGCCATTTACATGATGGAGCAATTTGTCTATCAGAAGTTTGGCGTGCCAGTTAGGCACCGAAGGTATGATGATGACAAAAGAGATTAAGGCCGATTTTACGCTGACGCCGGAGCAGAGAAAGAAGGCGGCAAAGCTGACGCACCTACAAAAGTGGACCATGATTCACGCCGCCAGTGGCATGAGCAAAATGGATGCTTACGTGAAGGCTGGCGGTAAAGCGAAAGGGAAAAGCGCCAACAACGTGATTGGCAAAATGTTGGAAAAAGGTAGTGTGCTGGCGTTTTACAATAGTTTGGTTGATTCCGCAGCAGCAAAAGCCGTAATGACCCGCGAAGAAGCCCTGGAAACCCTCACCAAGATTGCCCGGACCACCGTTAAAGACGTGGTTCGATTCAAGGATGCACAGGTAGGAGAGGACGAGCACGGCAACCCTGTGTATCAAACCGTGTGGAGCCTGATCGACTATGACGCCATGGATTCTGCCAGTGCGGCCGCAATCGCAGAACTGAGTACAGGCCGCGACGGCTTCAAGTTCAAACTGCACAGTCAGACCGGCGCCATCAAGCAGATATCGGATATGGAAGGATGGGACGCGCCCAAGAAGATCGAGGGCAACATGCAGCTGAACACCAATGTTGAGGCGCCCGAGATAGCCAACGCCCTGAGCCAGCTACTGGATAAGCTGTAATGCTGAAGTGGGATGAAATGACCGACGCGGAGAAGATCGCCGTGAAGGTGGCTAGCGAATCATCCTTTGAAGCGTTTATGAGGATCTTCTTTCAGCTGCTACAGGGGCAGAAGTTCCACAAGAACTGGCACCACACCTATGAATGCCGCTTGGCCGAATCCGTTTACCGCATGGAAATACCCAGGGGAATCGTCAACGTGGCGCCCGGCAGCACCAAAACAGAGATATGGTCTATCCACTGGCCGGCCTGGTGCATCCTGAAATGTATTGGTGAGGGCAGATCAACCCGCTGGCTCCCGCTTTCCTACTCCGACGACCTGGTGAGCGAGAACGCCATCCGTGTTCGGGAAATCCTGGAAAGCGAGGAATATCAGACTTTATGGCCGCTAAACCCTTCCCGCGATACAAAAAGTAAGAACAACTGGAAATACATTGACCAGAACGGGAACCAGCACCGGTTATACGGCACCAGCATCAATGGCCAGGTAACCGGCCGCCGCGCTGGATTCATGGAAGAAGGATTTACCGGCGCCCTGGTGATGGACGACCCGCTACCGCCCAAGGACGCCGAGAGTGGCCGCCTGATAGACAAGGGCAACAAGCGTATCAACCGCATTGTTCGCTCCCGCCTTGCCCATGACCGCGTGCCCATCATCATGGTGCAGCAGCGCATAGCCAAGGGCGACAGCACCGACTACCTGAACAGCGACAAAAGCCCGGATGATTACCAGCAGTTCCGAATCCCTGCCATAATCGACGCAAGTTACCTGGACCAGCTGAGTGACGAAATGCGCGAAGCCTGCATACGTGACACCGGATTTACCGGGAAGCGTTGCAGCTACTGGCCAGAGAAAGAGCCCACGGAGACACTGCTTGCCATGGAAAAAGCCGATAACTATATGTTCAGCGCTCAATACCAGCAGTCACCGGATGATGCGCTAGCAGAAGGTGTTGTTTACAAGGATGAAGTGGAGCTATTGATCGAGGAAGGGCGCCTTGCCAACCTGCCCGTTGAGAAAAGCCTGCCCGTTCACACGTATTGGGATCTTGGCATTAACGACGATATGGCACTGTGGCTGGTGCAGATCCACCGCAAGGAAATACGCTGTATTGCCTGTTACGGCAACCGTGACGAGGGCATGGAGCATTACATAAACTGGCTGCATGACTTCGCAGACAAGTATGGCGTGCGGTTTGGCAAGCATCTGGCGCCGCACGATATCGAAGTGAGGGAGCTATTGTCCGGGGAAAGCCGGTTACAGACCGCCAAACGAATGGGCATCAAGTTTACAACGGTACCGAGAACCAAGAGCAAGCGGGAATCTATCAACGCCCTGAAGGCACTGTTCCCGCGAATCTGGATCGACAAGGTGCGCTGTGACACTGACATTGCCGGGAACCAGGGCGATATGGCCAACCATACCGGGTGGAAGGCGATCAAGGCGCTACGCCGGGAGTGGGATCACGACAATGAAACATTCAAAGACACCGTAGGGCCGAAGTGGGCCACCAACTACACCGATGCGCTCCAACAGATGGGGCTAAACTGGAAAGAAGAAAAGCCGAAGCAGACAAGTCATGCCCGCAGCGCTGGACCGGGTGGTTGGCTTGGCGCCTAAGAGAGGACAGGACCATGTTGCCAGGTAAAGAACCCATAAAAACCCGTGAGGACGACAGCAAAGAGTCGTTGCTTAAAGAGATCCGGGAGCGTGCGGATTACGCCAATACCGCATGGAAGCACAACTTTGACGCCGCACAAGAAGATATAAAGTTCCTTGCCGGGGAGCAGTGGCCTGATTACATCAAGCAACAGCGCGAACTGAAGCAGCGACCGTGCCTGACCCTGAACAAGCTACCGCAGTACGTGGACCAGGTATTGGGCGACCAGCGCCAGAACCGACCTGCCATCAAAGTGCATCCGACAGAGGCGAACGTAGCAGGTGGTGGCGAGGACGACCCGCAGCAGATGCAGAACCTGACCGGCAAAGTGAATTACTCGCTGGCGGAAGTGTACGAGGCCCTGATTCGGAACATTGAGTACAACAGCAAAGCCGAAGCCCACTATGACACCGCGTTTCAGCACGCCGTTGAAGGTGGCTTTGGCTGGTTGCGCGTATTGACCAAGTATTCCACCGATGATGCCTTTGAGCAGGATCTTTGCATTAAAAGCATTCACAACCGGTTTGCTGTGCTGATGGACCCGGACGCCGACGAACCCGACTTTTCAGACGCTAACTGGTGTTTCATTGGTGAGCGGATGCGCAAGAAGGAGTTTGAAAAGCGCTATCCGGAAGCAGTTCGAGGGGATCTGATTGACTCAGACCGTGGTGAATATTCCTGGTGGGTGAGCGAGGAAGGTATCAGGGTGGCGGAATACTTCTGGCGAGAGCCGAAGAACCGCACACTGCTATTGCTAAGTGACGATCGTGTGGTGTGGGAGGATGAAGTAAAGCCCGTGCTGGACGAGCTCATGGAAATGGGCGTTACCGAGAAGCGCCGGCGCAAGGTCAAAACCTACATTGTGAAATGGGCGAAGGTCACCGCCTACGATATCCTGGAAGGCCCGGTAACGTGGCCCGGCCGCAGCATTCCCGTGGCGCCCGTGCTTGGCAAGGAAATGACCCTAGGTGACAAAACCTATTACCGTGGCCTGATCCGGTTTGGCAAAGACGCCCAACGGATGCACAACTTCTGGATGACGGCCGCAACCGAGAAATCTGCACTCGCGCCCAAGGCGCCCTGGGTAGCTGACGCTGAATCTATCGAGGGCTACGAGGAAGAATGGGCAAACGCCAACGTCGACAACCAGGGCGTGCTTCGATACAACGCCCGCAATGACGTACCGCCACCGCAGCGCAACCAGGGCACGCCAATGCCCACGGCAGAGCTTCAGATTGCCATGAGCTTCACGGATGAATTGAAGGCCACCATTGGCCTGTACGATGCCAGCGTAGGTGCGCAGAGCAACGAAACCAGTGGTAAAGCCATACTGGCACGCCAGCAGCAGGGCGACCGTGGCACGTTTGCCTATAACGACAACTTGGCCAGGGCCATAGGCCGCATTGGTGATATCTGCGTTGAGTTGATTCCAAAGGTTTACGACAGTGAGCGAGTAATCCGGATTCATTTTGAGGACGGCACCGGGGATTGGCTCAGGATCAACCAGACCATCATGGACGAGGAAACGCAGAAACCTGTGATGGTTAGTGATATGGCGCAAGGTAAGTTTGACGTAACTGTGAAGTCAGGCCCTGGATACCAGACTCAGCGCCTTGAAGCAGCTGACAGCCTGATCCAATTCGCTCAAGCTGTGCCATCGTCTGCCGCCGTGCTGGCGGATCTGATCGCCAAGAACATGGATTGGCCAGGCGCCGACGAAATCAGCAAGCGCCTCAAGAAGATATTGCCACCGGGCATCCTGGACCAAGACGAGGCCGACGAGCTTGGCATTCAGCCACCGCAGCCGACACCGGAGCAGCAGGCCACCACGGCCAAGGCTGAAGCCGATATGGCAGGGGCCGAGGCAGACAAGGCCAAGGCCGAAGCCGATACCGCCAGGGCTCAGGCAGATATGGCCAAGGCAGAAGCTGATACCGCAGAAGCCCGCGCCAAAATGGCCGAGATTGAACGGGACGCCATGATTGCAGGACCGGGCTCTATTGAGGAAACCGTGCGCAACCTGGTGGCTGAAGCCATGGCAGAGTTTATGTCACAAGGGCAGCAACCCCGGCAAGTTGCTGGTAATACCTGAAATCAGGCTATAATGTAGGCAGTTAGCTACCTGTGGCTTTTCATAGGGGTAAAATCCGCGATGGAGACAGCGCGACATGGCAGAAGAAGCCAAGACACCAGAGCAAGAAACCGAAAACTACGAGGTTTTCGTTACCGAGGCCGTTGGGGATCAGCCGCAAGGCGATAACCAGGAACAACAGGGTGAAGGATCGGCCACTACCCAAGCGAAAGGAAAGGCCCAACAGGAGGGGCAGGACGTTTCAACGGAAGAAGGCAAGGAAGATGCCGATAAAGAACCCGCCGCCGATGCTGGCGAAGGTGCTAAGTCTAAGGGTAAATCCAAGGGCCGGTACCAGAAACGCATTGACCGCTTGACCGAGCGTGCAAAAAAGGCAGAACAGGAGTTGGCCAAGCTAAAAGGTTCTGGCGATAAGTCAGACACCGGCCAAACCGACAATATCAGCGATAGCGACACCGACGAACCGGACCCTTCCGATTTTGACAGTTACGACGACTACCTTGAGTCACTGGCCGACTGGAAAGCCGATCAGAAACAGGGGAAAGGATCGAACAATGCAAAAGACAAGGGCGCCGACGACAAAACGCAGGACCAGAACCAAGAAGAAGATCCGGAATATGACGAGGCGTTGGAGGACGTGAACGATGCGTTTGACAACAGCCGGGAGAAATATTCCGACTTCGATGAAGTGGTGACCGCGCCAGACGTGCAGATCACCAAAGAAATGGTTAAGGCTCTTGCAGACGCTGATAGTCCTGGTGACGTAGCCTATTACCTTGGCAAGCACAAAGACGAGGCCAGCCGTATCGCTGGACTCAGCCCGATGGCTCAAGCCCGTGAAATCGGGAAACTTGAAGTCAAAGTGGCAAACATTAAACCGCCCGGTAAAAAAACAACGTCCGCGCCGGACCCTATCGAGCCCGTGAGGGGTAGCGACTCAAGCACGAAAACCACAGCAGATATGGATTTTTCGGAGTATGAGAGCACCATGAACGAGCGCGACAGGAAGCGTGGAAGTTTTTGGTAATTGGAGAATAAACCATGAGCGTACAAGGTGTTGATAACCGTCTTTTGACGGACGATATCATTGTGAAAGAAGCATTGCGGCTTCTGAAGAACAACTTGGTTATGGCGCCGTTGGTCCATCGTGACCTGGAAAAGCGCTTTGCAAAGGTGGGTGACACCATTTCCCTGCAAAAGCCTTACCGCACCAAAACCGCGTCTGGCCGTACTTTGGTTAAGCAGCCATTGATCGATCAGACCACCCCGTTCCAGATTAACCGACAAGAGCATTTCGGTCTGGAAATTAACCAGCGCGATCGCACACTGTCTGTTCAGAATTTCTCAGAGCGCTACCTGAAGTCTGGCATGATCCAGATTGCCAACGTGATTGACCGCTCTCTGCTTCTGAAGCTGAAGAATTCGTTTTTCAGTTCCGGCACGCCCGGCACGGCAATCGGCACCAAGTCATTCCATCTTGCCAAGGCCCACATGGGCAACGTGGGTGTACCTGACGATGGTATGCGCCGTGGCATTATGAATTTGCTGGATGGCGCGGAGATTTCCGACGACATTTCCACCAAGTTCAACGAAATGATGGTGAAGCAATCGCTTCAGAAAGGTTACATGGGGCCGTTGGCTGACATTGACCTGTTCCAGTCTCAGAACGTGCCAACGCACACAGTAGGCGCCTACGCAGGTACGCCGCTTATCAATGGTGCAGGCCAGACCGGTTCAACCCTGGTCACTGACGGATGGGGCTCCGGCATTACCGGCCTGCTTAAAGCGGGTGACGTGTTCACGATTGGCGGGGTGTTTGAAATCAACCCGCAGAACTACCAAAGCACCGGACGCTTGCAGTATTTCGTGGCTCAAGAGGACGTGAACTCGGACGGCAGCGGTAACGCGACCATCTCAATCAGTCCAGCTATCAACGATGGCACGCTGACCACCGTGGACAATGAGGGTAATACTCTCAGTCTGGCGGCATTCCAGAACGTGAGCGCAGCACCGGCAGACGGCGCCTCAATCACTGTCCTGGGTACGGCAGATACCGCGTATCGTCAGAACTACCTGTTCCACCGTGACGCCCTTGCGCTGGCAATGGTTGACCTGGAGCTTCCGCAGTCTGCAACTGTGAAATCCCGTGTCCGTGATCCGGAATCCGGGCTTTCCCTGAGCATGACCGGCGCCTACGATATCGGTAACCATTCCGAAATCACACGTATTGACGCCGTGTGGGGTGCGGATCTGATCTATCCGGAGCTTGCGCACCGGCTGTGGTCAGACGAAAGCTAACCAGCAGGGCCGGGTAACACCGGCCTTTGCTCTTGAAATTGTAGAGAGGACATAACCATGCGTAAGGTAGCTCAAGACGTAACCGTATCGCCGCGCCTTCCTGATGAAGTGTACGTGGTCAACGCCGCCGCAGGTGCAGAAGTAACGCTCCCGCCCGCTACGGGCTCAGGATTCCGTTACACCTTCATCGTCGGCACGAAATTAACCAGCAATACCAACGTGATCCAAGTGGCCAACTCTGACGACATTATGCAGGGTGTGGTTATTGGTGCAGCGGAAACCGACGATTCCGTAAATGGATGGGAAGCGGCATCTGACTCTGACACGATCACAATGGACGGCAGTACAACTGGCGGCATCGTTGGTGATCGCGTAGAACTGGTGGACGTGGCCGAAAACGTGTGGGCTGTGAATGGCATCATTCAGCAGACCGGCACCGAAGCCACACCGTTCAGCGCGGCTGTGTAAACCAGCAATATGAGATAGGGGCCACAAGGCCCCTTTCTTCCTGACGGAGAAGAACATGCAAACATGGCGGTATCATCCCAACAAGAAGGCGAAAATCTTCGATACAGACGTTGATGATATGGACGCACTGGCAAAACAGGGATGGTGCGAGTCACCAGCAGACTTTAAAGCCGAAGCCGAGCAGCAAGAAACCGCTCTCGAGGGGCACGATGAAGAACGCGACCAGCTGATGGCACGCTTTAATGAAGATCCCGAACAGCTGGACAAGGACGAACTGGTAAAGTTGGGCCGGTATCTTGGCGTGAAGATGATGAAAGCCTGGAAGCCCGACACGCTTATTGAGAAGGTCCGTAGTGGCCTGGAGTAAAAGACCATGGCAACTACCAAACGACTGATTGACAGCGCACTGCGTAGCATTGGCGTCCTAGCAAGTGGGGAAGAAGCAAGGCCCACGGAATTGCAGGACGCATTATTGTATGCAAAGCAGATGCTGGACAGCTGGAGCAATGAAACCCTGCTTGTGCCTGCCCTGGTGCATGAACAATTCGATCTGACCCTGCAAAACGAGTTTACGATTGGCGATGGTGGCGACTTCGACACCGTGCGCCCGACAACGATTGAACACTTGCGAATCATCGACACCGAAGGAAATTCCAGCCCTATTGACCTGGTAGGCCTTAACACCTGGGCGAACATCCCGATCAAGGACACCGTTCAGACTTTTCCGAAATACGCCTATTACACGTCCAGCAACCCGCTTGGCGTGTTGCGACTCAGTGGCATTCCCGTGGCTGGCGGCAACAAGCTGGCCATGATTAGCGCGAAACCAATCACGGATCTGCCCGCACTGACGGCAGAAGTGAGCTTTCCGCCAGGGTATGACCGGGCCATTCGCCTTGGTCTGGCGTTGGAGCTTGCACCGGAGTACGGCAAGGACGTGACCGCCGTGATGGCTGCACAGTACGCGCAGGCCAGAAAGGTATTGAAGCGGATCAACAGTCTGAGTCGCAATCGAGACTTGGAAATGGACCCCGGCCTGACATACGAGGCTGGGGGGTATGACGTTTACAGTGGGCCAGGTGGATGAAACAACCTATTCAGTGGGCAACCGGTAGCCACAAAACGCGATCAGACGCCGCCAACGGTTCACGCCTGGTAAATCTGTACGCTGAAGCATTGCCGCAGGACAGCAAAGCGCCTGTAGCGCTGTATGGCACGCCAGGCACCAGAGTCTTTTCGTCACTGCCCACCAAGCCTGTAAAAGCCCTGAACAAGATGAATGGCGTTGTCTATGCCGTCACAGCAACCCGGCTCTACACCATCGACAAGTTTGGCGATTACACAGAAGAGGGCGAGATAGATCAGACCGGGCCTGTATCGTCAGCCTCAAACGGCATTGACCTGGTGTTTGTGGATGGCCTGAAAGGGTATGCCTACAACCCAATCGACGGATTGCGGCAGCTGAGTGGTGATGGCTGGTATCCGGCAAACACTGTCACCTATCAGGACGGCTATTTCATTTTCAACCGCGCCGGCACCGGGCAATTCTTCCTGTCGGACCTGCTATCAACCGAGTTTGACCCGTTGCGGTTTGCAACCGCTGAAGGCTCCCCGGATGACGCTGTGGCCGTGATTTCCGATCACCGGGAACTGTGGGTGTTTGGCGTTGAGTCTATTGAAGTCTGGTACAACAGTGGCGATGTAGATTTTCCTTTTGAACGGATGCAGGGCGCATTTGTCGAAAAAGGCTGTGAGGCTCCGGGCAGCGTAGCCAAGCTAGACAATACCGTTTACTGGTTGGGCAATGACGGCATGATTTACCGGGCATCCGGATATCAGCCAATCCGGGCCAGCACGCACGCCGTTGAAGCCAGGATAGGCGACGACAACCCGGACGCTTTCGCTTATACCTACATCGAGGAAGGCCATTCGTTTTATGTAATTACCTTTCCATCGAAAAAACTGACACTTGTGTTTGATGTCGCAACCGGCTTATGGCATGAGCGCAGCCATTACCAGTGGGGCAGGCACCACGCGCAATGCCACGTTTACGCTTATGGCCAGCACCTGGTTGGCGACTTTCAAAATGGCAACGTTTACACCATGGCATTAAATATCTATGAAGATAACGTGGACGAAATCTTGCGCATTGCTGTGTCGCCGCCGATTCACAGCAACCGTAGCCGGGCAATCATGCACTGCCTGGAACTGGATATGGACAGTGGCGTTGGCCTGGTGACCGGACAAGGCGACGACCCACAGGCAATGCTGCAATGGTCAGACGATGGCGGCAAGACGTGGAGCAATGAACACTGGTCACCAATCGGCAAGATTGGTAGTTACCTTACTAGAGTGCAATGGAACCGCCTGGGAATGTTCAGGCAGCGCCAGTACAAGGTAGAGATCAGCGACCCGATACCCGTTGCAATCGTTGGGGCATACGCGGAGGTCGAAAATGGCAGGAATTAAGGTCGATCCGCCACCAGTCAACATGCAGATCATTGATATGAAAACCGGCAGACCGACCAGGCCGTTTATCGAGTTCATGCATAGGTTATGGCAGCGCACAGGTGGTGAAGTAGACGCGATTGAAGATTTGGACGTGACCAATTCCTACCCGGTTTTTAAGCCAACAAGCGCCAGTGACGCAGAAATTGGCCAGCCCTCGTTCTTGGAAGGGCAAAAAGGAGCCAGTGAGGAACAAATCAACGAGGCCATTCAAAACCTATCCGCCCTGGTTCATGCCAAGGCGCCACAGCCTGACGTACTTGATGCGATAGAATCACTCCGAGCAGTTACACTGTCTGATATGGCCGGGCTTCACAGTGAGATTGGAGAGTTGCGTGAGCATGTAGAAAGCTTAATCACGCTGGTAATGATTATTGAACGTCCAGGTCGCGCCGCTTCTGATGCTGTAAGTGACCACGTTGCACTGCCCGATCCACATACTCAATACACTAAAGCTCCGGCCCTGCTGGACGGCCTGCGCCGGTCTGTGGAGGCTGCTTCAGGTGGCAATATGACTGTGTTTTACACAGCTAATGGACTCCCATCGTATTTTACAAGGA